>Ga0247610_10001823_pt1 | contig 25656 bp, 33 predicted proteins | sample 174DNAGHGhighgp2_FD_193483 | JGI IMG/M metagenome (GOLD analysis project Ga0247610, IMG submission 193483) | Sheep rumen microbial communities from Palmerston North, Manawatu-Wanganui, New Zealand - 1742 DNA GHGhigh gp2 | ecosystem: Host-associated > Mammals > Digestive system > Stomach > Rumen...
GGAAAGATGAATAACGATAATGTCCCTCTTATATGATGTGTAGGTTGTTTATGGTTCTTGTGAATTATCTCTTGATGAACTTGAATGTTTCTTATTATGTTAATCATACTATTTTTATAAATTCTTATCAATCAAAATGAAAATCTATCATAATCGATGTTGAGATAATCATATAAAAATAGTAGATGGAGATGAAAAGCTATGAATGGAGTATGATTTTCTTCTTGATACAGAAACAATGAAAACAGCTAATTGAGAAAATCTCTGAAAGTTTGATGAAATAAGTTTTATACTTACAAAGCTTATAGAGAAGTGATTAGATATAAGAATATTAGATGATACGAGAGTATGTTATGTAGTGAAACGATGAAATCATTATGTTCTCCATTGACCGTATGTAGTAAATGTTATCTATCCTTTAAGAGATATACTCCTAAAAAAAGAATTACGAGATTTTGTAATGAAACACAAACGGAATAATAAAAACTTCCTCAAAGATAGAAACGATCTTTACGAAATGATATTGTCTATCTATAACGGGACTCCAAATTTAGAGTATATTGTAAAAAACTATATAAAACTGAATTAAAATCAGACTTTTATTTCTTTTTAAAGAGATGAATAAAGAAATTATAGAAACTCTTGTTGTCTTAGGTGCAACAATCATTGTCTTTTTACGAGCTTATTTCTGTCAGTAATGCTTAAACCTCTCAAAGAAATCAAAAATAAAGACAAAATCCTCTATCATTGCACAATAAAGCAACCTTTCATTAAAGGAATGCGGTACTGATACATTGAAGGAGAACTAGTCCTTAAAGAATACACAAAACAAACTTGTCTGAACTCCTTAGATAGATACTGTAAAGAGAAAATAAAGATAGCAAGAGGAGAGATAGACCTTGAAGAACAAAACCTAAAAAGATTATTTAAACTAAAATACAATGCAAAAACTCACAAGATCTAAAGCAATAAAAAAACTAGATGCCGTCTTCTCTGAATACATAAGATTAAGAGATTCAGATGAAAATGGTATCGTAACTTGTCCTTTATGCTGAACAAGGATAAAGCGAAAGAATGCTCAAAATATGCACTTTATCACAAGAGGCTGTTATCTTTACCGTTATGATGAAATCAATTGTCATGCGGGATGTATGAGATGTAATGTATTCTTAAACGGAAATTATATAGTTTATACAAGGCGAATGCAGAAAACTTTCTGAATCGAGAAAGTCGACGAAATGATAAAGAATAAAGCAACGGTATTTAAAATCAGTACTCCAAGACTTTTGGAAATGATAGACGAATATGGAGAAAAAGTGAACAAGTTAAAATCTCTTTACATTAAAGAGTAAAAAGCTATAAGAAGGGTACTCTATACAATAGAGTAAAACGTTTTGAAGGAGTGGGCTTTCCTAAACTAAACAACCACTCCTTTTTTAGTATCTGAAAAAAGATTAAAAATCTACTATTTTTAATGAAAAAAAGTAAAAAAAGATTTGCAATTAGAAAAAAAATCACTATACTATAGATGTAATTGAATTAGGAAAGCAATTACAAACGTTTTATTCTCTAATGTATAGAAAAATGTTCTATGAAAAATTTATGCAAATTGCTACTAAAGAAGAAATTAAAGAAGTAGTAAACGATTATTTAAAATTGTATCCTGTATTTGATAAGAATCAAATCACAATCGAACAATACATAAGTAATCTTTACGAGGCAAAATTAAACGAGGAGTGCTAAGCTCCTCTCCTTTATTTCTTAATAGTATAGCAATGAATGAAAAATATGAAATCTATGATCAAGAATATTATGAAGACCTTCAGAATGAATTAGCTCTTGAAGAATATTTAATGGAGAAAGCTGAAGCAAAAAAGGAGTTAACCTTTGAAGAACGAGAAGAAATTCAACGAGAAAATGAATAAAGTTGAAACATCCCAAGCAAGATGAAAAAAGGCTTGTTCTTTTTACCACAACTAAAACAACGATGCTTGAAGTGAAAAAACAGATCGACCTTGCAAGAGAAAAAGGGGTCGATTATCATACTGTAAAGAACAATAAAAAGAAGTATATCCCTATTATGTTCAGAAATTCACAAACAAACTATAACTGAAAATGATATTCAATAAGATACATTGAAGTTGAAAAAGTTTTGGAGTATCTAAAAGATAATAAAATCATCTAAAAATTTACTTTTTCTATTGAAAAAAAGTAAAAAAGAGATATAAAACAGTTGTGGTTAGACTAAGAAAAGAGCTGATAATTTTATTGGCTTCTTTTTTAGTAAATGCTTACAGAAAAACAGATCCAAGAATTTATAAAGTTTTACCGTGGTTTATACGGTGATACAAGTAAAGCAACAGGAACAGGAAAACTTCCTGAAATAAACAAATCCGAAGAAGAAAACCATATAAAATTATGGAAAGAGTTTTTGACTTCTTTAATAGGTGTAAGAAAATCAAAAAGACCTTATACTCATAAAGGAGGAAGAACTGAAACAATGATTGACGCAGTTTTCAATAAACTGTGGTTTTGTTACTGACCTGTCGTAAGATAGTCAGATTTTTTTATTTCTTTAAAATAAGTAAATGCCAAGTAAGAAGTATGATTGGGAGAAATTAAAGCAAGAGTTCTTTGAAAGTGACTACTTGGAAGCTAAAGCTTTTCTTATACACAAAGCTATACCGTATAACACTGTAACGAGAAGATATGCTAAAGGTTGGAGAGAGGAAAAAAAGGAATATCAAAAAGAAATAACAAATAAATCAAAAGATAAAGTAGTTGAAGTCAAAATCGATTATGCAAAAAGGAGAGAACAAAAAGTTCAAGAAGCTATTGATTGGATAATAGACGATATTATCAAAAGAGTAAAGAATACAGAAAACCGAAAAGAAAGAGTGACCTACTTAGAGAAATTAAAAGAAGATATTGGAGAAGGTAAGAAAATGATATTGGATGTAACAACCAACAGCACTAAAACAGAAGAAGACCAAGAGATTTTAGATAAAATCAAAAAAGACTTATGATTAAGTGGAGAGATGTTTTCTGAATAAGTTTCTTTCATTTCTGTAACTACTACTTCAGAGAGTACTATTCGTTTGATACTCCAAAAGCTCTTATGCAATATTACAGTGAACTGAATAAATGAAAAAATGTTTTCTTTGAAGGATTTAGAGGTTGTGCAAAAACAACTATTGCTCAAATGTATGTAATCCGGAATATCCTCTATAAGAAAAAAAGAAACATAATGCGATATTCTCAAACGATAGATAATGCACAAGAGAATCTTACTTATATAGCAAATAGTCTTATCAATGATGGATGAATAGGGGAAAGAATCTGTATGGATTATGGAAATCTCTATTATCCTGAGAATATCACAAGAAATGGACTAAAAAAGCAAAAAACTCTCTCAAAATTCATTACTGAAAACAATGTATACATAAGAGCAATGTCTTTAGGAACTTCTCCGAGATGAAAGAACTATACAGCACCTGACGGAAAATTCAGACCTGACTTGCTTATCTTTGATGATGTTGATACAATAGCAAGTACTCAAAGTAAAAAGATCATTGATAAAAACTATGAGTTCCTTTTAAATGAAGTTCTTTGAGGGGCTTCTTGAAGTCAAATAATCTTCTTAGGGAATACGATTTATGAAGATTGACTTGTTCCGAGATTTAGGGAACATGTAAAGAACTCTAAAGATTGGGAAGTAATAAGACTTCCAATAAAACTCAATAATGAAATAGTACGAGATAGATTTGTAGAAACAGATAAAGAGGCTGAAAAGCTGAATGCTTGAATAAGTGAAAGCAATAAAAAATATGTGTCCCTTGAAACAGAGAAAAGAAGATTGTGAACGATAAGTTATAATCAGAATTATCTTCTTTTACCTTATACAAGAGGGGAACATATCATAACAAGAGATATGATTCAATATTCAAACTACTCTTGACCGTTTGATAAAATCCAATTAGGAATCGATCCAGCAATTTCAGAAAAAGAGGGAAGTGATAGATTCTGAATCACTGTTTCTTGAAAAAGAGGAGATAAACGGTTTGTGTTGGAATCTGTAGGACTTGAAAAAGAAGAGAAGAATCCAAAGAGGGCGAGCGAAGTAGTAAGACAATTATATTTAAAGTATAGTGCAACAAGGGTAATTGTGGAAACAGTAGCTTTTCAATTGATAATGAAACAGATCTTTCAAGGGCTTTGACTTGCAACTGAATGAGTAAAGACCACGAAAGATAAAACCACAAGGCTTTTGGAGAAACAGTTCCTTTTTGAAGAAAAGAATATCTTCTTTAATCCAACGAAAACAGAAAACCTTGTAAATGAACTATTAGAGTTCCCTGATGGAGAACACGACGATTATATCGATTCTATGCTCTTTAGTTTGCACGAAAGAGAAAAAAAGTTCTTTATTTCATCTTTATAGCAATATGACGAAAATCAAAAACCGTTGTCAATTTGAGATGTTAAAACGAACAAAGCTTGAGGAGGTAATCCTTAACTTTATCCAGGAGGAAATGAAAAACGATGAAGACAAGGGAATTGATAGAAATATTGCTGACTTCAACCTTGAAGAATTACGGTTCTATATTCAGAAAAGGAAGAAGGAATACGAAAAGAGTTGAAGAAAGAAGTTTGAACCATTTAATTAGTTTTTAATTTATAACCATTATAAAATGAGTGTAACAACGAAAGAAAAATCATTTTCATCTATTGATGAAAGAAGTTTTAATCTCAAAGAAACAAGAGAGATTGAAGAAAAAATAGACATCATAGAGAGATTGCAATTTTTAGCAAGTATCAGTAACAACTGTAAAAAAGTCTTTACGGAAGCATACCAACAAAACGAACAAATAAAGAAAAACGTTGAATACTATAATTATCGAGTAGATATGATAAACGAAGCTATTGATGAATTAAAGCTTGATAGAACAAAGCTTGAAAGAATAGAGTTACCTGAAGGATTTCATATTGACGATAAAGAGATTTCAAACGTGTTTCCAAAGATAGAAATCAAATAGAAAAATAAGTCTGAGTTTATATTCAGACTTTTTCTCTTTTTAAAAATTTGGAGATACAAGGATTTCTGACTATAAAGAACAAGTTTTATATCATTTTTAGTAATGATGAATATTATCGAAAAAATCAAAAGAGCATTTACTCCAAAAGTAGTAACAAAATCTTTCTTATGAAATTCCCTTGGAGGAATTACAGGGCTTTCTTTAAATAACAACACGTATTATGAACTCTATAAGATGAACGGAGATATTAGAGGTGCTATTCATCTTATCAGTGGAGCAGTAGCTAAAAACGGAATCTATTTACAAGATAACAAAAGACAAACCGTTGAAGATAATGTACTTACTGATGAAGTAGCTTATCTTTTTCAAGCACCAACCTTTGAGAAGTTCAAACTCTCTCTTTTTAGAAACTATTTTGTTTCAGGAGAACTTTATATTGTACCCGTTCAGAATCTTCAAGGGGAAAATGTAAGACTTCAAGTTTTAGATAGTAGGAGTATCACAAAAACCATTGTAAACGGAAAGATTATCAATTTCAGATACAACAACGTAACAGAATCAAAAGTATTTCAACCTGACGAGATAGCTTTCTTTAAATTTGAAGAAGATATAAGAGAATCAAACAATGGAATGAGCCTTTTAACAGGAGTTGTTTATGATGGACTTTCTGATCTTGAAGCAATGAAAACAAACTACTCTTTTTATCAAAACAGTGCTATCCCTTCTGCTATTCTTCTTCTTGACGGTGACTTGTCTTATGAAGAACAGCAAAATGCAAAAGAAATCTTTGATGCACAATTTAAAGGAAGTGAAAACCAGCACAAGACTCTTTTAGCTTGAGGAATTAAAGATGTTAAAAATCTTTCAATCTCCAATAGAGATATGGAATTTATCAATCAAAGACATCTTACAACAGAAAAGATTTGTGCATTATTCAGAACGCCTAAAGCATTATTAGGATATACAGACGGAGTAAACTATGCAACAGCAGAAAACCAAACAAAAGATTTTGTTGAAGGAGCAGTTACGACATACACAAACGAATTGGAGCATATTATGAATAAGTGTATTAGTATGTTCTTTCCAAAACTCTTTACGACTTATTGGATTAAGTGCGATTCAATGCAAGTACAGAAAAAAGAAGAAGAATTTGAATCACAAAGAAAGGATGTAATCAATGGAATAAGGACAATCAACGAAATCAGAATTGAGAGAGGGCTTGAACCTGTAACAGATGAAAACGCTGATAAATTGCTAATGAATAAAAATGTATCTTTACTTGAAGACATATCACTTGATCCTTCTTTAAATATTGAAGAATAAAATGAGTGTAGGAATAAATTATAGAAAGATTTTATCTTATGAAACCTTGCTTAGTACCAGACTCCAAAAAATTTTTAAGAAGCAAGAGAGAGTATTGATGGAGAATTTACCGGCATTGATAGAAAAACCTTTTAAAATAAATCAGAGCCTTTACAGGTTGGAAACAATTTGAGGGAACTTATACAAAAAAGATAATAATTCTGATCCTTTACAGTATTTACGAGATGAAATGGGGGTAGGAGAGGAAATCGAAGCAACTCAAAAAGTAGTCGAGAAAGTAGGAGAAAAAGGATACAAGAGACAATGGGAAAGATTTAAAGAAGTTTTAATCAATGCAGGATTCGGCTTTTCAATTGCTGAAATTCAAAATTATTCTAAATTATTTGGAGAAACTAACCTTTCTGACTATAAAGGAGCTATAACAAGGACAACAAAAGAAAAAGTGCTAACAACGATTAAGGAGGGGTTGGATAACAACCTCACTTATACGGAGTTATCAAAGGAAATCACCAAAGTGAGTAAAGAGTTGTTTTGAGCTAATAGAGCAAAGCTTATAGCAGTAACGGAACTATGAAAAGCTTATGAATACGGAGCACATCTTCCTATTCAGAAAATGAAAGAGGCTTGATTCATAATGATGAAGAAGTGGGAAACTTGCCACGATGCAAGAGTAAGACCAACTCATAGAGAAGCAGAAGCAGAAGGGCGAGTAGAAGATGATTTCGTTTATTCTCATGGATATGCTTACGCTTGAAGTGAGCCAAGGTGTAGATGTACGATGTTTTATGAAAGAAAAGATTTATTACATTTAACAGATTTATAATGAGCATTAAACTTAAAAAGGATTCAGATTTCTTTCAGATGAAAGCAAAATCTGTAAGAGAGATTGAAAACTGAATCGAGATTGAATGATACGCAAGCACAAAAGACAAAGATAGAGGGAAGGATGTAGTAGAGCCTACAGCTTTCAAGAGTGCAATTGCTGGGTATATGGAAAATCCTATTGTTCTTTTACAGCACAACCAAGATAAACCAATTGGAGTAGTTAAAGAAGCAACAATAGACGATAAAGGACTCTATATTAAAGCAACTATTACAGAAGATACTGACGGAGTCTTTTCTAAACTCAAAAACGGAGTAATGAGAGCCTTTTCAATAGGATACAGGATTAAAGATTATGAAATCGTTGAAGAAAAAGATTCTCAAGGATTTACTGTAGACTATCACCAAACAATTAAAGACCTTGAACTTTATGAAATATCTTTAGTAAGTATTCCAATGAATCCTTACGCATTATCAAAGAGTATCGATGGATGTTTCGAGAAGGAAGAGGAAGTTTTAAATAATAATACCATTGAAATGGAAGAAAACAAAGTAGAAGAAACAGTTGAAACAGAAACAGTGGAAACTGTAGAAGGAGAAACTGTAGAAAATACGGAATCAAGCGAAGCCGTTTCTGAAGAATCAGAAGTAAAAGAAGCAAGTGAAGAAACAGTTGAAGAAGTATCTGGAAATTCAGTTGAAACTACTGAAAATGCTGAAGAAACTGCAGAATCAGAAAGCATTGAAACAAAATCAATTGAAGTAAACACAAAATCAAGCCTTGAAATAGAGGTTAAAGCATTACAAGAAGAAATCAAAGGATTTCAAGTAATGAGAAAAGAACTTGATGAAACAAAAGAACTCTTAAAAGGAGCAATTGAAGTAATCGCAAGTTTAGAAATGAAATTGAAAAAAGTTGAAGTAAGTAATTATTCTTATGAACAACCAATTCAAAAAAAGAGTGGGTATGCAAATATTGTAAGCCAACTTAAAAATTAGTTTTATATCTATTTATTTTAAACAATGGAAATTAAAGAATTACTTGTTAAAGCAAAAACTCTCGGAGAAGTTGCTGTAGACGAAAAAGAATTTGCTGAATATGAAGCAAAAGCAAATGAAGTTATGAATACAGGAGCTACTAATTTTGGGAAAGAAATTATCCCAACTAATGTAATGTTAGACGATATGTTGGATATGCTTCCTAATTATTCATCTTTAATCAATATCTTCCCAGGAAATCACGGAACTAATATGCCTGTATCTGCTAAAGTCCCTGTAATTGGAGAAGCTAATCTTTTCAAAGGAAATTCAGAATGGACAACAGGAGCTGGAAGTTTCATTACTCCTGCTAATAATGGACCTATGACTGATGAAGTAACTATCACTCAAGGACAATACATTTTGACAGTTTCACTTTCAAAAAGAGAATTAAATTATGGACCTGCACAACTTGAAGCTATCATTAAAGATAGAATCAATAGAGCAGCTGCAAGAACTATCGACGCTGTAATCCTTAATGGAGATGCAGAAACAGGAGCAACAGGAAACGTTAACTCAGACGATGCAGCTCCAACAAGTGGAATCTACTACTTACAAAATGACCACGGAATCAGAGAAATTGCTATCAACAATTCTCAGACTGTAGATTGTGGAACACTTGACACTGGAGATTTCTTAACTGTTAAAGCACAATTAGGAGAAGGATATCAAGCTGATTTAACAAACCTTGTATATCTTACAAATGCTTCAACTTATAATAAAATGTTGGCACTTTCAGAAGTTATCACAATGGATAAATTCGGAGCAGATGCAACAATCGTTAAAGGAGCATTAGCTAAAGTATTCGGAACAGATATCGTAGTAGTAAGAGACTTCCCTAATACAGAAGCAGACGGAAAAGTTTCAGCTACTGCATCTAACAATACTAAAGGAGGATTTGCTTGTGTTTATAAACCTGCAGTTCAATATGGATTTGGACAACCTCTTGAAATCGATGCTTACAAAGTTCCAGGAAAAGGAGTTGACCTTGTAGCTACATTTGAATTTGGATTTGCAATTGCAAACAATGTAGCAGGACTTGGAAAGACTGTAGCAATGGGAATCAATGTAACATTATAGTAAAATTCCTTAAAGGGAGGGGAAAGATAAACTCCCTTCCCTTATTTATTTATATAACAAAAGTAAAAAATGCTTTTAAGAAATGTAAGTGGTGCTACTCAAAGAGTAACGACTATTGAAGGTAAAAAAGATATTAAAGATCAAGAAGTCTTTAAAGTAACAGCAGTAAAAGGAGCAGAATTGAAAAGAAACTATAAAACTATTTTTGCTGAAGTAGAAGCAGAAGAAGTAGAAGTAGAGAAAAAACCTTTAAAATCTAAAAAATAGAAACGATGTATGCAAGTCTAACTTTATTTAAAAACTATCTTTGAATTGATGCAAGTGATACGTCAAGTGATGATATACTTACTTTTTATCTTAATAGTGCTAATGCAATTATTAACAAATATTGTGGAGTAAAATCTTTTGATAAGACACAATATGAAGAAGTAGTTTTTGTTAAAGATTGAAGCTTGTGAAATGTTGCTATTTATCTGAATAATAAACCTGTAGTAAGTATCGATTCTATAGCTTGAAATACTTATACAGGAGTTAAAGGTACAGATTACCTTGTAATCAATGAAAGAAAAGTAGTTTTAAATATTCCTAATGATTCAAAGCTTATTTATGGATATTTACCAATTGTCTATACGGCTTGATACGATAGAACAACTTGAAGTGATAAAATTCCAGCAGATCTTCAACTTGCTGAAATGATGCTTGCTTGTGGAATCAAACAAAGTAAAGAAAGCCTTGGAGGAATCCAAAGCTATAAACTATGAGATGAAACAGTAACCTTCGGAAGTTGGGGAAGTGATACATCTGACAAGATTTATTCAAGAGTAAGTGCAATATTGGACAATTACAAAAACTTTAAATTAAACTATTAAGAAAATGCTATTTCATACGACCGCTACAAAATATTGATATACAAGAAATGCACAAACGAACATCAGTACTTATGGAAGTACTTGAACAAGTTTTAAATGTAATATTCAACCGTTGACTACTACGGAGATTACAGCGTTAGGACTTGAAGGTGGTGCAATGTATAACAAATACAGAATCTATACAAGAGAATCACTAACGGTCTGAGAAAAGATTTCAGCTTTATGAGAAACTTTTGTAATAGATAGCGTGGCAGTATGGAACGGCTTAAGAGATAAATATTTTAAAATCATAGCTACTAAATCAAATGGGGTATAGATTTATACGAAAAGGACTTGATGAGATAGCAAAACTAAGCTCTCTCTCAAGTAAAAGTCTAAAGGAGGAAATCTTTGAGGAGATAGGAACAACCGTTCAGAATTATGCAAAGAGGAACGCTCCTTATGATACTTGAACCTTACAGAAAAGTATAAATCATTATTCAACGGATAAAGCGGCTATTATCTGAAGTATGGTAAAGTATGCTTTAAGGAGAGAGTATGAAAACAATCTTCATCCTCAAACGAAGCATTATCTCAAAAGAGGATTTACCGAACACAAAGAGGAAATCCTAAAGAAAGTAAAAGCTATAATCAAAAATCATTTATAAATAATCTAAGCGATGACTACTACTTATTCATTTAAAGAGATTTGAGAAACTATCTATAATAAACTTTTAGAAATAAAGAGTACAAGAGTTTGAGAAGTGTATAATCACGATGTAAAGATAGAAGGTTGAATCTCTTTGCCAGCAATTATCATAAATCCTTCTGATTGATGAATTGAATATTTAGATTCATGTAATTATGAAGAAAATATCAATTTCACGGTAAGAGTAATTGATAGAATCCAAGACGGAATAGCAACGGTTGAAGATAATATCAGAATCCTTGCTGATGAAGTAATTGGAAAGCTAAAAGAGATGAATGATATTGTTTGGAGTAGTAGCAACGGAAGAACTGTAAGATTTACGATTGACTATCAATGGTGATTTACAGATACACAAGAACCCCTTAGAGCATTTATTGTCAATTTACATTTTACCGCTATAACAAAATAACCGATGGTAAAGAAAGTAAAAATCTGTATGGAGTGCGGAGAAAAAGAAGAAACTCCGATCGTAAAAACAAAAAGAAAAGAAAAATATTATTTCTTCCCTACTTACTGAATCGGAGTGTATGCAATGAATATGCAAGAAGCAAAGATTAAAGTAGAAGAATTAAGAAAAAAATTAAAGTAGTTTTATTTAATTAAATATATTCTAAAATGAGCGAAGCTTATATTGGTAGAAGGTCAGCAATTGGATTGGGAAAAGAAACAACACACGGAACAAAAGCCGCAGTTGAAGTATGGATTCCAAAAGAAAGTTGACTTTTAAATCCTTCTTTTGAGGAGGCACAAGATACCTCTTGATATGGAGTTATTGATGAAGTGTATGATAGTTTCACAACTAAAAATTCTTCATCTTGTAACCTTTCAGGTATCGTAAGAGATGATTTTATTGGATACTTGCTATTAGGAGCTATGGGAACATATACAAAAGTAAAATGTTTCACTGGTGCAAGTATTACAGGAACACCTAAAAGATGAGATGTTGTTACAGGAGGAATCTTAAAAAAGATTATAAAAATCTGAGATGTAAATTATTATTTCTTTTCAGGAACTGTAGCAGAAGGAGAAATCGAGGGTACAGATTGGAGTGGAACTTTTACAGAAGTTTCAGGAGTAAACGGACACTTCTTTGAAAGATTAAACTCAAATAATCATCCTTCTTTCACAATGTATGATGATGATCCTATCGCTTGAAGTTATGCTCCTTATTGTATGGTAAATACCTTTGAAATCTCTTGTGAAGTTGCTGATTATGTTAAATTCTCTTGTGAAATGATGGGAAAACAAATGCAAGATAACGAAACAGCTGTAACTCCTGTATATACTGACGATAATGCTTTTACTGCTTCAATGGCAGGAGTAAGATTCGCAGATACAGAAGACTTATTGAACAATGCAGGAACTCAATGTATGCAAAACTTCAGATTGACTATCAATAAAAATCTTACTGATGTTCAATGTTTCGGAAGTACTGATATTGATTCATTACATAACCAACAATTCACAATTGACGGAGATTTTGAGGCTTTATATACTTCAACAACTCTAAGGGATTATGTAATCAATTCTCAAAAGAAGGCTGTAAGATTCTCAGCAATCAATACAAATGTTGAACCTTTGGATTGAGAAGGTGGAGAAGTTTATCCTTCAATTTATATCGACTGTATGAAAGTTGGATTGAATGAATGGACAAAAACAGATTCATTAAACGAAGTAATCAAACAAACAATGGGATTCAGTGGACAATATGATAATGCAACAGGAGCAACACTTGAAATCTTATTGATCAATGGAAATAGTACTTGATACTAAAAATTATTTCCCCCTATTGTTTTTCGTTGTTTATCGATAGGGGGAATTTTTTAAGAAAACAACTCTTTAATTTTTATCAGAAAGAGAAATGTTTGTAAAGAACATAACAGAAACTACTCAAAAAATAAGAATAGACTGAGTAGAAACAGAAATCGGAGCTTGAGAAGTTTTCCAAACGACAGAAGGCAAAGCTGAAGAATTGGTAAGAAATTATCCTTCTATTATCGGTTATGCTGATGCTGGAGATATTTCTTGAAGTGGAGATATTTCAGACCTTGACGATGTAGAAATAACTAATCCTACTGACTGACAGATTATGAGTTTTGATGAAACAAGCGAGAAGTGGAAGAATAAAGATATACAAAAGAAAAAAGTTATCTTGATTCAAGATAGTTACGGTACTAATAATGGTTCTTGAGAGGTAATTTCAACAACAACAGGGGCTGAACTAACAACACTTCTTTGAAACTTTTGAATCCCTTTGTGGTATAAAGCAAGAAATGGGGCTTGATTCCATAATGGGCTTTATCTTTCCAATCTCCAAGAGGTAGCTGAAGTGATTGACAACCAAGAAAAACCAACAATTACTGATATTTATGTTTTAGGTGGTTGGAATGATGAAATTTGAAGATACGAACAAACTAAAGCTTGAGTAGAAACAGCAATGGGGGAATTTTTAACTTATGCGAAAACTACGTTCAAAAATGCTAAAGTTCATCTTGCTTTTATATCTTATGGTCTTAATCAAAGCTCATTAGATCCCAGAGGTTGACGGACTTGATTAAGTGAAACTTTGGATATTTATAGGGATTCAGTAAAGTTATGATACTATTATGAATGAAGATTAGAACCTGTCTTACATAATCAGCAAATGATGGTAAGCGATTTTGCTCATCCAAATGCTGAAGGTGTAAAATATATCGCGCATAGACTTGCTGATTTGATTGTTACTGGTGATACTCATATTCATCATAGAGTAGTAACAGAAATCCAAAATCATTTAGTTGCTTTCCAAAGTGTTCCGTGAGTAACAACGAATTTGGTGGCTACTCAGCAACCACTAAATTTAATAGAAGAGGTGGACGACGGTATTTATCAACTTGATCTTATATCTTGAAACGATTGACTTATATTTAAATTTGATACAACTGTTTCACCACGAGACACAGTACAAAATATATGAACCGCTAATTTCCCTGTGGCAGCTTGTATCCCAAGATGTATGAGAGTTGCATCACAAAAAATGATGAGTATCCCTGTTGTTGCAGTTGTAAAATACCAAGACACTGGGGGAACCGAAAAGATGATTGAGGGAATCCCAGCTTATTTGGAAATCGGTCCAAGTGTAAGAGACGGTACAACGAATTCAAGACGGTATATAAAATTCCCTTATATTTGTAGTAATTATAACACACGAACCCCTTTACAATGAAAACCAATACAGATTTGTATTATGAGTTGTAAATATACAAGTCCTTCAATGAGATTTTTCTAAAAGTTTTATCTTTTAACCCTAAAAGATGTGTAGTTTAGATCCTAAGAGTATTGATATTATGCTGAAGAATCTCAAAGAAAATCAAGAAGAATTGAAGAAAGATTACAATTCAAGGATTGATAAATTAGAGGTAAAGATTGAGTGAATGTTTGATAAAATCGAGGAGAAATTTGATGAATTTGTGACAAAGGCAGAGTTTGAATATCAGAAAGAGAAAATAAAAGCATTAGAGGAAGACAAAAAGAAACTTGTTCGAATTGTTATAACAGCAGTTGTATGAGCAATCTTAAGTTTAGTTTTAATTCATAATTAAAATAAAATGATTGAGGTATTGATAGGAATAGGGCTTTCTGTAATCACACAGATAGCAAAAAAGAGCAAGATAGATGCAAAGATAATAATTTTTGTACTTTCTGTTGTTGCAGGTGGTGTATATTACTTTTTCAAAACAAAGTATCCTGAATTATTAGAGGAGGTTTGGCAGTATACTTTATGAGTATATGGAATAAGTCAGATCGTGTATAATTACGGAATATCTTTCTTTGAAAAAGAGAAATAAAAATCTGAATGAAAAAAGAAACTCCGATTATTGAGAGGTCAGAGTTTCTTTTAAGTTTTACTTTGTTTTACATTCTTAATAATAATGAAACCTTTTAAGAAATCAAGTTTTTTAAATCTTAAATAAAACAACATGGAAGAAAAAGAACTTCAAGGAGGATGTCTTTGAGATTGACATACTGATAAAGACCGACTTCTTACAGGAGAGATGGTGGACAATTTACCAGAATTGGAGAAACAAGACCAAATTATCTTTGAATACGACCAAACAGGAACGGTTGACTGTACTATTTATTCTGCTCTTGGTGCTTTATCTGATTTATGGAATAGAGAAGTAACAGACGAGCAGATAGAAGAAACCGTAGAAGAATCTTTTAAAAGAGGAAGAACAAGAGGGAAAGGTTGGTATGTTCAAAGTGCAGTTGACTTGGCTTGTGATATGCGAATGAAGTGGTATCCAAAAGAGAAGGTGGCTTATTATAGAGTAAACAATTACAACGATGAAGAAATTAAAAAAATCATCGAAAAGAACTACTCTTTATGCACTTGATATAACGGTAATTTATCTTTTCAGAAAGATAGGAGAGATAATGGAAGACTAGATAATTCTTCTTTTGGGACTTCTACTTACGGTCACGCTGTTTGTCTTATTGGTAGAGAGGGGAAGAAATATGTAAAAGACAATTACAAAGGAAGGAGAGAAAACGGATATTATACCAATATTTATGAAGTAGTTCCTGAAATCTCAGAATTAAGGAGAGGGGATTGTTGGCAGTTCTTCTCTTATGTAATCGTGAAAGTGAAAGATGAATCAGAAAAAGACATCGAGAGATTGAATAAGATGAAGAATATGATTGATAAAATGATAGAATACACGGATGAATCAATCAAAATGAATAGTGAAATGCGAGAGAGTACGAATGATAAAGTATATCAAGAGAGGCTTCATGCAACAAACGACCAATTAAGACTTATTCTTATTAGTCACAAGCAAAAGAAAGAGGACATTGAAAGAGAGTTATCAAGATATTTTGATTAAATATTGACTTAAAACTATTTTTTACTATATGTATTGAATAGTTTTATTTTGTAAGATTAGGATATGGAGAAAATAAAAACTTGGTGGAAATGATTAAAAACTATATGGAAAGTTCTTATTATCATTCTTATTTTGTGACTTATCTTCTGACAGAATAAGAACGATAAAGTAAAAGTAGATACAGAAACAATGATCGCAGAGTGGGGAAGTGGTAAAAGAACTGAACTAAGTGAAGAAGGAGTTGAACAACTAAAACATCGAATGGAAGAAGAAAATAAAAATGTTTGAGGTTGGTTTTCTTGTGAAAATGATTGTAAGTTTGGAGAAATAAATATCACTACTACTTGATATGTACCTTCTGAAAAGAAAGAAATCCAAAAAATAAATGATACCTTCAATTATCAATACGCTAATTTGTTTTCTGAATATATGAATGCTGTTGGAATTGAAACAAGAGTTATTACATACCTTGTTTATCAATGAAAAAAGATTTCGGCTTGCTTGTGATATAGTCAAACTGATTTTATGTCTTATGAATGTTTTCACTCTTGAAAGTGATTTTAAAAATAAAAAACCAATATAAGCAAAATAGCTCTAAAAGTCTGACTTGAACGGTCAGATTTTTTCTTTTTTTAAAATTTGGAGAAAGTCCATTATTGGATTATATATAGAGTACTTTTATATTATTAAAAACAACGAAATGGAAAAGAAAACAACTAAAGAAATCTCTTACAAAGTCCGAACAAGAGGAATGGATAGAGAATTTAATTCAATCCTTATGGGAGATAAGGAAATATCTTTGAATGGTACAACTGACGAGAAAATCTCTTTTGAAAACTCTCAAAAGGCTTTAGACTTTATGATTTCATCTTTAACAGATTTATCACAAGAGGAAATTGATAAATTGGATATGCCTACTTATAACGACATCAAAGATAAGTGCATCCGTATAAAGAATGGGAGTAATAAATAAAGAAAAAATCTTAAAATCATTCTCTAAAGCATTAAGAAGCGGCTGAATCATTACGAAAGAACATAGAGATTATATCTTAATAAAAGAATTGTACCATTGTTCTCCTTCCGAACTTGAACAACAAGAGGAATCAATGTTAGACTTGCATTATTCAATGCTTATGGAAGAGAGAAAACAAGAACATATAGAAAGAGAAAGAGCAAAACAAAAAGCTGAACAAAAAAGACTTTTAAAAAGGTAACAAAAAATAAATGGCTTCAAGTGATATGAATTTAGATTTGATAATTTCCGCTACTGACCTTGCTAGTAAAGAAATTAAGAGTATTCAAAACGAGTTGAAAAGATTGACTACTGAAACAAATGGAGTTGGTAAGACAAGCAACAGTGTTTTTTGAAGTCTTAAAGCTTGATGGCTTGCAGTTGGTGCGGCTGTTACATGAACTATTGTTGCGGTTGGTAAATTTGCAAGTGAAGCTATCGATGTTTCTATCTCTTATGAAAGTGCTTTTGCTGGAGTAAGAAAAACCGTAGATGCAACGGAAGAAGAATTTGATGCGTTAAATCAAACTCTTAAAGATATGGAAACTCCAACAACTTTTGAGGAATTGGCTCATATTATGGAACTTGGAGGACAATTGGGAATCGCACAAGAAAACCTTGCTTGATTTACTGAAACAATGGATAAGTTGGCTGTTTCAACTAATCTTACAAGCGAAGAAGCGGCTACTCTTTGAGCACAATTTGCTAATATCACTTGAATGGATATGAAGAATATTGACCGTTGGGGTTCAACGATCGTAAAGCTAGGAAACAATATGGCAACAACGGAAGCTGATATTGTTAATTTTTCAAGTAGAATCGCGGCGGCTTGACACTCTTTCTGAATGAGTGAGGCTGATATTATGGCTATTGCATCAACTTTTACTTCTCTTGGAGTAGAGGCTGAAATGGGTTGAACGGCTGTTTCTAAAGTATTGAACGATATGAAAACAAGTATTGCTACTTCAAGTCCTAAAGTTGAGAAGTATGCAAAACTCTTGGGAACAACCACAAAAGGGTTCAAAGAAATGATGAAGAACGATCCAACTTGAACTTTTGTAAAATTCAACCAAGCTTTAGCAGATAGTGGAGAAAATCTTAATAGTGTTCTTGCTAGTCTATGAATGAAAGATGTAAGATTAAACGATGCTTTCGGAAGAATTGCTTGAAATGTAGACCTTCTTACAAATGCTTTAGACATGGCAAACGAGGGACGAGAAGAAAATATTGCTCTTACCAATGAAGCAAGTCAAAGATTTGCTACTACTGAATCACAGATAGCAATAGCACAAAAAGAGAGAGCAAACACAATGGCAGAACTTGGAGATTCATTGAAACCAATTGTTCTTCTTTGGGAGAATGTAAAGACCGTTGCTTTATGATTTCTTGCTGATGTCCTTTGACCTATTGCGAGTGGAATCGGAGAACGGATTCAATCCTTTCAAGAAGCAGGAGAATGAGGTAAAACAATGATTGAGTCGATGAAAGAAAGCTTTTGAGCTTTTAAAGATTGGGTATCAGAAACATTTTGACCTTTAGTAGAAGCAGTGAAAAGGTTTTGGGATGAACACGGAGAGAAAGTGAAAATGGTACTTGGAGTAATTGGGGACTTAATAAAAACCGTGATTTCAATGGCTGTAGATAACTTTCAAGGGGCAATCAATGTTATAACAGACCTTACAGATTTCGTAACGGCTGTATTTAAAGGAGATTGGGAAAGTGCAATAAATGCAGTAAATAACTTATTTAATAATCTCAAAGAACGAGCAACTAATATTATCAATGATATTTTGGGATTCTTTGGGACTTCTTTAGATGAATTGTCTAACACTTTCTCAAATATCTTTGATAATATCGTGGACACAATAAAAGGAGCTTTTGAGAGAGCATTTAATCGAGTAAAATCTGTTTTCATTGATCCGATTGTATGACGAATTGAACGCATAAAATCTCTTTGGGCTGATGTTGTAAACTTCTTCTGATGAAGTTCTGAAACGGTTGGTAAATCTCTCCAAAAATGAGAGCATAATGTTAGTAAATTTTTGTCTTCAAAAGTAGACGGTGCAATGGCTACAGGTTGACCAGTTACAGCTTGAAGTACTTACCTTGTTTGAGAAAAGTGACCAGAATTATTTGTTCCAAAAACAAGTGGGGAAATCGTACCGAATAACCAAATCACAAACAATAACGACATCAATATCAATATGAGTTGAATCACGGTGAGAAGTGATTCAGATATTCAAAGCTTGGCTGATGAAATCGCAAGAAGGATAAAATTAGAGAAAAACTTTTGAATCATTTAATTCTATAAAAATATAAATGAATAGAACTATCAATACTGCATTATTAGGAACAACTCAAGGGAATATTCAGACGGAGATGATCTGAACTCTCTCTTTTAATGGTTGGAATCTTGATAATGGGACAACAATAAGAGTAACTTCTACAAATCACGACGATATAGGAAGCATTGATTTTAATACTTACAATACTCCTCTTGAAGATTGAGGAGGAGTTCTTTGAAAGTATTACAGAAAGAAAACGATTGATATTGGTTTATCTGTTCAAAGTGAAACACAACAAGGATTAAACGATCTTATCGATGAAATCAAATATAGAACTTCTTTCACTGAATGAATTTTGAGATATTCTATCAATGGAATCACAAGAGAGCGAACGGCTACTTGTACTTCTCTTAAATTCAATAGACAATATTACAATATCAATTGGTTGGGGAATGTTCTTTTGACTTTCACTTGTATTAACCCCCATTCAAGAATTGAAACACAAACAACAGAAAGTTTCATTATGCAAAGTGGGACTTATTCAGCTTGAGTACTTTACGACGGAAGAGCTGAAAGTTATCCAACTTTACTTCTTACAGTAGATACAGGAGAAAGTGAAGACCTTAGTTTTACTTTAAACGGGTATAAAATTCAGATTTCTTCTTCTCTTTCTGCTTGAGATGTAGTGGTCTTTGACGGTGAAAAGAAATCTGTAACGGTAAACGGAGAAGAAGTGGAATATACAGGAGCATTTACTCCTTTAAATTACGGAGAAAATACCGTTTCAATAAATTGTGATGCTACTTATACTTGAACTTTATCTTTTTATAAAAACTTCTTATAATGAAAAAGTATCAAATCAAAACATACAATATCGATTGAAGCTATAAAGAAACCATAAACCCTAATGATGTTCTGAATGAAATTAGTTTTACTTCAAATGTAAATGGAGGAGTAGGACAATTATCTATTCAGACAAATTACAAGGTAACAGAAAGAGCTTATAAATGAGGGGAATTTGTGAAAGTTTGGCTTTATGATGATTTTCATAAAGAAGGGAAACAGATTTATTTCTGATACATTTCTCAAATTGAAACCGTGATTGATTCTTCAAGAGAATATACAACTTTCGTTTGTCTATGAGTTCAAGGATTATTAAACAATATCTTCTTTACCAACGGTTCACAAACAAAAACTCCAAGTAAAATGATTAAAGATGTTTTAACTCTCTTTCAAGGGAGTTATAACTGTATCACTGAAGGAGATATTGATGAAAGTATAACAGATTCTCAAAACTACAATTGGAGCTATACTACTTGCTTTGATATTATTAAATCTGTTTGTGATGGTACATGAAATAAATTCTATGTAGACGGAGAATGAAAACTCTCTTATTTCAAAGAAGGAGATACTCATTTATTACACTTACACTATGATATATCACAACTTAAAATCACTGATACGATTGAAGATGTAGTCAATAATTATTACCTTGCGAGATATGGTTGAACTGTTGCACAGTATCAAGATGAAACTTCAATAGCTACTTATGGAAGGAAAGATTTATATGAAAGTAACACTTGATTAAATTCAGCTAATACCCAGCAACTTTACGGAAATCAATATATCGAAGACCATAAGAACCCAAAAGAAACGATTTCTATTACCTTAAATACCAAATATCCGTTTGAAGATATTAAACCAGGAGATAAAATAACAGTTTTAAATTCTGAAATTGAAATCAAGAATAAAGTTGTAAACAAAATCTCCTACAAGCCCGACCAGTGTATTTTAACTATTGATAAAACTGATACCTTGTGGGGAGTAATAGAATAATTTATTTTGTAAAATTACTAAAATGTTTGAATGCTATAATACAGAAAACAATGTAAGTTCCTATTTAACGGCGGCTGTTTCTTCTCTTTCAAATGTAATTATTGTGAACGATTGAAACATTTTCCCCTCTACTTTCCCTTATCTTTTAACCGTAGAGCAAAAAGAAAATGATGTAACGGTTGTCCGTGAGATAATGAAAGCAACGGCGAAAAGTGGGAATACAATAACGGTTGTAAGAGCCGTTGAAAGTTGTATTTCTGATGAATCTCAAAGTCCGAAAACATTTGAGCAAGTAGCCCACAACTTCAAAGAGAAAAGCATTGTTTCTATTTCAATGACGGCTTGAACTTTAAAAGATGTTCAAGATGAAATCAATGCACAATCTGGAAGAATAGCTACTGCAGAAGATGAAATCGTGGATCTTAATGATTTTATTGTGCAACTTGAAAACGATATTGCCGATTTATAACATAAATATCAAAAAAATGTATGCAAATGCTAATAATTTAAAATCCTGAATTATTTCAAGTGTTTCAGCAAGTGCAACAACGGTTTCAATTACCTCTTGAGAAGGTGTTCTTTGGAGTGAAAACACGGTAGCTTGTTTGGAACATTACGACAACGAGATTTGTACAAAAAGGGAAATCGTAAAAATCACTTCTATTACAGACGATACTTTAACCATTACGAGAAGTTTTGCCGTTTGTGTAATGAATGATAAAACAAAGGAGAAAGGAGATACTGCTTTCACTTTCGATGAATGAGATTTTCTTTCAATGTACTTATCAAAAGAACTCCGAGAAAGTCTTACTGATTGAGTAGGAGAAAACCAAACAGCTTATGAAACAATGCTTGAAAATCTTGCAGTTCCGAGAACTTGCATCAATAACTGTTTAACTACTCGACAAAGTGCTATTGATACAGCATACAGAACAAAATTCTGATGACTTGCTTGATTCTGAAACGGTTCTGACGGTGATTGTATTATTTCTGAAGATACTTTTCTTGATGCTTGAAGGGAATACAATTTCAGGAATTTAACTATTTGCCCGGATGTCCTTGTAAGATTTGAAGGAGCAGGAGTTCCAACAATCAATGTCCGAGATAAGTTTTGCAATCTTTGAACAATAGAATTGAAAGCCCCTTATGTAAATAGTGCGTCAATTCTTGAATGTTGGTGTTCAAGTTGAAAAGAACTTTGTAACAAGCCGACAGATTGGGGAGCTTGTTGTGGTGGCGCTGGTGGTACTGTACCAACTTGCGACGCACATAAAGGTTATGACGGTTGTCCTTGAACAGCCGATTCTTGATGATATGGTGGAGGTTCTTATTGTAGATGTTGACCATTTTGTCCTATTTGATGAGCACCGGATTGATTGAATTGATGAAGATGAGGAGATGCAGCACCCGCGACTATGGGGTATTGATGAGGTTGAGGTTGATGATGAGGTTGAAGGTGGTGAAATTGAGGAAATTGAGGAATGGGTTGAAGAAGTGATACTTGTCTTCCACGCTGATGAGATTGATGAAACTCTTGACTTTATTGAACGGGTTGAAAAGGTTGAGAATGATGACGGGAATGTTGCCACTCAGAAAGGTATTGATATTCTTGAAACTGATGAAACGGTTATTATTGATGAGAGTGATGAGAGAGCTATAGTTGTTATGGTGGTGTATACGCCTGAACAGGTTGAAAATGAGTTATAAAGTGATGAACCTGATGATGTGCAAGGAATTGTTGCCAAAGTAGTGCTTGACAAGGTGGTGATGCTATTACTAATGTTTATTGATTTCATTTAAATGCAAGGAATATCTGGAATAATTGTGTAAATGCAAGATGATGAGAATGAGGGGAATGATGACGTTGAATAGGGAAAGTTGGTTGTTGTGCTTTATGATGAATAGGTTGAAATGGTGCTAATGGTTGACAAATGATAATCAATTATAGATGTATTTTTGTAGAGTGATGCTTTGATGTAAGGGGCGGTGCGTGATGACGCGGTTGATGGTCGAGTGCTGCGTGTAGTTATGCCCAAAGTTGAAAGGATTGAAATCCTTGACGGAAAATTATGTATGCTTTAAATGAAACAAATATCACAAATACCGCAATTTATACTTTTGGAGATACTAATTTATATCGAGAAGACCCGCATTTTGTACCTTCTGATTGAAGAACACGATGAAAAACGGTTGTCGTTTATTCAACAGAAGATTATCCTACAAGTCCAGAAGATTGAATATTGCTTGTTGAAAGTACCGTTCACAATCAATATAAAGATACACCTTTCACTGTTGCACTTGAACCTTGAACATATTATTTTGTTTTATTTTCGTATGATTCTGATGAAAATTTACTTTGAACATATCAAAAACAAATAACTATTGTTTGATGAATTCATTATGCTATCGTTTGAGGTGGTGGTGGTTGATGAAGTGCAAGATGAAACTGTAGAATCTGAGCTTGATGATGATGAGCTTGATGAGTATTAACTTGAACAACTTGTATGTGATGAGATTATGATATTATTATCGGTTGTTGATGATTATGAGCGACAGAACTTGCTTCTTCTTGATGAAATTGATGAAACACCTATTTCTGAAGAAAAATCGCATATTGATGAGGTTGAGGTTGATGATTTTGTCAAGTATGATGTGATTGATGAGCTTGAGGATGATGAAGTTGTGCAAAAAGTTGATGAACTTGATATTATGTTGATTGAATAAGACAATGATACAACTGAGGTAAATGATGTCTTTGAGGTGCTTGAGGTTGATGAAGTGGAAACGCAGGTTGTTGAGGTACTTATCCTTGAAGCAATTGATGACTTTGAACGTGTTTCTGTTACAATCCTGCTTGTTGTACAGGTTATATAACGTTTGCTTGATGATGAGGAGGTGGTGCTTGTTGATGTAGTTGCCTTTGATGATGTTGATGTTATTGATGAGGGGCTTGAGGTTGATGTGGTGGTTGGAATTGATGCGATGCAACTTGATATTGAGGTTGATGATGATGAGGTTGATGAAGTTCAAGTGATACTTATCACATATGATGAAACTGAAAACAATGAGTTGTATTTATTTCTTATTGTTGCACTTGTTCGTTTGATATTCAATGATGAGATTGTTGTTTCACTTGTTTTTCATATAAAGTCCACAGATTCGATACAGATTGAAAACTTTGTATTTTATAAAGAAGACCGCCTATTTTGTGCGGTCTTTCTTTTGAAAATTTTGAATTATGATGTTTTTGAGTATATTCAGAAATGTTTTATACTATAAAAACAACGAGAAAATGGAAAAGAAAAAAGAAGAAAAGCCTATTGCAATCAAAATTGATTGATGACTTTGACGTGTTGTTGCTATGACTTGAGCAATAACAGAACTTGCAAAAAGAAGAAAAGTCAGAGTTATTACAAGCCGACCTTTAGTGTTTCGATGAAATCCTTATATTGAAAGTGTTCATTGACTTGAAGACCGTGACTTGTTCACAAATGTTATTCGTTGAAACGATTATTTTGAGCTTGAACCTTATACCGACCCTGATTTCTTTAATGATGCAAAAAATCGACTTAATGTTGCAAGCAAACAACTTTGACTTGATAAAGTTTGTGAACCTGTTTTATTTCTTGCAGAACACGAGAAAATCCAAAACACTTTCTGAATCACAAACAAAAAAAAGATATTATTTCAACCCTTTTGAAGTGCGGTTCAAGACCCTATTTGAGCAGACAAAAGTTACCGTTCTTTTTATGTAAAAGATGCACAATATATAGCAAACAAATTGAACGAGCTTTGATTTGAAGTTTGACTTGTGATAAGAAAAGGACAACCAGAACTTGCTTGATGCACGATTCTTGATACTCCTGATTTGAGACGAGTTGTTTCCCTTTGTGAAAGATACCCTTTGATTTGATGTGATTCATCTTTACACCATTGTTCAAAAGCATTCTGAAAAAAAGCGGTTGTCGTTCGAGCTTGAACAGATTGGGAGAGATATTGATATGATTCAAATATCAATATGAGAGAGTTCCCTATGGTTGCACATACACCAATGAGGTTGCCGATGAATAGTTTTGACTTTGATATATCGAACCAACACACAAACAAATTTTCAAAAGAATTTCTTGATAAAGTTCTTTGAGAAGTAAGAGGGAATTTCTGTAAATAGAGAGTCAGACTTTTGACTCTTTTTTTTTGATAACTTTCATATATCAGATTTTTTAAAAGTCAAGTATAATTTTAACAGCAAATAATTATAACCGTTCTTGTGGTTAGACTTATAAGTAGAATCTTTTTAATACTTATATTTTTGCCAATGATAGAAAAATTTATAGAACGACTTACAATAAATAGAAATAGTCCAAAGAATACAACTGACAATTATAACAGAGTCTTAAAGAAGTTTGAGGATTATCTCCAAAGAATGTACGGAGGAGATGTTTCTCTTTATACTCCTGAAACCGTGAAATTTTACCATATCGACCAACGGATCGCAATTCAAAGAATCAATAAGACGATTAAGACTTGTAATTTATATGTATGAGCAATCAGAAGCTTTTTAAGATTTTGTCTTTATATGGAAAGAGCTGTGATAAATTACAAGGGAGTCAATTTTAGTAAAGAGCCTGAAAAGAATATTGAATATTTAACGGACGAAAACATAGAGAGTATCTTCCAAGAAATTAAAAAGAGAAAGACAAAAAATAAAAATCAGATTCTTATCAAGATAAGAGATTTATGTATCGTTAAATTACTTTTTTATACGGGACTAAGGGTGTCTGAATTATTAGCACTTAAGAAAA
>Ga0247610_10001824_pt1 | contig 25650 bp, 22 predicted proteins | sample 174DNAGHGhighgp2_FD_193483 | JGI IMG/M metagenome (GOLD analysis project Ga0247610, IMG submission 193483) | Sheep rumen microbial communities from Palmerston North, Manawatu-Wanganui, New Zealand - 1742 DNA GHGhigh gp2 | ecosystem: Host-associated > Mammals > Digestive system > Stomach > Rumen...
GACATTTTCGTCGCCCCTGCTCTCCATTATCTGCTCCCCAAAATAACGAACCAGATATGATATATTCTATGTGTTCTGCAGAAACTATTTAATAGAAAGAAACCAAAAATGATAAAAGTACTATTTGTGTGTCACGGCAACATTTGCCGTTCCACAATGGCACAGTCCATGTTCCAGGATATGGTTAATAAGAGGGGGCTCTCCGGCCAGTTTGAGATCGACTCAGCGGCAACGAGCCGTGAGGAGATCGGCAACGGTCCGCACTACGGCACCGTGAGCAAATTGCGCTCCGTGGGTATTCCCGTCGTTCCGCACCGCGCGCGCCAGATGACCCGCGCCGACTATGAGCATTACGATTACCTGATCGGAATGGATTCATACAATATCTCGAACATGACGCGTCTTGCCGGCGGCGATCCGGACGGCAAGATCTACCAGCTTCTGACATTTGCAGGAAGCAACAGGAGCATTGCTGATCCCTGGTACACCGATAATTTTGATGAGACCTACGATGATCTCGTTGAAGGCCTTAATGCCTTCATGAAACATCTGGGATATTTGTAATTTGCCCGAAAACCCCTATAATCGGACTCATAGTTCGATTTTAGGGGTTTTGTCTGAAAACTAACGCGTAAAACTGCAAAAACCGACAAAATCGAACTGGCAGTTCGATTATAGGAGTTTTAGAAGACATAACATGATTCTCGTTTACTGGCTGATCTTCGTTAATCTCGCCGCGTTTATCCTCTACGGATATGACAAGGCGTGCGCCAAAAAGAACAGGCGCAGAGTACCCGAGAAGACACTGCTCTTCTGGGCCTGGATCGGCGGCTCTTTAGGCGCTTTTCTTGGCATGAGGTTCTTCCATCACAAGACGCTGAAGCCTAAGTTTTTCGTAGTTCCAGTTCTGATGGTCGTAGAGATAATCATATGCGTCATCTGTCTTTATCAGAACTATCACCTGGTCACGACTGAGTACGAAGCTGACCTTGGTCTTCCATCCGAACTGACTATCGTCCAGGTATCTGACCTTCATAACCAGTTCTTCGGCATCAAGCAGTCTGCTTTGCTTAAGCAGATCGAGAAGGCTGACCCTGACATCATTGTAGTTACAGGCGATATCGTAGATAAGTCACACACCAATTTCGCAATCTCTGAAGACTTCATTGAAGGCGCGGTCAAAATCGCTCCGGTCTATTACATTACGGGCAATCATGAGGTCTGGATAGGCGACAAAAAGATGGCTCCTTTCTATGAAAAGATGCGATCTCTTGGCGTCATATTCCTCGATGATACTTATGTTGATATGGATGGATTTGTGCTTGCAGGAATCGCTGACAGCTCATTGGATTCATTTGTAGCTTATCCGCCTTTCGATGATTCCAAACCGGTAATAATGCTCGCACACGAACCGCAGTATTCAGCACTCTATGAAAAGCTTGGTGCGGACCTTGTATTCACGGGTCACTACCACGGCGGACAGATAATAATTCCGGGCGCAGGCGGACTCGTGTCGCCCGAGTTCGAGATCTTCCCGAAGATGTATGAAGGCATGCACAATGTTGACGGCATGCAGCTTATCATTTCGAGGGGTTTGGGCAACAGTGTCCTGCCGGTGAGGATCAACAACTATCCCGAACTTATCGTGGTAAAGGTACACTGATATCTTTTCCCCGGCATCAGGACGCGTTGTACCGTTGCACCGCCTGTCGCTGACATGTTAAAATTTCTTTATGAATTACGCCAGAACAGTCGCAACTGAATATGGTCTTGTAAGAGGCATCGTCAAGGACGGGTGTCATGAATATCTCGGAATCCCCTACGCTGCGCCTCCGGTGGGCGCACTGGCGTTTAAGCATCCTGTACCGCCTGAGCCCTGGAACGGCATTCTGGACGTCGTCAGAGGCCCTATAAGCCCTGTTCAGGGCACGGGGCGCTCCACCATCTCGCTGGACGGCAGGGACTGCCTGTATCTTAACGTGTTTGTTCCTGAAGATATTGAACCCGGCGCACCGGTAATGGTCTGGATCTACGGCGGTTCTTATGCAAACGGCGGTGTCGGCCGCATGAGCGAAGACTCCGATGAGCTCTCCTACGACATGGCAAGGTTTGCTCGTGAGACAAAAACGGTCTGCGTTAACTTCAATTACCGTCTGAATCTGGAAGGCTTTCTGAACCTTCATTTCCTTGATAAAAACTTCGATCAGAACAATGGCCTGTTCGACCAGATCCTGGCCCTCAAGTTCATCCGCAACAACATCCACCGCTTCGGCGGGAATGCCGATAACGTCACGGTTTTCGGGCAGAGCGCGGGCGCAGCATGCATGCTCGTGCTGATGGGTAATAAGGAGACTTCAGGCCTGTTCGACAAGGCGATCGTCCAGTCGGCATGCGTCGATTCTTTCTGGACCGAGAAACAGAGCCAGCGCCTTACCTACAAGTATCTTGGTTTCCTGGGCGTCAGTCCCTCCGAACTCGGCCGCCTCAAAGACATTTCCATCGATAAGGTCCACGAGGCAAACCGTTTGCTCAAAAAGTTCGTTCTCCGTGAAGGCAATTCCTGCTGCTGCTTCTCGCCCACCATTGACGGCGTCACCATTCCGGAAAGGCCCGGAGAGATGGCCAAGAGCTTCTCCAAACCTGCACTGATCGGCACGACAAGCCAGGAGGGTGACCTCTTCGTCATGAACATCCCCAACGTGGCGCTGCCGCTGGCTGCCTACTGGTTCAAGTTCAAATTCCGCCCCGGCAAAGGTGCCCACCGCTACATGGCAGACGACTTCACCGCCAAGTTCTACAGAGATCCCGCCCACGACATCGCACGCAGCATGGCAGGCGATGCCTGGGTCTACGAATACCGTTACCAGACGCCCAACATGCTCAAGGCCGGCTCCGGCTGCTGCCACGCCTGCGAACTGCCGTTACTGTTCGGCAAGTCCAACAACTATATCAATATCGATGACCCCGTCTCCCAGCGCGTCGGTGAAAAACTCCGTGAGATCTGGAGTGAATTTGCCTACAACGGCACGCTTCCGTGGAAAAAGTTTAAACCCGACGGCGAGATAAAGGGTATCGATTAAAGAGTCTTGTCCCACCTGATAAACGCACCAGCAGAGCGGTTTAACATTGTTAAAACCGCTTTTTCAACACTTACGTACTAAAGTGTAGATTACAAAGTATAATTCCCTCTTGTATAATGGGTTTATAGACAATTCCTTTTTATGGAGGATAGGTATGGTTGTATCAACAAAGGGACGTTACGCCCTGCGCGTAATGATCGATATCGCAAAATACGGTAAGGACTCTTATGTCACTTTGAGCGGCATCGCAGAAAGACAGCATCTCTCGGAGAAGTACCTCGAGTCGATCATCAAGATGCTCGTGCAGAATGGTCTGGTCAAGGGCCTGCGCGGCAAGAACGGCGGTTATAAGCTCGTACGCGATGCAAGCGAGATCACGGCCTGGGACGTCATCTCCGTTACCGAGAACGACTTCTATGTCGTCGCATGCATGGATCCGAAGGCACCGAAATGCGACAGGATCAATTCCTGCGTAACTCTTCCCATGTGGAAGGATTTCAGCGAGACAATGGAGACATTCTTCAGGAAGTATACGATCGCCGAGCTGGCTGAAAAAGACTGATAAGATAATATCCTGTAATTAAACAATGAAACAGGGCGTCTCAATTGAAACAGAGACGCCCTTTTTTTATGCCATATTTTCGGGAACCGGACCTTTACAGACCTCTCTCCTTTAATCCCTGCACAAGACTTACGTAGAATTCTCTGATGTCGAAGCCGTCGATGTTCTCGCGGTTTAAGTCGATCATGTCGGCATGGGAGATTCCGCGGAGACCGCGGTTGGTCAGGAAGTGGTAATCAGAACCCCACTTGAAGGATTCCTCGCCGACAAGTCCGTCGTTGTAGCCGTCGAAATGCTTTACGAAGTGATAGCTCATGTTGAGCGGGAATCTTCCGTTTACGGCGTGGTTGAGCTTGGAGCCGAAGCTCTGGGTGTAGATGCCGTCGAACTGGTACTGCATCGGTTCCATCTCTTTGTTGAGCTGCTCGACGCCTGCCTTGGTGAGATCCGTAACGGCTTTTATGAAGTCAGGGTTGATATCACCTGCGAGCTTAGCGCCTTTGTTATAGGCAGCAGCTACGGTATTTCTGAGATTCTCGGGAGCTTTGTTCATAAGGTATTCCGCGAATTCGCAGCCGTGGTGCGGTGTGTTGATGGTCGTAAGCGAAGCAACGTAAGGAGCCATGCCGAGCATGGAGACGCAGTATCTTGAATCAAGGCCGCCCTTGCTGTGGGCGATGATGTTGACCTTCTCTGCGCCGGTCTCTTCCAGGCACTTTACGATGGCTTTCTTAAGCTGCAGTGCGCATGTGTGTACGTCTCCTGCGGATTCCTGGCCGCCGTAGTAGATCGTCGCGCCGTTCTTGATGAGCTCGGCGGGAACACGGCCCCAGTAATTCAGGTGCTCAGAGTCGCGGAAGAAAACGCCGTGAACCATGAGGATCGGGTACTTTGTCTTGCAGACCTGGAGGGGTTTGCGCTCTTCATTGCGCCAGTATCTCTGGCTCTCTTCGCGGACTTCGCGTCCGGCGATCTTAACTATTATCGAGAGTACGAAAAGGTTGGCTACAGGTATCATTCCGCAGAAGATGCCGATAAGCCTCATCCTGATGCCTATCTGCTTGGATGTTAAATAAACGAGGATGATGCCGGTCCAGAAATAAAGGTTCAAAAGACCAAGCGTTACGCATGCATATGTAATGATCGCGGGCCACCCCAATTGTTCATGGAAGAACAAAGACGCGATGAATGCCGGAACCACTATGAGAAGTGTATACGGGAATACCGCTAAGATCGTATTGCCGTATGAACACACTTTAAGCCTGAAGCCTGCGATGCCCGACGCATAAAGTCCCGGGAATATGAATGCAAGGACAGCAAGCACTGCTGTCAGTGCAATAAACCAGTAGCTGAACTGATATAAAAATGTCGAGAGGCATGACGCCGTGATGAAGATGCCGTTGATTACTTTAATGGCCGGTTTTTCTTTAAACACTAAGAATCACCTCTTTTATAATCTTACTGCCGGCGCAGGACCGCCGGCAGCTATGTATGTCTGTTCTTTTATTGTATCAGCACAAGGTAGCTGTGATTAGAGTCAATTACCAGCTTGCGTTGTCACCGTAGTTGTAATCGGTCTTGCGCGTGCCGCCCTCACTGCCACGGACCTTATTAGCTCTTTCCTGGATCTCCCTGATCTTATCTTCAGGAGACATAGGAGTATCCTGGCCATTTCCGTTGCCGCCTTCGGGCTGGTTGCCGCCCTCGTCTCCGGGTGTAGGCGTAGGTGTACCGTTACCTTCACCTGAAGTGGGTGTAGGCGTTCCGGTTCCGTTGTTTCCGCCGGGTGTCGGAGAAGGTGTTCCTGAATTACCATCCGGTGTAGGTGAAGGAGTTCCCGAATCGCCACCGGGTGTAGGTGACGGCGTAGACGTTCCTGAATTGCCGCCGGGTGTAGGCGTAGGTGTAGCCGTGCCGTTGGAAGGATTGCTCGTCGGCGTTGCCGAAGGAGACGGTGTAGGGCTCTCATCGCCGTCCGGCTTGGATGTCGGTGTGGGCGAATTAGTAGGATCGTTAGGATCTCTTGTAGGCTGAGGCTCATCCGGAGGAGGTGTAGGTGTGGGAGTAACGGGCTTTTCGAACTCGTTTCTCAGCTGCTCGATAAATTCATTGATCTCGTTGTAGAGTTTCTGTGCAGCATAGTAATGACCGGTATTATTCTCATTCGCACAGTCTTTCTCCGCGAGGATGCTCTTGGCAGTCTCACAGATCTTGATGGTCTCCTCGTAATTGTCCTTATTGATCTTCTTCATGTTGATAGGCTCAACATAAGCAAGAGCATAGTTAACTCTGATCTTGCAGTCATAGGGCTCGTCGGGCTTGAGATTTAAGGCTGCCTGGTACTGCTGCTTTGCCTTGGTGTGATTCCTGAGCCTGAAGTAGAGATTGCCCTTGTTGAAGTGCTCAATATAAGGCTGTGTGAAGCCTAAGAAACCGAGTTCATTCTCCTGATAGACGCCGCTGTCGTAGTTCTTGATGAACTGTCTGTTGCTGTAGTAGTTTATGACCAGCACAGCAAGAATGAGTGCGGTGACGAGCCAGATTATGATAGTTATCTTCTTCAGCATGGCGTCATGTCCTCCTCTTTACGCTTATGAATTCATAAGCGAGCAAAGCTGCGAGCGGAATGACGAACCAGAAGTATATATCTGCATATCCGTACTCAGTTGATTCTTCCTGTTGTTTGTCAAGGAGCTTCATGATGTTGTCGATAGTGTCATCAAGGTCCTCAGACTTATCCATGTGGATATATTCGATATTAAGGTCGCTTGCGATCTGCTTTAAGTTCTTCTCATCGATCTTTGAGACAGCGGGCTTGTAAGGATATGATCTCTTATCCTCAACGAGGACTGTCTCGTCGTGGAGTTCGTCGTAATAGTGCATCTGGCCGCCCTTTGAAGTGCCGTAGCCCATGACTGCGCCGCCTTCGATTCCTTCCGAGATATCAGCGAAAGATTCGAGTTTGTGGTCGTCGGTATTTTCGCCGTCTGTAAGGAAGAATACGACAACGTGGCCGTCGTTAAGCATCTTGGCATCGTTGAGCATTGTGGCAAGAAGCGGCTTGCAGACGCTGATGTTCGTACCGGTTGCGTGATAGTCGACCAGAGGCTTCATTGCATCAATGACAGATCTTACATAAGCAGGATCGTCAGTAAACGGCGTTAAGAGGTTAACGTCGTTATTGAAGTCGATGATGCAGAACTTCGCACCGGTCATTTTCTTTGTGATGTATTCGACGTCTGCCTTTGCAGCATCCATACGTGTGACCTTGTCACCGTCTCCGTCGTAGTCTTCAGCCATCATTGAGAGGGTGTCATCGACAACGATGACGCAGTAGCAGTTGAGCTTCTGTCTCATTACCTTAACTTCGCTCGAGATGTACATAGGTCTTAAGTTGATCGCGAAAAGGATCAGCACCATAAGTATCTGACGGATGTAAGGCGCAATGCCTTTCCTCTTGATCGCAATAAGTGCGACGCAGATTATTGCCATCAGCCATATGGGGATTATCGGATGAAACGTAATATTGCCCATACGGTCACACTTTCAAAATGAATGCACAGAGCAGCATCAATGAAATTGATACCAAAAGGAGCCTGAAAGGCGTCTCCGGCAATTCATTCTCTACGATCTCATATTGTGTATCATCAAGTGACGCCATCTCTCTTCTGAGGTTGGAGACAATGTCTGATACAACGTCATCATCTTCACCGTACCAGAAAGATCCGCCGGTCTTCTCGACGGCATTCTGCATCATCTTGCGGTTAGCATCTTCCATCATCTCGGTACCGATACCGAATACCGTGATGCCTCTTTCCTTTGCCCAGTCGCCGGCTTCGGGAAGAGTTACGATCTCATCGCCGATTACTGCATTCTCGTTGTCACTTGTAAAGATGATGATCCTCGTACGGTCAGGCTTCTCTTCTATGTCGTAGAAGTCTAAGACTGCACCTGCAAGGCCTTCACCGATGACGGAAGAGCCTCTGTCAGGGAAGCCTACGAGAGTGCCGTTTTCCAGGAATGCTTCGACCTGGCTGTACTTGGCACTCGGAAGGATCTGCTTATTCGTGTAATCAAGTCTCATCTGCAGGCCTTCCTTGAGAGCGTCAAGCTGCCTGATGATGTACTGATAGTCGTTTGTCAAAGGGCACATAAGTACCGGTGATGTATTGAAGATAACGATGCCGAAGCGCTCGCCGTTAAGCTCTTCAACGATATCCTTGAGCTTATCGATGAGTGTTGCGTTGAGGTTATCTACAGAGCTCGAAATGTCCAGGCAGAGAATGATGTCCCTGTTGTAGTTTGCGAGCTGCTTTGTCTCAGCCTTGTAGGGACGTGACATGAGGTATCCGGAAAGGACGATGCTCGTGATGATGAGTCCGATAAGCACGTACTTCAGGATGTTATACCATGCAATCCTTACCTTGTAGACCGGCTCGTTCCTGAGGTATTCGGGGAGGTAAGCCTTCTTGCCGCCGTCATACTTTTTCGAGCGTCTTATATAGATGAACGCTGCAATGGCAAAGGCCACCGCAACAGCCACACTAATGTATAAAACCAACGGTGTCTTTAATTCCATTCAGCTACCAATCTCCTTGACTTCTCCAAAGATGCCCTGACGTCACCTTCTGATATCTTGTCGAACTCCGGCTGATAGTATTCGCCGACGAGCTTTGTAAGCCCTGCATACTCAGTGTTGCTGATCTCGGCTAAAGTAAACTTATCAACTTCGGTTCCGGTTGCTTTATAAACAAATTCTCTTACGACCTTACTCATACTCTCGTAAGCAGGTCTGATCTTTGTCTTATCCTGATTGTATTTCTCTTCGATCTCATTGAGCTTTGCAATATATGCAGCCTTGAGCTTCGCGAGGTCAGGCTTTACAAAAACAACCTGCTCTTCCACTTCTTCCACGACCTTCTCAGCCTTCCTCATGTTCTTGATAAGGTTGTAAAGGACCATGAGAAGGACAATGACTGTAAGCGCCGCAAATACACCGCCGACAATCGCAATCGGTGTAACAGAGAAATCAAATGGTCTTCTCAAGTTAATCGTCGTAGGCATTTATCAGTTCACCAGCTTATTCTTTTCTAATAATTCAGCGATCTTGCTGTCGACCCTGTCGGCAGTATCGACTTCGACCCACGGTATTCCATACCTGTTGAGCTTGGTTACCGCTTCTTTTTCAAGGCCTTCTATTATCTTCTGCTGCTGCCTTTTTATGGCCTTGCTCGTAGAGATAAAGGGCGGGAGGTAATCCGAGCCGTCGACATTGTAGACCTTCTTGCCGAAGATGTCAGAATCGCTGACCTTTATAAGGAGCACGTCATGGATCGACGTGATCTGTCCCAAGTAGTTGTCCTGAAGGCAGATGATGCCCTCAAGATCAGTTACGATTACAACGATCATGCGCCTCTTGATGTTGTGCATGATGTGCTTAAGGATCCCGTTCAGGTTGGACTTATTTGTAGGCGTCAGGCACTTAGCATAGCCTTCGAGAAGGAACTCGAGATTGAGGAATCCCGTCTTGAAAGGGGATCTCTCCATCTTATCATCGTGATAGTAGAGGCCTGATACATAGTCGCCATTGTCGGTAACCATGTATGCCAGTGTGCCGCCTGCCATAAGAGCTACTTCGCCCTTGTCCTCGCCGGTCTTTGTGGAAGCGAGCATTCTCCTGTTCGTATCCATGACCATCATGATGTTATGTCTCTTCTCGGCAATATACTGCCTTATAAGGACCTTCTGGGAACGTGATGTGGCCTTCCAGTCGATATCCTTGATATCGTCGCCGGGCACGTACTCACGGAGCTCATCGAAATTCATACTTCTTCCCTTGTAAATGGAGTTGTATGAACCGTCGAGAACTCTGCTCGTAGCTTTGTCCGTAGCGATGGTCTTATAACGCTTCAGCCCGAACTTGATTTTCGAGACGTAGTCAAGATTCATGGAGTAACGATAGCTCCGACAATAGCATCAACGATCTGCTCTTCCTTGATTCCGTCAGCAATAGCTGCGAAGTTGAGCATGATCCTGTGGCGCATTACTTCGTGGCGCATAGCCTTAACGTCATCAGGTGTAACATAAGCTCTGCCCTGGATGAGAGCAACTGCCTTGGAGACTTCCATGAACGCGATGGCTGCACGTGTGGAAGAACCCATAGCAACGTACTCTGCAAGATTTGCAGGGATAAATTTCTTCGGATCTCTTGTAGCCTGAACGATATCAACGATGTACTTCTTGATCGCAGGTGAGATGTAAACTCTCTTGCAGAGGTCCTGTAAGAACTCGATGTCTTCGATGGTTACAACAGAAGAAGAACCTGTGAAAACATTGCCTTCGATCCTGTTTAAGATCTCGACTTCCTCGTTCGGATTAGGATATGTGATTATTTCCTTAAGAAGGAATCTGTCCTGCTGAGCCTCGGAAAGCTCGTAAGTACCTTCCTGCTCGATAGGGTTCTGTGTAGCGATAACGATGAATACCGGAGGGAGCTTATATGTCTGGCCGCCGATACTTACTGATCTCTCCTGCATCGCTTCGAGCATCGCAGACTGTGTCTTCGCGGATGAACGGTTGATCTCGTCCAAGAGAAGGAAATTCGCATAGACAGGTCCGATCTTTGTCTCGAACGTATTGTTTGTCATGTTGAATGTCTGTGTACCGATGATGTCGGAAGGCAAAAGGTCAGGTGTGCACTGAACTCTCGAAAACGATCCGCCTACAGCCTCAGTCATGACCTTGGCAGCAGTAGTCTTTGCAAGACCCGGCACGGATTCCAGAAGGACGTGACCGTTGGCGATCATGGAGACAAGGAGCGATACTCCGAGCTGCGACTGGCCTACGATCTTGGAATTGTAATAAGTCCTGATTTTGTTGATGATGGCACCTGATCTGGCAAGCTCATCAACATTGATGTTCATTACGAGTTGTTCAGCCATAAAAACCTCTCATTTTCTGTACGTTTTCTATGTACGGAGGAACCTGTATGCACAGCCGCAGGCCTCGCGGTTTGCAGCTTTTACCGGCATTTAGTGTCCCTTACGCACGATACCGTAAAAATAATTTGACTCGCTTATTATACTATCTAAACGGCGTTTTTCTATTAATTTTGTATGAATGCTTCACTTTTACTACATATTTACAGGGACCGGAAAACCTGGAAGGCGTTATTTCCAGGAGTTTCCGTTCTCGTTGACGTAGTCGTAATTTTTGAGCATATCGCACCTCATAATGGCAACAGTGACCTTGCCCTCAAAAGCCGGATCGGGCTCATATTCTTCAAGAGACGGCAGGAACCTGAGCTCCTTGTTGTCATATGTCATGTATCCGCCGACCCTACGGTTGGTATCGTAGACCTGGACAATGATGTACTTGGCCTGCTGGTAAGACTTCTTGAGTGCTTCCGTCATGCAGCTCTCAGCATCGATCCCGTTCTTTTTACAGAACTCTTTAAACTTGTCGTAGCTGTCAAAAGACATATTCTTGCCGATCAGATCCTTGCCACCATAAGGAACGTTAACAATAGCTGTATTTAAAGAAAGAGACCTCGCTTTTATCGTATCTAACTGCTTCGTAAGGATCTTTGCTGCCTTATCCTGGGCCTTTATCAATGCCGGATCATCAGTCTTCATGGTCCAGTCACCGTCTTTGGAGATCAGGACCTCCTCCGAGGTCTCAGGATCCAGGAACTTAAACTCATATGAACCCATGTCATTTGCGGTATTTTCTAATGTGGTCTTTACATCAGGGGCGATCATTTTGCAAGCCTCATAGAGATCTCTTAATCCATCAATATCAAGAGTATAAGAAGGCTCCGAGTATTCCTTCAGATACTTGACTGCGAGGTCACGGCCGGCCTGATCTGAAGCTGTACCGATTTCGTTTTTGAAATAATAAACATCGCCGTTATTTAAGAATAATATCTTATATCCCTGGTATCCCCACGCCATGTTGCCGTATTCATACAGGAAGACGACGTAATCTTCTGCGGCTTTGTCGGTAATAAGACCACCGGAAACCTTATCTCCGGTGACCTGGGGTTCAGTCTGTTCTTCCGTGGTATCTTCAGGAACATCAGCGCCCCCATAGATCTTTTCTGTCTCATCTCCTGCTTTGTTGCCGGTCTCCTGCTCTACAGAGTCCAGCGGCGGTTCAGTAAAGAACACCCCATCTCCGCCGCACGCGGTAATTCCCGCTGCCACAGCTGCGATCAAAAGTCCTGATAAGATCTTATTTCTAAGCATAGTACGCCTCCCCTTATTTGCGGTCTTGCCATAAATACAGATTATTGAATAAAAATGTTGCACCACACAAAAAACCGCCGCAATGGGTGTTTGCGGCGGCTGGAGGTAAAGTGCATTCCGGGTATTCGGGTGACCGGAAAACATTATTTATGAAAAACGGGTAGTTAAGAATCTGTTGTAACTGCTCCTTCGTCAGCGGATTCAGATGCACGCTCAACGGCTTCATTTACAGCTTCGTCAATAGCCTTTTCGATATTTGCCTGAGCCTTTGCCAAAGCATCTTCGGATTCATGAGACTTAGACTTATGTGTCTCCTTTGCAGCCTTATTCTTTGTAACGATATCGAATACAACTGCAATAAGGAGTACCAGGCCCTTAACGATCTTGATCCAGTTCTGATCGACACCGACAAGGGACATGCCCTGGTTGATGACACCGATCAATGTAGCACCGACTACCATTCCCATTATTGTTCCTGCACCACCGTAAGCGGAAACGCCACCGACGATACAAGCGGCAATAGCATCAAGCTCGTATTCCTGACCGGCAAAGGAGTTTGCAGCACCTGTTCTTACAGTTACGATCAAAGCGGCAATAACTGTGAGGAGCGCCATATTGAGGTAAGCGAAGAACATAACGCGCTTGTTGTTGATACCGGAAAGTCTTGCTGCTTCGGCATTACCACCGACTGTCATGAAGTGACGTCCGATGATCGTCTTCTCTGTGATGATTCCGTAAATGATGAGGATACCTGCGATCCAGAGGACTACTACAGGGAGACCACCGTCTAAAGCAAACTCGAAAGTGAAGAACAGGATTACAACGCCGATGATGCAGCTCTTAAGGATCGTGAACCAGGCAGGTTCTGCACTGTAGCCCTTAATAACCTTTGCGCGGCGTGATCTTATATTGATGTAAAAGATTGCGACAACAGCCAGAACACCGATAACAACGCAGGGGATATTCAATACGCCCCATTCTGTCTCGAAAAGTCTTCCGCTGAAGATATCAGACAACTCGCCTGATGCAACAGTATTAGGAAGAGAGAGTGCGTTTGTTTCAGATGCCTTTGTAAGAACCTGTGTTCCAAGACCACGGAAAGCTAAGTAACCTGCGAGGGTAGCGATCCACGGAGGTATTCTTACGTAAGCAATGAGGTATCCAAGGAGCGAACCATATGCGACACCTACAGCTAAAGCGATAAGGAGAACGACCGGGACAGGATAGCTTGAGCTGATGATTCTGTTTTCGACAGAGAAAAGTCCGACGATCGCACCAACGAAGCAAACGACTGAACCAACTGACAAGTCGATGTTACCACCGGTAAGCATACACATGAGCATACCTGCACCGAGGACGAATACGTAAGCGTTCTGCTCGATGAGCGAAGTAACGATGGACGGTTCGAGCATGTTGGTGCTCTTGAGTGTAGCCGCTAAGACAACGAATAAAACGTAAATTCCGAGGAGTGCCATTGTCATTACGTTCTTTTTGAGAACATTCTTCATACTGAAGTCATTCATACGTTAGCACCTCCCTTCTCTGAAGCTGAAACATGCTTGGCCTTCTTAGCTCCCTTTCTCTTCATCTGCATCACGACGTCGAAGAGAACTGCGAGGATAAGTACGATACCCTTAACAACCTTCTGATAGTTGACAGGTGTATCTGCGATGGACATGCCCTGGTTGATGATACCCATCAAAGCAGCACCGATGATAACACCGCCGATGGAACCTGTTCCGCCGTATGCGGAAGCGCCGCCGATGAAGCATGCTGCGATTGCATCCATTTCGAAACCTACACCGAGCGTAGGGCTGGCCTTCTGGCCTCTTGCGATTACGAGGATACCTGCAAGACCTGCAAGGACACCCATGAGTGTGTAAGCGCTGAACATAACCTTTCTGGTATCAATACCGGAAAGTCTTGTGGCCTTTTCGTTACCGCCGACAGCATAAAGGTTTCTGCCCAATGTTGTCTTTGTTGTGATATAAGCAAAGATTCCGAGTACGAGGGCGATCCAGATGAATGCTGTAGGAATACCCCTGTAGGAAGCAAGCTTATAACCAAACCATACGATAACTGTTGCGATGATGATTGTCTTAATTATGACTGTATAGAGTTTATCTACCTTATAGCCCTTGCTGATAAGTCTTGCACGGTTGATGAATGTGAAAAGGACGAGTCCGATTGCAAGAAGAATTGCAAATACCATACAAGTCTTGTTAAGAGTTGTGCCTCCGATAACGATCGGACCGCCTACTTTTGCAAGGAAATCAGGGACATAGCAGGAATCACTTCCACCGAAGAAGTTCAAGAATGACTTGTTCTCAACAGGAACGTCCTTACCCTGCATGATGATGTTGGCGAGTCCTCTGAACGCGAGCATGCCTACGAGTGTAGCGATGAAAGGAGGAACCTTTACATATGCGATCCAGAAGCCGTGCCATATGCCGACTAAAAGTCCCATAAGGAGCATTACTGCTACTGCAATCGGCCACGGTATGTTCTTGTCCATAATGATGGCACCGATACTGCCTGCAAGACAGATTACGGAACCTACTGAAAGATCGATGTTACCGCCTGTAAGGATGCAGAGGAGCATACCTGTTCCGAGTACGAAAACGTATGCATTCTGCGAGATCAAGCTGTCGATATTCATCGGGATCAATGTCTTGCCGTTTGTGATGAGGTAGAACGCGAAGACTACGATGACAGTAGCGATCAGCATCATGTATTTACGCAAGAAATTCAAAACTTTATTTCCGCCCATATTTATGCCTCACTTCCTTCGCCATCAGCGTTATTCTGCTCACCGCTTACACCTACGATGCAAGCCATGATGTTTTCCTGTGTTGCTTCTGAAGCCTTCATCTCACCTACGATCTTTGCCTGGTTCATGATGTAGATCCTGTCACTCATGCCGATGACTTCAGGAAGCTCGGAAGAGATCATGACGACAGACTTTCCTGCCTTTGCGAGATCGTTGATGATGCAGTAGATCTCATACTTGGCACCTACGTCGATACCTCTTGTAGGTTCGTCAAGAATGAGAACATCCGGATTTGCAAACATCCACTTAGCGAGGAGGACTTTCTGCTGGTTGCCGCCTGAGAGATTGCCTACGAGCTGCTCGACAGAAGGTGTCTTCGTTCTGAGCTTGCTAACGTATTCCTGTGCAACTGCAGTCTCCCGATCCTTATCGATGAAGATACCATTGCTTACGCCCTGAAGGTTAGCAAGTGTCGTATTTCTCAGGATTGAGTTAGACAAAACGAGTCCGTTGCCCTTACGGTCTTCCGTAACATATGCAAGACCTGCTTCGATAGCCTGCTTGGGGCTCTTAAGAGTAACATTCTGGCCCCTGAGCCTCAGCTCGCCGGAGATACCGATACCATATGATCTTCCGAAAATACTCATTGCAAGCTCTGTTCTGCCTGCGCCCATGAGTCCGTAGATACCTACGACTTCGCCTGCACGTACGTTGATAGATACGTTGTCGCAGACTTTGCGCTCTGAGAATTCAGGATGATAGACTGTCCAGTCGTTGACTTCCATCATGACATCACCCAGTTCTACATCGTGTCGCTTCGGGAAACGGTCAGTGATCTCACGGCCTACCATGCCCTTGATGATCCTTGTCTCAGAGATATCATCAACTTTAGCATCGAGTGTCTCGATCGTGGAACCGTCTCTTATGACCGTGATCTTATCTGCTACATAAGAAACCTCGTTGAGCTTGTGGGAGATGATGATCATCGTCATGCCTTCGCCCTTAAGCTTCTTCATGAGGTCAAGAAGTGCTCTTGAATCAGTCTCGTTAAGTGAGGAAGTAGGCTCGTCCAGAATGAGGAGCTTGGCATGCTTAGCCAAAGCTTTTGCGATTTCAACGAGCTGCTGCTTACCTGTACCAATATCTTTAATAAGTGTTTTCGATGAATCAGAAAGACCAACCATCTCGAGGTACTTGTCTGCCTCGGCATAGGTCTTATTCCAGTCGATACACCATTTACTTCCCTGTTCATTTCCGAGGAACATGTTCTCGCCAATCGTCATATAAGGGATCAGCGCGAGCTCCTGGTGGATAATAACGATACCTTTTTTCTCGGAATCTTTAATATTATGAAATTCGCATACTTCGCCGTCGTAAATAATGTCGCCTTCGTAGGTGCCATGCGGATAGATACCGCTGAGAACGTTCATCAATGTCGATTTACCAGCACCGTTCTCGCCGACAAGCGCGTGAATCTCTCCCTCTTCAACCTGAAGGTTGACGTTGTCGAGAGCTTTAACGCCCGGAAAAGTTTTGGTTATGCTATTCATTTCAAGCAAAACTTTTGCCATGTGTCGCCTCTTTCGTAAGTTTTAAAATGTTTTTTGAGCTTGTTTCTGAGTTTGTTTGCAGAAGTGCTGTAGTGTTCAGTGTAAAGGTTAGCCCCCAATATACAGGCGGGGTTTCCCCCGCCTGCTTTAGGGCTGATTAGTTATAAATTACAAACCAACGTCTTCTGCCTTGTAGTAGCCGGAATCGATGAGGATCTTCTGGATGGAATCCTTATCAGCGAATACAGGGTCGCAGAGGTAAGAAGGAACCTGCTTCTTATTGTTGTCGTATGTGTTGTTTGTCTCAACTGTCTTGCCTTCAAGGATCTGGTTAACCATTGTAACTGTTCTCTCAGCGAGTGTACGTGTATCCTTGAATACGGACATTGTCTGCTTACCAGCGATCATGTGCTTAACAGAAACGATATCACAGTCCTGACCAGTGATTACAGGCCACTGACCGCCTCTGCCTTCGCTGTTGTAACGAGCGTCAAGAGCTGTAACAACGCCCTGAGCTGTAGAGTCATTGGAGCAAAGCCATGCGTCGATGTTCTTGTCTGCATAGTTGGAGCCGATGATGTTCTCTGCTCTAGCCTGTGCTGTAGCGGAAGACCACTCAGGTGTAGCAACAGAATCGAAATCTGTCTGACCGGAAACGCAAACGAGCTTACCGGAATCGAGGTAAGGCTTAAGAACGTCCATAGCACCGTTGAAGAAGAAGCCGGCATTGTTGTCACCAGGGTCACCAGCTGTGAACTCGATGTTGAAAGGACCAGCCTGGTTATCAAGATCAAGAGCCTTCTTAACGAATTCGCCCTGAATCTGACCAACCTTATAGTTGTCGAATGTTGCATAGTAAGAAACGTTCTCGTTGTCCATGATGAGACGGTCGTAAGCGATAACAGGAATGTTCTTCTTAGCTGCCTTATCAAGAGCCTGGCTGAGTGATGAAGACTCGATAGCTGCGATTACGAGAACCTTGCAGCCTGAGTTGATCATGTTCTCTACCTGTGAGAGCTGCTGATCGGGCTTGTTACCTGCATACTGAAGGTCTACTTCGTAGCCAGCTGCTTCGAACTTTTCCTTCATGTAAGCGCCGTCCTGATTCCATCTCTGAAGGTCCTGTGTAGGCATTGAAACGCCAACCTTCTTCTTTCCGGAACCAGCGCATCCTGTCAATGCAGCACATGCGATTGCAGCGCAAAGAATTGTTCCAAGAATTTTCTTTAACATTGGAAAATTTCCTCCTATTAAGTAGTATCGGCAATTCTTGCCACATACAAATTAACACTGGATATATAGGAGTTGCATATCGAGATTCTTGAAATTTTTGGTTAGTTGACATAAGGATTAGCACATATTTAGCACAATTATGTGGTCGATGTGCTAAAAATCGCAGGATTGTGCTAAATACAGCAAAAATGCCACAAAGCTGATATTTGTGTATGGAAATATCTTTAAATATTTACGCGCGCGTGAGAGGTGCGTTAGGCAGACGGTAAGGGACCGCACCAAACCTTACCTCTTGTAGATCTCATCCCTCATATGGAAACCGCCGTCGATGATAACCTTGTCGAGGTTCTCACTGGTAACGCCGGAAGGTTCGATGGCAACGTAAGGGACGTTGTAGGTGCCGTCATAGAAGGTGCCGTTCGCTTCGATCTTGTTGCCGCGAGCAAGCTGGACGGCGTATTCTGCGGCGAGTTTGGCGAGCGCTTCAACGGGCTTGTAAACTGTAACGAGCTGGGTGCCTTCGACAATCCTCTGGCATGCCTCGAGGTCAGCATCCTGGCCGGTTACATAGATCTTGTTGCCTGCATAGCCGCGCTCGGCAAGCGCGTGGATTACTTCGCCGGCGAGTGCGTCGTTGCCGCACATGATAGCGTTGGCTTTGCTGATCTCTTCGAAATGAGCGTTTACAAAGTCATATGCCAGCTCGGGTTTCCAGTTCTCGCAGTTATATTTCAGGGTGATGTTCATGCTGTGCTCGGCACAGACGGAATCGAAACCGGACATGACCTGAGGGACGTTGTAGTCAGATTCCGGGCCCATGATCTCGACGATCGTGCTTCCGTCTGGCACCTTGCTGCAGACAGCCTGAGCCATTTCTTTGCCGACGGTCTCATTGTTGAAAGAGATGTAGAGGTCGGCGTTGCAGTTCATGACAAGACGGTCGTAGCAGATGACCGGGATATTCTTGTTTTTGGCATCTTTGAGGACATCAGCAAGAGCGATGGCATCAGCCGTAATGATGACGATCGCATCGACACCGATCTCGATGAAGTATTTGATCTGTGAGATCTGGGCAGCAACGTCGCCGCCTGCAGACTGTACATTTACTTCAGCGCCGAGGTCGTTTGCGGTGGATACAAAAACGTCACGGTCTCTGGTCCAGCGCTCGATAACGAAGGAGTCAAAAGACAGGCCGATAAGGAGTTTATCGGTGTCGGTGGTCGCCGGGACCTCATTGTTCTCAGGCTTTTTGCAGCCGGCGCACAAGATGAGCGAGCAGATCATCAAAAAACACAGGATTTTTACTATGGCTTTGCGCATTATCTTTTGCCCTCCTTGTACTCGGTCGGGGTGACGCCTGTATGCTTTTTGAAGATACGGGAGAAATAGTTCGGATCTGAGTATCCGACCTCCGAGCAGATCTCCTTCATGGACTTGTTTGTGCCCTCAAGAAGTTCTCTTGCCCTGGCGACGCGGACGCCCGTCAGATAGTCGGTAAATGTAACGCCCGTCTGTGTCTTAAAGACCTTGCTGAAGTAGAACGGGCTGATATCGTACTTGCCGGACAGGTCGTCAAGCGAGATGTCCTCTTTGTAGTTCTGGTCAATGTATTTCTTGGCTTTTTCTGCAACGTCTTCGGTCTTTGCGGCATTTGCTGCATTGATCATGTTGACGGCTCTCTCAATGTGCGAGAGGAACCAGAGGCGGAGCTCGTCGTAACTCTTCATCGAGTTGATCTCAGGCAGATATTCGCTTCTTGACAGGAAGTGGTAGACGTGGCCGCCGTTACCGTATGCAAGCCTCTCGCCCCAAAGGACGAATTCAAGCACTTTGAGACAGATGTCTGACATGGCGCCGCCGGAGGATCTTTCCATCCAGTCGAAGAAGAGGTTTGCCTGCTCCTGGGCTCTGACCACGTCGCCCTGTGCGATAGCATCGAAAAGATCCTTCTCCGTTTTGAGCGGATAGTCAGTATCATATTCGCAGCCTTCGGGAAGATCTATCGCTTCTGCTACATTCTGAGTGGATTTAACGAGGATCGACAGGGCTTCACTAAATGAATCAGCCATATCTTCAAAAGGCTTTACGGGACCTATTCCGATCCTGAAATCAATGCCGAGAGCTTCAGATAGTTCCTTTTGCGTGTTGTTGGCCGAATCTACTATCTTCTGATATTCCTCAGGTGTCAGTGAACTTTTCGGGCACGGAATCAGGACAGGTATCTTGTTGCCCATTACAGAACCTGTTATGCACTTGAAGTTATCTGAAATGACAAGAAGGACAGTCTCATAGTTCTTCTGCGTCTTGACGCTCGCGGGAACAACGCCGCGCATATATCCGCCGGGTTCCTTGTCGCCGCCGACGATAGCGAGCATGAGACCGTAATTCTCGTAGATCTCAAGGAGCTTCTTATATTCTTCGATATTCTCCTTGTAATGCTCGTGGGACAGAAGGTCCTGGATAAGGCCGTTCTCGATGATGGGAACGATCGAATCGAGCTTTTCCTTGATCTCCAGTTCGCGTGAACGCTGCTCACGCACGCGGTCGACTTCTTCCATCGCCTTCTTCAGAACTGCGACTATCTGAGCCTTATCAAAAGGCTTGTTGATATAGTCGATAACGCCGAGATTCAGTGCCTGCTTGGCATAGTCGAATTTGTCGTATGCGGAAATGACAACGAAAACGATATTGGAGTTGGTCCTCCGGATCTCCTTCATCGCGTCGATACCGTTGATCCCGGGCATTCTGATGTCCATAAATGCGATGTCAGGGCGCACCTCTTCGGCAAGCTCGATTACACGTCTTCCGGTCTTTGCTTCGAAAGTCTCAAAAGAGCCCGGAAATTCTTTATCTACTATGAACTTGAGCGATTCTCTTACAATGCCCTCGTCATCGGCGAGCATGAGCTTATACATGTGTGTCCTCCAACGGTATCTTTATCGTTACGTGTGTTCCTTCATTCTTGCGGCTCTTCATCTCGAAAACTTCCCTGTTGTTGTAGTAAAGATCGAGCCTCGACATAACATTCGTTATTCCTACGCCTCTTGTCTCAGAAGGCTTTTTCTCGTGATTCATGATCTTCTCGATGATCTCTTCGTCCGTGCCTATTCCGTTGTCACTGACCCTGATACAGCACATGCTGCCCTCACGGTAAACGGAGAGCGTGACCTTGCCCTCGCCGGGCTCTAAGTCCTTGATGCCGTATTTTATTGAGTTCTCGACCAAAGGCTGGATGATCATTGAAGGGACCATTACGTTAAGAAGGCTCTCGTCGATGTCCTTCTCGAAAAGTATCTCTCCGGCATATCTTACGTTCAGGATATACATATAAGAGTCAACGAGCTCTATCTCCTCCGATAGCTTTACGGTCTCGGAACTCTTCTTAACGTTGTATCTGAAGAAGTCTGCCATGTTCCTGATATACTCGACGGTCCTGTCAGCGCCCTCCATCATGGCGAGCTGCGCGCCCGCATTCAAAGTGTTGAAAAGGAAATGCGGGTTGATCTGGGACTGCAGATATTTGAGCTGAGCATCCTTAAGGTGCGTCTCCATGAGGAGGTTCTTCTCCTTCATCTCACTTTCTGTGATGAGCTGCGTCCTGATACGCGCGATGTAGTCCTTGATGGAGGCGAGCATCTCGTTAAACGCCCTCGTCACCTTACCTACTTCGTCGTCAGAATATACTGCCAGGGGCTCAACGTTCTCGGGCGATCCTTGAGAGATCTCATCTGCCTTTGCAGAAAGCCTTGTAAGAGGCCTTGTGATAGTGCTCGTTAAGATGATGATGAGAAGGACGTTCATGACCGATGCAACTACGAAAATAAGGACGCTCATGACTTCCGTATATCTCAGCGAATTTACGAGCGCCATGTATGTTTCCGAGTTCGTCTTGAACTGGTCGTTGTTGACCGAGTAGATATATGTATTGAGGTAGTCCCTGATCTTGGTACACTCGTTGTACTTTGAAGTGTACTCATCAATGTCCCTGCCTCGCTTTGCCTGGACCGCCTGGTCGGCGATCTTAAGGTAAGTATCGAGCATATTTCTGATATCGCGTTCCGAGAGCTTAATGCTGTTGTCGGTAACATTGGAATTCAGCTTGCGGCTCATGTTCCTGACATCTAGAGAAGAAGCGTAATAAAGCTCGAAATCATCGGTGCCCTTCGTCTCCAAAAAGCCCGTAAGACCCTGGTGAGTCCTGTTCAGACTGTCGGAAAGCTCGTTCAAACTGATGTTGCTCGCAAATACCGTGTTGATCTTCTCGAGTGCCTGGTTCAGGTTTAAGTAAATGAAAATGTTGACGCCCATCGCAATGAACGACGTCGCAAGGAATACCGCAACGAGCTTACGGGAGATCTTCATGTTGGCAAAGAAATTAGCCATTATTATTGTCCCCCTCAGAACTGTAGACCGACAGATTCGTGCGCGTGAGCTTTAAGGCCTTGATCGTGTAGAAGTCACTTACGTGTCCCGTGTTGTTAAACTCGTTGAGCGCATTTACGCTCTGTATCGCAAGAGTCTTTGTATCGATAGTAAATGTCGCATAGACAGAACCCTTTTCGATAGCTTTCCTGATCGTCTCAGAGTCGTAATAACCAAGGATCCTGGTCTTGCCTACGAGGTTCTTCTCGACAATAGACTGGATCGCGCTCTCGGTGATCTTATCGTTCAGGCATATGATGACATCGGGCATCTTATTGAGCTCATCTAATGTCTTCATGATGTTCTCTTCTGATGTGAACTGCGATGAAGTATCGACTTCCTTGGAAGATATCGCAACGAACCTTCCCGTAAGCTGTTTCTGGATAGCCTGAATAATGAAGTCATCGGAATTGCCGTTCTTCAGAATGAGCACCGACATCGGATATTTATCCGTCGAGATCTCAGTCAATGTATTTCCGTACTCGGTACCCAGCGTGTACTGGTTAAGACCGATAAAGCTTTTTCTCTCTGAACCCTCGCAGTCAGACAGGATCGTAACGACCGGAACACCGGCATCTTCTGCTTTGCGGATAAGTTCCTTTGTCTCTTCGGAGTCATCGCCTTCAAGAATGATCCCGTCCACTTTGGAACTTATCGCTATATTGATTCTGTCCGCCTTTGAATAAGTCGCCGAGAGGTTCTCACCCGTCATCTCCACATAACAGCCGTTCTCCTTCGCATACTCGGAGATCTCCTTGTAGATACGGTTCGACAGCTGGCTGTCCGGATCCTCTGCTATAAACGCATAGAGCCTTGGATACTCCGCATAGACTTCTTCCTGAACTTCGCCTATACGTCTGATCATGCTTCTGTAGAAAAACAGTCCGACGATCGTCGCAATAAAGAGAACGAGCACAATGCCCGCCAGAATCGTAACTGCCATTCTGTTTTTTGAGACTTTGATCTTCTTCATGCCGTTAATTATACTCTATAGATTTATTGTGCGCATTATAAAAGGAGGGGCATGGCAGGGCCCCCGCCTTAAAAGTCCGTTCGCGTTCAGATTAATTATGCTTCGCCGTCACCTGATCCTAACGGCTCACCGCTGTTCAGATCATCGAACATCTTCTTTACCGAAGGCGCATTCTTAGTGAGCTTCTTGATGGAAAGATCATCAGCCTTGTCATTGGCAAGACGCAGATTGTTCTCGGAAGACTGGAGCGCTTTCTTTACCTTCTCCAGATGGTCGATAGTCTTATCGATCTCCTCGATCGCTGTCTGGAACTTCTCTGATGCGATCCTGTAATTGCGGCCGAAAGCATCCTTGAATTCCTGCATATTGCTCTCAAAGTTTACAAGGTCGAGCTGCTGGTTCCTGACCACTGCAAGTTCCTTCTGATACTGAAGGGAATTAAGAGCCGCATTCCTTAAGAGAGTGATCATGGGAATGAAGAACTGGGGCCTTATGACATACATCTTCGGATACCTGTAAGAGACATCGACGATACCGTTATTGTAGAGCTCATTATCGGCTTCAAGGAGCGATACGAGAACCGCATATTCACAGCCCTTCTCGGTTCTGTCCTTATCGAGTTCCTTGAAGAAATCCTCATTCTTATGCTTGGTTGCAGTAGTCTCCATCTCGTTCTTCATCTCAAACATGATGGATATGAATTCGGTGCCTTCATTGTCAGCTTCCCTGAAGATGAAATCGCCCTTGCTGCCTGTGCCGCTTACTTCGTTATCCTTCTCGAAATACGCATTCGGAAAAGCGGTCATACGGATGGCGTTAAACTGGTTCTGGCAGTGCTGCTCCAGGCTCTCACCGACCATCTTGGTGGACTGGCGCGCCTTGAAATCCTTATACTGCTCGATCTGCTCATCCTTGAGCTTGAGCTGGTTCTTATAGTTCTCTTCGATGTTCTTCTCCTTAAGAGCACTTTCAGTCTTCTGGTTGTCGATCTGGCTCTTGAGCTTAATGATCTCTGCCTGATAATCAGCGACTTCCTTGTCCTTATCGCGGAGAGCATCGCTCACGGCGAGCTTCTTCTCAGAGTCGCTCATGGCGATCTGATTCTTAAGCTTCTGGATCTCCAGCTCCTTGTCGGCAATCTCCTTGTCCTTGTTAGTAACAGTCTTCGCAAAAGACTTCTCCTGCTCCATCTGAGCCATCTTGAGATCGTTCTTGCTCTTATCTTCCAATTCCCTGGCACGCTTATGGAGTTCCTCTTCAAAAGCCTCATCCCTTACCTGTGTGAGGAGCTGAGCATAACCTGTCTCATCGACCTGAAAAACTTCCCCGCACTTGGGGCACTTGATCTCATGCATACTGATAATCCTCCCTGTTCAACTTTATGGGTTTATTATATACAATCCGGCTCCTTTTAGACGGACAATAAACGGACTTATCATCATTATATCTTCGGTTTTGCGGCCATTTTTGGACAGCCTTTCTTATTATGGTTCGGGCTTGTTGACTTCGGTTTTTTAATGCCGTGTTTTCGCAAATACTGCAACTTGTGCACGGCAAAATGCATCTTATACCGATCTGCCGTCACGGCCTTTTCCGTTCTGATAATGTGTGCTCATCAAACTTGAGACAAACGGATAAGGAGTTCACGGAAATGAAAAAGAACAAGATCGTAAAGGCAGCAGCGATTACTTTGGGCATTATCGCTTTTCTCGGAGCAGCAGGTTCTTTTGCATTTGGCGGCTTTATTGCAGATAAGATCCTCCACCAGAATGAAGGAAAAGATACGCATGACAACAGCATTAAGCAGCTTGAGATCTGGGGATACGATACAGAGGGCTTTGAAGCAAAATATAATGGCACAGAAGTAACGGCCTCTGCATCTGACGGGAATATGGTTCCGGGAACGCTTTTCGACATAGGATCTGACACGTGCGTGATCCTGGTGCATGGTGCAGGCGGAGACCGCGTATGCACATATCCTTTGGCAGAAGAGTATCTCAAAAGAGGTTATGACGTGATCGCGATCGACCAGAGAGGGTGCGGCAAAAATCCTGATGACAGAGTCACTTTCGGGATCTTCGAAAAGCTCGACGTCGAGGCAATGGTCGCATATGCAAGAGACACTTTGGGCAGCAGCAGGGTCATCGTTCACGGTCAGTCCATGGGCGCCCAGACAACGGTTCTCTATGCTGCAAATGTTACTCCCGGCACAAAAGGCGCGGCTGACGCGGTCATCTGTGACAGCCCTGTTCCGGGAATGGAACTCGTTCTTAAAGAGATGTTCGGCGAGGGAGATACAAAGTCTTTCATGGCAGCTTATCTTACCGGCACGAGCAGGTTCTTCATGAAGCTGGTATATGGCATTGATTACGATGACGGTGACACTATCGCAAAGGCATCTGACATTAAGCTTCCCACGCTTATCATCTGCAGTGACAAAGACGAGGTCTGCCTTCCTGACCAGGTCTGCGAAGTTTATGGTAATATTGCTTGCAAAGATAAGGCATTCCTCCATTTTGACAGCGCGCATATTGAAGGGGTCATCGATGATCCCGAAGGCTATATGGACGGTGTTGAGAAATTCCTTGGCAATGCCGGATTGTAATCGGAAATGAAACTGAACCTGTATAAAGAAAACGATATTCAGAATGAGCATGTGGACGTTTATTACACCAACATGCGTCCGCTGATAAGGCAGCTTGTGGACACGGTCAATTCAGACAGACCGTCGTTACCGGGACGCCCTGCTGATGAGGATCTTGACGACAGGGAAGAGATCCTTTTAGACCCTAAAGATATATATTATCTCGATCA
>Ga0247610_10001825_pt1 | contig 25636 bp, 20 predicted proteins | sample 174DNAGHGhighgp2_FD_193483 | JGI IMG/M metagenome (GOLD analysis project Ga0247610, IMG submission 193483) | Sheep rumen microbial communities from Palmerston North, Manawatu-Wanganui, New Zealand - 1742 DNA GHGhigh gp2 | ecosystem: Host-associated > Mammals > Digestive system > Stomach > Rumen...
CCGTTCTTTTCATAGGAATTGCACTATTCCTTCTTCTAAAATATAAAATCATTGCTTGATAATTTTTTCACAATATAAATACACTATACCCATGCTGTTTTATAAAAACAAAAACAATTTTTTTAGGATGTCATACAAAAAAATTATTTTCTACTCTTTATTCTCATTTTCTTTGATTTTCAACTCAACACAAGCTTTTCTTTTCTGATTAAAATCATCTGACAATACTATAGAAAATATCGAAACTATTGAAAAAACATACAATCTTTATCTTCCTCTTGTCGGATTTATATATGACCCACGAGAACAACAAGATGTTATATGAAATCTAAAAGAAATGAAAGAAAAATTATGAAATCAAAGGATTTACCATATTACAATATCACCAAATCAATATTCAGCAAAAGATGTTGCAGACTGAAAATTTGACGAACAATATACAGCATTTTTTAATACTATAAAAAAATTAAATCTAAAAGTCATCTTTAGAACAATGCATGAAATGAACGGTTGACGATATCCACGATCTTCAAACCCAAATGACTTTAAAAATGCACGAAACCATGTACGAAATTTATCAAGAAATCTTTGATTAACAAAGAATGACATTCTCTTTGATTTTTCTTTAAACCATCGAGATATGCCAACATTAGAAACGCCATCCCAAAAAGCACAACTAATTGAATGTATAACTCCATTAACAGGAAAAAACAACGACATTTTAAACTATGAAAAAGAATGCTATCGTTTTGAAGACTACTATCCATGAGATAAATATGTAGATATTATATGAGTTACCTTTTATAATCGATGAAAAGCAACAAGTGATAGAAAACGAAAAACACCAGAAGAAACACTCAGCAATACAAATTGGAATACAATAAGAAGAATGAAAAAATTTAACAAGCCTTTATTTATTGATGAAGTTGGAACAACAGCTGTACGATACCAATGAAAGTTTAATCAAGAAATATCAAGAGCAATATACAATACAACATGAGCAGACGAAAGAAAAAACAAATGGCTAAAACAACTAAGTCAATACTTAACAAACAACCAATTCATTTGAGCTGTTTATTTTAACGTGGATTATACCTATGGTCTACAGTATCCTTCTCTTTGAGAAACAGACCGAGCTATTATCAATCCATCACTTAATAAATTCTATGACGGTTTTCGAGATTTATATTCAAGCTCAAAAGTCGATTTAAAAAATATTTTAGATCTTTTTTGAATAGCAACAGTTAAAATAAATGATAAAGACTGCTATGCACCAAAAGAAGCAATAAAAAACATAACATTTATTGAACCTATAGTAAACGATTACTTTTCATGAGACAAGAAAAAGATATCTGATTTTTACAAAAAACTTTTAGAAAAACCAAGTTGACAAAAGAAATTTGATGATGCAATATTTTCACTAGCTAGAGAATATACAAAAGAAGAAACTATTAATTAATTAAACTTATATATCCAGAAACAATATATCGTCACATAATAAAACAAATTCAAATTTTTATAATTCAACTCATTGCGACCCCTATAAAACTTCAAATAGCAGGCCTCAATGATTTTTTTCGTTTAAATTCATACAAATACTCACCAAACCGAGCCCCCAAAAAAGGACCAATAATAATACCTCATAATCAAAAGAACATTCATACGAAAGTACCAATAATAGCACCCCACATTCAATACTTAGAACCTCAAAATTTTTTAGTAGCAAAAACTGGAAGAAAATTATCCAACACCATAACTATGACTACGACAAAGAACCAAAAAATCAAAAATCGTAAAGAAAAAATTCTTCACGCCATAAAATGGAATATCAAAAGTCATAAATAAGCAAATTGAATTCAAGGAAGCATCGGAACTATAGATCCAATAACTCCCAACAATACAAGAATTATTCAAATAATCAATCAAGTTAAGACCATGCTAAAATTCCTATTTCTCTAAAGAAGATTCTGCTATATCATAAATTGCTTGTTTGTATAGATTTCCCTTTTCTTCGAAATTTTTCCAGACACTATAACTTGGAGAAGCCGTAGAAAGAAGACAGATTTTTCCCTTTTCTGTATTTACAAAAGCAAAAGCTACCGCATCTTCCATCCTATCTGTATATAACAATCTCCCCTTAAAATTTTGTAAAAACTTTGCCATAATAGATCAAGATGGTGGGAAAAAAACAATATTCTGAATTCAATATTCCTGAACCGTTTCTATTAATTTTCTAAAATCATATCCTCTATTTGTTCCACCAAGAAATATAGTATCAACCCTCTTTCAAAAACTTTTTAATGCTTCTAACGTAGATTCTGGGGTTGTTGAAATAGCATCATCATAAAAAGTAATTCAATTAAATTCTCAAACCAATTCTAATCTATGCGGAAGCCCCCTAAAATTCTTTATAGTATTATGTACAACATCAATAGGAACCCCCAACTTCAAAGCAACAGCGATAGCTAGAGAAATATTTTGAACATTATGTTCTCATATTAACAACTTATCATCCGTTGAAAATAATGCTTCACCATTATAGACAAATTGACCATCAGACCATGATGAAATACCTCAAATACCATAAGTTTCAATATTGTTATATTTATCAGAAAGTCCATATTCTTGAACTGTCTTCGCCAAAACAAAATTATACTCAGATCCTTTTAAAATATTAAGCTTTGCTTGAACATAACGGTCAAATCAACCATGCCAATCCATATGCTCAGGAAAGATATTTCATAAAACAGAAATATAATTTTTCTTTTCCAAACACTCCAACATATAACTCGAAAGTTCACAAACTACGTAATCATATTCTTCCTTAAAATTAATCTCATCAAGAACAGGATTTCAAATATTTCAAACTAATTTTGTCGAAAATCAGGCATCTTTTAAAATTGTATATATTAAAGATGTCATTGTAGACTTTCCTTTACTTGCAGTAACGGCAATAACTTTTCCTTTATAATTATTGAAAAAGAACTGGATTTGTGTCAGTATTTTATCCTTAAAAGGAAGTAATTCTTCTGAATAAGGTACCCCAGCTGACTTAAAAATAACATCATATTGACTCAAATGATCCAAATAATGCTCTCATGTCTCTACTCAAACCCCTGTACTTTCAAGTCATGGCTGGTCTTTCATATCAAGGACCGTCAATTTATTAAACGAAAAATTATTTTGAAGTAAGAAATTCAATGTGGACTTTCATTCCAATCAAAAGCCAAGAATTGCAATGTTCTTTCACTCAAACTGTTTCTTATCCATCCGAAAAAAGTATTAAGAAATAAAAAAAAGTTTATTTCTTTTTCGTAATCTTTTTCCTGCTTACAGATTTCTTTTCTTCTTTCTTAATTCAAATAATATCTAAGCAATCATCTAACGTTAAATCAGTTGCATCCTTTCCTCACTTTGGAATCTTATAATTTTTTTTAGCATATTTAATATACGGTCAATATGGTCAATTAAGAATCTGTATCTTTTCCTTTTCATATTCAAACTCACTAATATTCTTATTCTTCTCAATTTCAAGTTTATGCTGAATTAAAGGAATTGCTTCAGCCAATGAAATTGAAAAAGGATCAAGATTACTATCTTTAGGCATCGAAACAAAAATATTCTTATACTTTACATAAGGTCAAAATCTTCAAGTTGACGCTGTTACAACATCACCTTCCCATGTTCATAGATTTCTAGGAAGCGCAAAACACTGTAATGCCTCTTCTAAAGAAATAGTCTCAATTGTTTTACCTACAGGAATAGACGCAAATTTCTTTTCAGGATCATCTTGATCTCATATTTGAATCATAGGTCAATATCTTCACATTCTTGCAACAACTTTTTTACCTGTACTTGGATGAATTCATAATTCTCTTTCTGTATTTACTCTATCTCTTCATGTTGTTTCAATAACTTGATCATGGAAAGGACCATAAAACTTTGCAATCATCTTAACCCACTCCATCTTTCATTCAGCAATCTCATCAAATTCTTGCTCTACATTAGCCGTAAAACCATAATCCATTATTTCAGAAAAATTTTTATCCAAAAAATCCGTCACAATAATTCAAATATCAGTTGGAAACATTTTTTGTTTTTCTGCTCAAGTCAACTGTTCTCTTTCCTCTTTTTTAATTTCTCAATTTTTATAAACCAACTCCAAATAATTCCTTTTTGTTCATTGACGATCTTCTTTTACTACATATTCTCTTTTCAAAATCGTAGAAATTGTTGGGGCATAAGTTGAAGGTCTTCCGATTCACTGTTCCTCTAATTTCTTAACAAGCGAAGCCTCAGTATATCTAGGTGGATGTTGTTTGAATTTTTCTGTTGCAACTATTCAATCCTCTTTTATACTATCTCATTTTTTCAAAACAGGAAGCATTCACTTCATTTCTTCATCCTCTTCATCATCAGTGGACTCAATATAGAGTTTAAGAAAACCATCAAATTTTAAAACTTCACCATTAGCAACAAATTTATGCTTATCATTGGTTGAAATACCTATCACTACTTTTGTCTTTTCTATTTCTGCAGGAGCCATCTGAGATGCAATTGTTCTCTTCCATATTAACTGATAAAGTTTTTTTTCACTAGGATCAGATCAAGCAATATGATTTTCCATATGGGTTGGCCTAATACATTCATGAGCTTCCTGCGCTCACTTAGATTTTGTAGTATACTTAGTTGGTTTAGAATATTTTTCTCAAAATTCTTGAGTAATCTGTTGCTTTGCAGCATTTATTGCAAAATCAGACAAATTTACAGCGTCTGTCCTCATATATGTGATATGTCACGCCTCATACAATTTTTGAGCAACCTGCATTGTCCTAGAAACAGAAAATCATAATTTTCTACTAGCTTCCTGCTGTAATGTTGAAGTCGTAAACGGTGCTGATGGTGTTTTCTTTCATGGTTTAACTTCAACATCCTCAACTTGATATTCCGCATTATTCAAAGATGAAAAAAATTTCATCACCTCATTTTCAGACTTCAATTGTTTATTTAATTCAGCAACAAATTTCTTATCTTGCAAAGATATAAAGTTTCCCAATATTCTAAAAGCTGAAGCACTTTCAAAAGCTTGAATTTCTCTTTCTCTCTCTACTATTAATTTCACAGCAACAGACTGTACTCTTCATGCCGATAATCCTGTTTTGATTTTTTTCCATAATACAGGAGAAAGTTCAAATCACACTAATCTATCTAAGACTCTCCTAGCTTGTTGAGCATCAACTAAACTCATGTCAATTGTCCTTGGATTCTGAATAGCATGTTCTATAGCTGTTTTTGTAATTTCATGAAAAACAATTCTTGGTGTTGTTTTTACATCAAGCTTCAACTGATTAGCTAAATGCCAACCAATAGCTTCTCATTCACGATCCTCATCTGTTGCAATCCAGGTTTTTTCTGCCGATTCTGAAAGTCTTTTTAACTCAGAAAGAACCTTCCTTTTATCCGGAGAAACAACATATTTAGGCTCAAAATTATTTTCAACATCAATTCATAATTCCTTAGTTGGCAAATCTACAGTATGTCAAAACGATGCTTTTACCTCATAATCAGGACCTAGAAATTTTTTAATAGTTTGAGACTTTGCAGGAGATTCCACAATAACTAAGTTTTTTGGCATTTTTTAATTTTTAATAAAGCAATCCAATCGATTTTTTATATAGCGAAATTAATATAGAGTTCAAGTGTAATTAAATTTAGAAAGGAGATTCCTATCATTATTCTATTCATAGAATCTCAATTTTATCTCACTGTTTAAGTCATATTTTTTTTGCAACTCAACTACCCATCTCAATTACAAATAAATTTTTAACATTCGGCTTATAAATATCACAAATCTCTTTCTCGCATGGATTTGCAGATACAATTTTTACAACTTCATAATTTTTATCAACCCATATAATATCTAAAGGTATTACCATATTCCTCATCCACATTCAATGATAGTCCTCTCAAGTGAAAACAAAAATCATACCACTTCACTCATTTAATTGTTCACGAAACATTAATCATAGTTCTCTTTTTTCTTGAGAATCAGCAATCTCCAAAGACAAACAATAATCATTAAAACAGAATTGCGGTGAAGACTCCAAAAAAGAAGTCATTAATGAATTTTTTTGTTTGTAATAATATGAAAAAAAGAAAAACAAAATAATAAGCTTAATTCCAATGATAATAGCTAAACAATTTAAAAACATTTTCAAAGAATGTTTTTCATCATTTTTTGACATAACTCATATAGTAACGAATAAGATTGCATTTAGAGTTTGAATTTTTATACTCTTGCAAGAAATTTATCTTTTTTGTCTAAAATTGCAATGACTCAAGTTCAGCTTGGAGAAAGAGAAGTAAGAATCAACAAAATTCAAAAATTACTTTCTATGGGTATTCATCCATATGCCCAATCATTTAAAAAAGAGAATTATATTGCAGATATAATAAAGGAATATGAGAATAAAGAATTACGCGAAATTGAAACAATAATTGAATGTCCAAATATTCAAGTCACGACAGCATGAAGACTAATGCTATACCGCTCACATGGGAAACTAGCTTTTGCAAAAATTTTGGATTCAACAAATCAAATTCAATTAATGTTTCACAGAGATCAGTGCAAAATCATAAAAACAATAAAAAATCAAGATTGAAAAATGGTTGATGAAGCAGTTACAGAACTCGATTTTTCAGAAAGTGAAACATGAAAATTAACTGCATATAAATTCATGGAGAAAATGGTTGATATTGGAGATTTTATCTGAGTGAAATGAGAAGTATTTAAAACTCACAAAGGAGAATTAACAATATTTGTTTCTGAATTTAAATTTCTATCAAAAGCAATAAGACCATTACCTGAAAAATTCCATTGAATTAGCGACCAAGAAGATCTCTACAGAAAAAGATATCTTGATATGACTATGAATCCTGAATCTTATGAAAGATTCTTATTTAAATCAAAATTTTATAAAACTTTAAGAGAATTCTATTTCAAACATTGATTCACCGAAATACAAACTCCAATTTTAGATAATGCCGCATCTTGAGCTGCAGCAAGACCTTTCATTACACACCACAATGATTATGATGCCGATGTATATTTAAGAATAGCATTTGAAACTTCATTAAAAAAAGCAACCGTTGGAAGATTTGAAAGAGTCTTTGAAATAGGTCAAGATTTTAGAAATGAAGGTTCAGATCCTTCACATCTTCAAGAATTCACTCAAGTAGAACACTATGCTGTATACCGAAATTTCGAAGATAACATGCATTTCACTGAAGAAATGTTTGATTATATATTCGACCAATTAGGAATTCCAAGAAAATTAAAAGTAAAAGATAAAGATGGAATAGAAAGAGAAGTTGACTTTACAACACCATGGGAAAGGATTGACTACACAAAAGGAATCTATGATGCTTGTTGAATAGATATTACAAAATATGGAATTGACGATGCAGACAAACTAAGAAATGACATAAAATCAAAAAAAATCGAATTTGAAGGAATGGATGACATGGGAACAACAACACTAATTGATTACCTCTATAAAAAAGTACTAAGACCTAAAATAATTGGACCTGCTTTCATTTATAACTACCCTGTAATTATGCAACCATTAGCCAGAATATCTGATGCTGATAATGGTATCGTTGAACAATTTCAATTATTAGTTAATGGATGGGAAATATGTAAAGCATACTCAGAACTTGTAGATCCACTTCTTCAACAAGCAAACTTTGATAAACAAGCTGAAGCAGCAGAAAGAGGTGATGATGAAGCAACTAGCTGAGATGATGCTTTTGTTGAAGCAATGGAATATGGTATGCCTCCTCAATCATGATTTGGTATGTGATTAGAAAGAATTTTAGCTATTCTCACTGAACAAGAAAACCTAAGAGACGTAGTTATGTTCCCTCTTATGAAATTAAGAAACGAAAATAAAGATGAATAACCAAAAAAATAATAATAAAATGATCGATTTACATCGATCTTTTTATTTTAATAAATAATTAAACAACAAAATTATTAAGCTATTTTAACATAATTATGAGCAATCATAACTATCCCTTCTTTTTCCATGCCTTCCAATATTTTGTCTATATTTTTATGAGGAAATTGTTCTTGAATAGATTTTAATTCTAAAATATTATTACCTGATGTTAATTGTTTAACTATCCACCCTCTAACTTCCCTATCTGATCACTCAAACTTTGACTGTTTACCTAATGATTTAATCCTCGTTTTACGTGCCGTTAAATACATTGCTCAATAATCCATCAAAGCATTATGCCAATCCCTACTTCTTCATTCAGGGATTAACCTTTTAGCAATCATCGATAATTCATCATAGGAGATATCTTCAGGCAATTTCAATAAAAAAATTAAAACCCTTCTAATATTTGTATCAATAACAACTTCCGGTAAATTCCAAGCAAAAGCACAAATAGCTCATGCAGTATACGGTCAAATTCATGGCAATTTCAAAAGCAAATCAATATTTCACGGCAACTTTCAATTGTATTTTTCAACAACAAGATGAGCACATTCTTGTAATCTTAGAGCTCTAGAATTAAATCACAATCATGACCAATAAGAAAAAAGTTCAAGCTTTGATAACTTTGCAAGAGCTCAATAATCTGGAATATTTTGCATCCACTTCGTCCAATAGGGAATAACACGTTCAACTTGTGTCTGTTGCGACATCACCTCTGAAATATGAATTGCATAAGGATCACAAGTCTCCCTCCACGGCAAGAATCTTTTATGCGACGAATACCATGTAAGAATATTATTTTGCAACTGATCAACTCAAGAAAACTCCACCTCTACAACAAAAAAGATAAAAACACATACACAGTAGACAAACAAAAAATAAATGCAAGAAAAAACTACAAAAACCATCAAATCATTTTTGTAAAGTCCATTTTAAGTAATCAACTTGTATTTCAGCATTATTTCAATAGATATATCAATTGCGAATATAAAAAATATTTAAGAAAAAAATTGAATATGGAAATTTTTCAACAAATATTGACAGATTTACCAAGCTATCGAGATACCATTAAAGCATCTTTTTTTTCCGTACCTACACCCTTATTAAGAGGAGAGTTCTTTTTACTATTAATAATTCTTGTTTTCGCAATATGTTACTACCTTTTTAAATCTGATAAACTTTTTCTATATTTTGGGAAACGCTTTATTCTTCTCTTCGAATTATGATTCGAAAAAATATATTGATTTTTCGATGAGATTCTCTGAGAAAACCAGAAATTTCGAGTAAAATCTTTTGTAATAGGTATTTTCTTCGTTATCCTATTTTCGAACCTAATGTGATCCCTAATCGATTTTCTTAATACAATGTTTCCATGATTAGATACTTACATTACAGCACCGACAACTGATGCAAACTTTAATGTAGCTATGGCTCTAATCGCCGTCTTACTAGTTTTATATCTTCAACGAAGAAAACTCTGAATATTAAAGTTTATATATTCTTATCTTCCAATTTTCTGAAAAAATATTATTACAATAGAAAAAGGGAATAAACCTAATTATCTATACTATCCTTTACGACTATTTATCAAAATATTTGATATCATCATCTCTCTGTTTGTATGAATACTTGATATTATATGAAATATCGCAAAAGTCATCTCACTTTCCTTTAGGCTTACAGGGAATATGATGTCTTGAACAATTCTCCTTTGAATGTTAGTTGCTGGAATGAATCTATTAACTATGAAGATAACTAACACAGAATTCCCAATATTGTTTCCTTTAATTGTGGTACTTCAAGGATTATTGGTTGCTGTAATTCAAGCCTTTGTTTTTGCGTTATTAACCGCAATTTTTATCAAAGTTGCAACAGAAGAATAGCCTTTATCTTTATTATTATATATCTATGAATACTTTAGGTTTTTTATGAGCAGGTCTAGCTGTTGGTCTAGGTGGTATTGGTGCGGGATTTTGAGAAGCAATGATTGCTGCATCAGCAATGAACGCAATATTAAGAAATCCCGATTTAAAAGGTAAGTTAATGACTTTTATGATTCTCTTTATTGCACTAGATGAAACCGTAGCAATTTATGGTCTTATTGTAGCTCTACAAATTCTATGAATAGACGCTACAAGTATGACAAACCCTCATATGCTTATTGCGGCCGGACTTGCTGTAGGTCTTCCATGAATAGCAGTTTGAATTGGAGAATGACGGGTTGCTAAAACATCAGTTGAAAATATGTGAAAAAATCCTGAACTTAGTTCAACTTTTATGGTACTTACAATTTTAGGGATGGCTCTTGTTGAATCAGCCGCAATCTACTGATTAGTTGTTGCTTTTGACCTTATTGGTGCTTAATTTTATCTTAAGAAAGAATCTGATGGACATCCACATTGATTTAGTAATAGCATGAATTATAAATTTCTTAATATTAGTTTTTCTCTTCAGAAAATTATTATGAGATAAAATCGTTCAACAAGTAGAAGAAAGAAAAACTATGTTAGCTAAATTAAAGAAAGCAGATGATGAGTATAAAAGAATGATAGAGTTTGCAAGAAAAGAGTCAGACTTAATCATTTCCAAAGCTGAAAAAAAGAAAAATGAATTAATCCACGAAGCTCACCTAGTCGCAGAAGAAGACAAGAAAAAAATTATAGAAGAAGGAAAATATAAAGTAAAAATTATGAAAGCCGATGCAGAACGCGAGAATGAAAAATTAGAAAAACAATTAAAAGAAGAACGAATTGATTCAGTAAAACAAACTTCAAAAAAAGTTGTAAAAAGATTATTAAAGCACAATAAAGAACTATCTGATGATTACTTCTGAGTTCTAGCGGAAGATCTACAAGATCGCAATAAAATTTTTTAATTAATACACAAAAATAAATGGACAAAGAAGCCGTATTAAAAAAATTTCTAGAAGACAAAGAAGTGTATAAAGTAATTCAACATCTAGAAGTTATATTGGCTCTAGTAAGAAAATATTGAAAAAAACTTATGCTAAAAAATTTTATAAGTTGAATAGAAAAAATCAATAAAGATATTGCTGATTTAATCTATTTACTTGATGGAATACACCTTCTTAAAGAAAAAGAATTATCTAGATTTATACGCGATTTAAAACAGAAAGTTGCAGAAAAATACCTCGATTTCAGATTATATTCAAACAATGAAAAAATTATTACACCTTTAAAAGATTTTCTTGAGAGACAATTTTGAAAAGGAGTAAATCTAGAATATGAGCCCATTGAATCTAACAATCTAACAGTACATATGAAGGGGCATGGATATTCATTTAATAGATCTTTAGAAACAGACATTGATAAACTACTAGCATAACCTTTAACTTTAATAAACAAATAACAGATGTGAGTAATTCAAGAACTACTTGGACAAATTGAAGAATGAATTCAAAAGGCACAACTTAACGACGATTTCCTAAAAAGATGAGAAATCCTCGAATTAAAAGATGGAGTTGCCACTGTTATATGACTTGATTCTGTTATGTTTTCAGAAATCGTTGTTTTCGATAACGGAATTAAAGGACTTGTACTTGACCTTTCCGTTGACGGAGTATGAGTTTTAGTCTTATGAGATTATACAAGCCTCAAACAAGGAGACACCGTACTTTCAACAGGACGTGTTTTTAGTGTAGGGGTATGAGAAGAATATCTCTGAAGAGTTTTAAACGGAATTTGAGAACCAATTGATGGAGGAAGAAGTATCAAACCTAAAAAATATTGATTAGTTGAAAAAATTGCACCTTGAGTAATTACAAGAAAATCTGTAAACGTTCCATTAGAAACAGGAATTAAATCAATAGATGCTATGGTTCCTATATGAAGATGACAGAGAGAATTAATTATTTGAAATAGACAAACAGGAAAAACAACAATAGCAACAGATACCATACTTAATCAAAAATGAAAAAATGTTTATTGTATATACGTCGCTATCTGACAGAAAGAATCAAAAATTAGAAGAATTGTTGAAATGCTAAAAGAAAAAGGAGCAATGGAATATACCATTATTGTAAACGCACCTATTTCTGATCCAGCAGTTATCCAATATATTGCTCCATACGTTTGATGCGCATTATGAGAATATTTCATGGAACACGGAAAAGACGCATTAATAATATATGATGATCTTTCAAAACATGCTGTTGCATATAGAGAAATTTCCCTACTTCTAAGAAGACCTCCTGGAAGAGAAGCATATCCATGAGATGTCTTTTATCTACACTCAAAGCTTCTTGAAAGAGCCGCCAGGGTTCAAGATGAGTTCTGAGGTGGTAGCTTAACAGCTCTACCAATAATAGAAACTCTGGATTCTGATATTTCAGCATATATTCCAACAAATGTAATATCAATTACAGATTGACAAATATTCTTAGAAACCGATCTTTTTAATTCTGGTTTTAAACCAGCTATTGACGTTGGATTCTCTGTTTCAAGAGTTTGATGATCAGCACAGACCAAGATAATGAAAAAAGTTGCATGAAAATTAAGATTAGAATTAGCAACTTATAATGAATTAGCAAGTTTTTCTCAATTTGCATCAGATTTAGATGCTTCTACTAGAAGAAAACTAGATAACTGAGCTAAACTAATGGAAATGTTAAAACAGACTAACGATTCTCCTATTCCGTTCTATAAACAAGTTGTTCTTTTGTATATGGGAATCAATTGATATTTTGAAAAAATACCGTTAGAAGAAATAAAAAATATAGAAAAAACAATGTATCAAAAATTAGACACCACCCATATTTCACTTGCTGAAGAAATAAAGAAACAAAAAGATTTAACACCAGAAATAGAAAATAGTATAAAAAAACTCATCTCAGAAATATTAAAAGAATGTGGATTCAACTAAAATTTATTTAAAGGAATAACAAAATGTTATTAAAAATTCATACAGTACATGGTGTAATTTTCGATGGAAATGTTGAAATGGTAGAGCTACCAACAAAAGTATGAGTGCTCTCAATTTTGCCACACCACAATCCACTAACCGCAATGATTACTCCTTGAATTGTAAAATTTATTCCTCTTGAAAAAAGAAAAAGTGAATTCATTGCAGATACAGACTTTCTTTTTGAAGATGAAAAGATTACGATAGCAGTTTGAGAAGGTACTATTTATACAGATTGAGCTGTTGTCATTTTATTTGTAGCATCTGCAACCATAACTCCAAAATCTGATCGTGAAGCACTCGAAGAAATGAAACAAAATTTAGAAAAACAAATTAAAGAAATTAGAGCATCTTGAAATTCTGATGAAATAGAAAGAGCTTATCTAAACCTCCAAAAACTTACCGCAGATATGGAACTTCTAAAAATAAAAGAAAGAAAATGAGGGAAAATACTTCGCAAATAATTTATAGTCTCAAATAAAAAAATGGCTAATTTAAAACAAGTGAGAACCAGAATAAAATCGGTAAAAAATCTTCAAAAAATAGTAAAAGCATTGGAGATTGTTTCTACCGTAAAATTACAAAAATTAAAAGGTGTTATCTCCTCATATAAAGATTTTATGCAAAGTTTTATTGAAGTTTTAAAAATTGTAAGAAAAGAAATAAACCTTTTTGACTTTGATGAAAAATCTTGGGACCCCAAAGGAAGAAGATTATTAATTGTTGTAACATGAGACAAAGGTCTATGCTGAAGCATCAACTCAAGAATTTTTAAAAGGATGGAATCAAATTACGGCCAAGCAAAAGACAATGTCGACATCTTCGTTATTTGAAAAAAATGAGTTGAATATTTCGTAAGAAACGGATGGAATGTTGTTGGATCAGCCATCATATCCGACAAAGTACTTCTTGCAGAAATTAATCCAATATCTGCTTATATTAAGAAAGCTTTAGAAGAAAAAAAATACTCAAAAATTAAAGTCTACTTCAACTTCTATAAGACAACAATGAATCAAGTTCTCACAAGATTCAAATTATATCCACTAGACGAAGAAAGTTTTGAAAACTTCCTTGAAAACATAGAACTAAAAATGAATTTACTAGATGATATCAACAATAAATATTTAATGGTAGAACCAGATATTGAAACTTTCAAATTTGATTTTATGCAATTACTCATAAGAACTATAATCTTTTCAGCAGTCATTCATAACAAAACAACAGAATACGCAGCAAGAATGATAGCAATGAAAAATGCAAAGGATAACTGTACTGATTTACTATCAAATCTAAATCTTTTATACAACAAAACACGCCAATACAAAATCACACAAGAGATAACTGAAATCGTTAGTGCAAGCACAGCAATCAATTAATAATTTAATTTTTATTAAAAAAACAATGCCAGAAAAGAAGACAACAACAGAAACCACTTCTAAAAAAGTAAAAAAGAATATAGTTGAATCCCAAGAAACATTGGGAAAAATAATTTCTATAAAAGGAGTTGTAGTTGAAGTTTCCTTTGATTGAACCATCCCTAAAGTATACGACGCCCTCAAAGTCGAAAACAAAAATACGAACTGAAAAAACGTTATAATCGAAGTATTACAAGTGTTAGAAAATTGAGTCGTAAAAGGAATAGCTATGGATTCAACAGATTGACTAAAAAGATGAGATAAGGTACTAAACACACAATCACCAATAAAAGTTCCTGTCGGAGAAAAAGTTTTATGACATATTTTCAACGTCCTTTGAGAAACTATTGATTGATGAAAACAAATTCAATGAAAAGAAGAATGGCCTATCCACAGAGAGGCTCCAGAATTCTCTAATCTTGCTATTAGATCAGAAGTATTGGAAACAGGTATTAAAGTAATCGATCTTCTCGCCCCTATTTTAAAAGGTGGTAAAGTATGACTTTTTTGAGGTGCTTGAGTATGAAAAACCGTAATTATGATGGAATTAATACACAATATTTGAGTTGAACATAGTTGAGTATCAGTTGTTGCTGGAGTATGAGAAAGAACAAGAGAATGAAACGATCTTTATAATGAAATGAAAGAATCTTGAGTTTTAAATAAAACAGCTATGGTATACGGTCAAATGAATGAAACTCCATGACCTAGAGCAAGAGTTGCACTAACAGGTCTTACAATGGCTGAATATTTTAGAGATAAAGAAAGAAAAGATGTCCTTCTTTTTATAGATAATATTTTTAGATTCACTCAAGCTGGTTCAGAAGTATCTGCACTACTTTGAAGGATTCCATCCGCCGTTTGATATCAGCCAACATTAGCAAGTGAAATGTGAGCTTTACAAGAAAGAATTACTTCTACAGATAAAGGATCTATCACATCTGTTCAAGCCGTTTATGTTCCTGCCGACGACTTAACTGATCCAGCACCAGCAACAACATTCACACACCTTGATTCAACAATTGTACTAAATAGAGCCATTGTTGATAAAGGAATATACCCAGCAGTTGATCCATTAGATAGTTATTCTCTAATTCTCAATCCTGAAATAGTCTGAGAAAGACATTATAAAATAGCAAAGGAAATCCAAAAGATTCTCCAAAAATATAAAGATTTACAAGACATTATCGCAATCCTAGGAATGGAAGAATTAAGTGTAGAAGATAAAGTAACTGTCTATAGAGCAAGAAAAATAGAAAAATTTTTCTCACAAAGTTTTGCTGTTGCTGAACAATTTACAGGAATGGAATGAAAATACGTAAAATTAGAAGATACCATTGATGGATTTGAAAAAATTATTAATGGAGATGTAGACGAAATACCAGAAGACTTCTTTATGTATAAAGGAACAATTTCTGAAGTGATTGAAGCCTATGAACAAGATAAAACAAAAAGAAAAAAATAAAACTTAACTAAATTATTTTTCTACAATAAAAAATATAATTAAAATTTTTATTATAAATACAAAAATCTCTAGAATAACACTTCTAGAGATTTTAGATATCAACAAATATAGTTATTTAAAAATCTTCATCTTCAATACTATTATCAATAATTGAAATACCTGTAATCTTATCATGAATAAATTGATTATACTTAGAAGTCCAAAAGACATAAATATTACCAACAAAATAGAATAAGTATCAAGTAATTAAACTAGTTCTCATTGCAAGAGATGCAATAGTTTCTGAAGCACCAAAAACGTTAAATAAGAAAGTTATTAACAACGCCAAAGGAATAGGAACTAGCATTAATCCAAATTTAATAAGGATTCTCTTAACTATTTGCTTTTTATTAAACCTCCTTCCCTTAGTTGCAGCTAATTTTAAATGCAATACAGCTTGTCTCCAACCTGGCTCACCATGAGAATTACTAACAAATTCCCATAGAATAAGAAAGATTGCTGTTGTAAGCAATAATGAAATCATTGCACTCTTTCAATAAATATTTCAAAAAACATCAAATCCAAACATATATCCTAATAAGAATAAGATTCAAATAACAATAACTGGAGCAACAAAAATAAGTAAAGGCTTTAATATAACTCTTCTAATAATAATCCTTATCTTCTGTTCTCCTTGATAAAGAACCGGAATTGCATAAAGCGTAACCAAAGTTCCAAAAGAAAGTCAGAACATAATTGTCAATCAAAGAATTGCAAACATACCATTAGAAAGAAGCGTCGACATACCGATTACTGTTGTCAGTGTTGTAGATAGAATCGGCTTTAATCTAGATTTAGCACTTTCTCTAATTGCATCTTCACGACTATATCAATGTGAAACATTATCATTTGCAGAATCAATTAAGATAATTGCATTATTTACAATAATTCACATAAGTGCAACAAATCATATTAAGAACATCATTGAATATGGGTTTCATGTTACAAGCATTCCATAAGTTGCACCAATAAATCACATTAACAATGAATAAGAAATAATTAATGGCTGAATATAACTATTGAATTGTAACACTAAAATACCAAAAATCATAATAAATGCTAAAGCAACTGAAGCTAGCAAAGATTCAATAAGATCCGCATTTTCAACTTGCTCTCAACCTTTTGTATAGCTAACTCAAACAGGGAATTCATATGCATCTCAATAAGCATACAATAAATCATTAACTCCTTCAGCCTTTACTCACTGTAAAAGATTTGCTCAAATCGTTACAGTAATGTCTCAATCATCTCTAACAATACTTGAAATAGCTGGTTTAAAGGTATAGCTTCAAATACTTGCTAAAGGTATTTGTCATGCAGTTGTTGATATAAGTGTTCCCATCAACGTATCAGGAGAAACCGTGTCATTAAAATCATCATATTTTACGTTAATATCATGAGTATCTCCATCAATTTTCAAACTACCAGCCCCCATTCCATTTAATGCTAAATAAAGTGATGGTCAAATAGAAGTTTTAGTTAATCATAATAATGCTAATTTATCTTCATCTAATTCAAATACAAATTGTCATGGACTTTCCTTACTTGAGTTAGTAACATTCTTTGTCCCTGGAATTGTTTTTAAATACTCTTCAAAATCTCTAGCTACTTTTGCCAAGATATCTTGATTAACATGATCTTCTGCTTTTATTTTAATTCATACCTCACTTGAACTACCCATAGATCCAGCAGAACTTGTAACAGTAGCTACACTCACATCAAATCCTTTTTGTTTCAAAACAACTAATTTTTCTGTTAGTTCTTCCTCAATATCAAATGAAGTTCTTTCTCTTTCAGTATGATCAATAAGATTCAACGTTGTTGATACAGTGTTTCAGTTAATAACTGCCGTATAACTAATTAATTCAGGAATATCAGCAAGAATTTCGTGAAGTTCTTTTGTTTTTGAAACCAATGTTTCAGTTGTTTGTCCTGCATCAGAAGTTAAATTAATACTAATATTTTCAGCATCATAAGATGGCATCAATAAGAATCCTAACTTCGGAGAAACAAACATTGCTGTTAAGACAAGAAGCACTATCGGAGAAACAATCCATAAAGCACACCTTACTTTACTATTTAATGTTGCTCTTACTGATTTATCATAAGCAATAATAAGCTTATCTAAAAGCTTATCACGAAATGAACTTTTAGTTTCATTAGTCCTTTCTTGTTTTCACTCTCTATCAGCCTCAAGAATAAGCTTAAGATTGTTATCCAAGTATTGTTCATTTTCCGAATCTTTTTTATAATATTTTTTATCCTTACTTGTTAAAAAGAAAATAGTTGGTGTTCAAGTAAGTGAAATAATAAGTGATGCAACTAAGGTTGTAAAAATGGTTATAGGAATAATAGCCATAGTCTTTCCCATAACTCATGGAAGCATCATAAGAGGAATAAATACAACAACAGTCGTTGCTGTTCATGAAATCAATGAATTCTTATAAGTTTTCACCGATAATAATACAGCATGAAGTGGCTTATATCACTGTTTCATATATTCACTTGCCCCCTGAATAATTACCGTTGCAGTATCTACAGCAATTCACAAACAAATAATAAGAGAAAAATTTGTAAGTGTATTCATCGTATATCAAACAGCATTAAGCACAAAAAAAGTAACAAAAAATGCTAATGGAATTGATACTGTCGCTAAGAATGATTCCATCGCTCAAACAAAACATCGAACAATTAAGAATACTACAAGAAGTGTTGAAATCATATTAACAACAAGATCATTATAGAGTTTAGATACTTTATCTCAAAGATCACTGGTATAAAAATATCACAAACCTTCATACTCATCTTTACTCATTTCCTCATCAATAAGTTTTTTTGCATCTGTTGATGCAGAAAGCACACTTGCAGATGATTTCCTATTTACATTAAGTAAGATAGCTAAATTTCATGAATTTTTTTCTCAGTTTTCAAAATGACCAACATTAATTTGTCCATCACTATCAAAAACTTTTTTAATAGTAGCAATCGATTCTAATGGAATTGTCTTACCATTAGATAATGGAATAGGTGTCTGAGACAATGCCTCTATACTCGTAATCTCTCAATCTATTCTGAAAGAATAATCTTTTTCTCAAATAGTATGCGTTCCTAAAGGTTGGCTAACATTAAATCATTTAATAATACTTACAACCTGTGCTAAAGGAAGTCATAATTGCTCTAATTTACTTTGATTAAGCAAGATATCTATATCATAAGATTCTGCTTTACTAGCAAGACCAGCAAGTGATTGAGAACCATCACTCAAAGAAATTGTATCAATTTTTCAAACTCACTCCAAATCTTTTTTTAACTGAATTGCCTTCTCCTTCAAATAGGTTTCATCATAACGACCATCCTTAGCATAAAGAACTAGAGAGAAAATCATTGTTCAAACAAGATCCGTACTAATCTGAGTTACTACAGGATCATTCGCATCTGATGGAAATGAAATCGTATTAATTTCATCTTGAACTTTATTAGCAACACTATCAACATCTGCTCCATTTTCAAGCGTTGCCATAACAATTGAGGTACTATCAGAAGAAGTTGAATCAATAGAATCAATACCATCAAGTCCTGATATTTTATCTTCTATTTTTTTTGTTATTAAGGAATCAATATCTTCAGGACTTCATCATGGATATACCGTAACAATAGTTACCATTCATAAATTTATTTCAGGAAATGATTCTTTTGGAATACGATATGCTGAAAAAGCACCAATTAATACAATAAGTACAAGGACAAGGATTGTCGTTCTCCATTGTTTTACCCAAAATCAAAAAAATCAACCTGATAATTCAGATTTAGCCCTCTTGAGTTGTTCTCATCCTTCCATAATTTAAACGATAGCACAAAAGTAAAAAAGCAGCTTTTATTATGGTTTTTTCGCCTTTACTTGCAAGCAGAAATTAAAACATTTGATTAAAAAATCAAATACACAATTTTAAAAAAAGTAAAGACATAATAAATTAAACTTTATAATAAAAATTGAACTTTTCTTTTTTTTAGAATAGAATTAAAAAAACGATTTATCAAATTATATAGAAAACCATGGTCTATATTCCTGAAGAAATGATTGATGAAATCGAAGAACTCAAAGAGTTATGAAAATACGATGAAGCAATCAGAATTGTCAATTCCATTCTCACACGTGATCCAAAAAACGAAGATGCAATACTACAAATTGCAGACATTCAATATCGTAAATGAGATATTTCAAAAGCAGATAAAGCTGTTGATTTTCTAAATGCACAAAAAAACAATAACGACCCACTAGGTCTATATATTAAAGGCCTACTTGAAATGGAAAAAAACAATTGGAAAGATGCAAGAAAATATCTACTAAAAGCCATGGAAATGACAAACGCAACAAATCACGAAATATTAAGATGTTATTGATTATGTGAGTATTGGTACTGAAATAGGGAAAAAGGACTTTGATTCTTAAAAGATGCATTCGCTATTGATAATAAAGATGCAGAAGTAATCTACAATCTAATACAACTCTACATTCTAGAACAAGAATATAAAAAAGCGCAAGAAATGATTGTATATTTCAATAAAAATAAGAATTCATTAAAATTTATTGATAAAGAAATTGATTTTTACCAAACAAAAATTTCTCTATTTGAAAAATTTATAAAAGCAAAAAGACTTTTTCAAATCAGGAAATAAAAATTTAAAATATTTATTTAACAAAATTATTTAAAAAAGAATGAACAAAACAAAAAAAATGGGCGGTTTCGCTCTTGATCCAATAAAATCAGATACAAAAACAATTCTTAAAGCTTATAAAGCCCCATTGTGATTAATCAGTATCTTAATGGGGATCCTTGTATTTATTCTAAATGTTTTTCTAGCAGGAGCTTTCTACTGAAACACTTTTAATAATAAAATGAAAGATAAATTAGGTGTATACATCTATCTTAATGATACTGCATCTGAAGAAAAAGAAGCAATCAATCTTAAAACCAAACTCGAAGAAGCATGATTAAAAGTAAGTTATACATCAAAAAAAGATGCTCTCGGTTTTGTAGAAAAAAGAGTCCCTGAATTAACAGATACATTTAAAAAATATAATCTCGCAAACCCACTTCCATCAACGCTATATATTAATTATGCAGATAAAGAGGAATTTGCTGCAATGAAAGAAATTCTAGAAAATAATAAAAACAAAATTTTAAATATGAGCGATGTTTCAGATAATGCAATAAAAACTCAAGAAAAAAGAGTATTAAACGTTATCAACCTCTCGAATTTTCTACAATCATTTGCTTACTTTGTTGTTTGTTCTATCCTGTTAACAATAATAACATTTTCAATTTTTTTCCTAAAAACAATCTTTTCACATTTTAGCTGAGATATTCAAGCAAAAAAACTACTTGGTGCTTCAGCTTCTCAAATAATTCAACCATTTGTAAATGTAATTTTTATTTCTCTTATACTTGCTTTTATAATAGCACTTATTCTATTGATTACATCATTAATCCCATTAGACGGATATCTTTCAGCACTTCTAGATATTAATATATTTAAACATATTAGTTCACTATGACTAGAAATTACATGAATTTGAATATTAGAAATCGCTATTATTATGGCATTATTAATGGGAATCTCTTATAAATACGTTTGGAACCTCCATAAAAAACTAAAATAAAATTAAAAATAAAAAAAGCTCATCAGTTTCATTCTGATGAGTTTTTTTTATTAACAGGTTTAATTAATTACTTTCCCATATATTGATAAAGTCACTTATCTATCCTCTTAAAATCTTTCTTATACTTCTGCAAATTCAAAAGAACTGTATTTTGTGAAACCATTTTTTGCTTTAAAACCTCTTTAGAGAGTTCTTTTGTATTCATTGGTCTATCGAATTTTTTAAATATTCTAATAAGAATATCTCTTACACTACCTCATTCATATCACCACTCTTTCAATCCATACAATCAAAGTCAAAGATTAACAAAAATATCATTATGTTTTACCAAATCATTATGTACTGTATTAACTTTTACTCTGCTATTAGGGAACCATTCCATAATTTTTGCTGGCAATTCTTGATAATGAACAGGCTTATTTAATCTTCTCATCGTATAAAGCATCTTTAACTTTACTGTCTTAGGATTTATATCCTCAAAATCAATTAATCAAATTTTTCCATCTAAAATAGCCATTTCTCTTACAATAGAGAAAAAATTGATATAGAAAAGATCATTCTTAAGGAAAGAAACATCTCTTAAATCATCAGAAAACTCTTCCTTCAAAACAGCAACAAATTCATACAAATCCTGACTTTTCTTCTGCTGTTTGAAATGATTTAATGAAAAGATAACCATCTTAGTAAGAAGATCTTCATACAATGGTTCTATATAAAATGCTTTTGCCAAATATTTATTTCTCTTAAGATAAGTAATATCAAAATCTGAAACCAAAATAAGCTTTAGTTCTTGCTTTGAGAACTTAAATAAATTCTTATTTATAACTTTTGCAATTAAAGCATCTTCACTAAGAATACCTCAATGAACTTCCAAGATTTTTTTACTTTCTGCTAGAACATTCATATACACCTCATTTCAAACAATCAACCTCCTAAATCTCATAAGCGCTTGAGTTTCTATTTGTCTAACTCTTTCTCTCGTCAATGAATATTCTTTTCAAATTTTTTGAAGAGGCACTTCTCTACCACCATCAAGTCAAAATTTTCTCATTAAAACGAGTCTTTCTTTAGGCTTACAATAGATCAATACATCCTTCAACTGAGTTGATTCAATATCAACCTTAATTTTTTTATCATCCATTTTTACAACAAAACTCATCTTTTAACAAATTAATGGTGTAAAGATAATTCAAAACTGGAATATACAAGATATATTCTAATTGAAGTATAAGAAAGTGAAAAAGAATGTCAAGAATTTTATTCCATATTTTTCATAAAACTATTTCATATAAAATATAAAATCATTATGTGTGATTTTTCTTATAGAAGACCACATTTTGTCAAGAGATTCATAATAAAAAATATTAATGTTTTTTTGAATTATTTTTATTTTCGGATATACTTATCAATAAGTTATATAACCCTGTTTTATAAATGGAAAACCCATGTTAGAAAAAATTCAAAACATTGTATATGATTCAAATTATGTTATGTTAGTACCTAACTGAGGTTTTGTTACAATGCCAAAAATCACAGAAAACGATGAAGAAAAAAAACAAGGAGAAAAAAAACAAGAAAAAAAGAGCTGGTTAGATAATTTTTTACAATCTATTTGACTTGCACCAGACTCAAAAAAAGGAGAAAAAGACAAAAATATAGTAAAAATAGATAAAAAAACCGATACTTCAAAAGATCCAGCAAAAGAACATCCTGCTCTTGCTGAACAAGTAAAAAATCTTTTACAAGTTCCAGACGAAGAATACTCAGATACAAAACTTACATCAGAATTAAGACAATATATCAAAGAAGTTGATTCACGCTATAACTCTCTACTAGCTGATTATAAATCACACATAGCTCCATCATATCGAGAATTCTCAATGCAACAATTCAATGTTTCCGGTATCCTTGGTAAATCATACTATACACAAGAATATCCAAGCTACATCGATGCTCTACGAACAAGAGACATTATGAGCATGCATGCAAAACGAGATATGAGTTTTTATCTTTATCCTGAAGACGATAGTGCAATCCAATCAATGTTGAAACAAAAAGCAACACAATTAAAAGCAGAACTATCAGATGCCATGCAAAAAGGAATTACTATTGATAAAGATGTAGAACAGCAATATCGTGACGTTGAAATGATTAGAGAAAAACTCACAACAAAAGAAGAAAGATATTTTGAGCTCGGAAATTATACAACAATATATGACTATGATGAAGAAAAATTAAGGGAAACAGGGAAAAAATTTGAACAAAAAATATCATGATACGGTATAAGAGTAAAAAATGCAATTCACAGAATGGATAATTGATTTACAGCGAATCTTCCTATTTGTTTAGATGATATGGGAATAGTAAGAAGCGCTGTGACTTCATCTCTAGCCGCATCATTTCCATTTATTTCAAGCGATCTTATTACAAAAACAGGTATCCTATATTGAGTAAACGCACACACAGGAGGACTAGTAATTTTTGATCGTTTCAATTCAAAATTACCAAATATGAATAGCGTAATTCTCGCTACTTCATGAGCATGAAAATCATTTACTGTTAAATTAGAAATTTTAAGATATCTTCTAAACTGAGTTGACGTAATCGTTATAGACCCAGAAAACGAATATCGTTGACTATGTGAAAGAGTCGGAGGTACTTATGTAAACATAGCAACATCATCACAACAATTCTTAAACCCATTTGATATGCCTCCAATGCTAGAAGATGTTGAATATGGGAAAGGAGACCTTCTTCGTTCACAAATCATGAATCTAGTAAGTCTCATCCAAATTCTAATTTGAAAAATGACCCCTGAAGAAGAAGCCCTTCTTGATAAAGCATTACAGAACACATATGCTCTTAAAGGATTTACTTTTGATATGGAAGACTATACATGAAAATTACCTCCTCTTATGGAGGACTTAATGAACGTTTTAGAATGAATGCAAGGAGGAGACCAAATTGCTTTAAAACTTAGCAAATATGTCACTGGTACATTTTGAAAACTTTTCAATAACTATACAAATATCGACATCAATAACGCACTAACTGTTTTTAGCATAAGAGATGTAGAAGAAGCACTAAAAACACCAGCAATGTTCAACGTATTAAACTTCATTTGGGCAAAAGTAAGAGCCGTAAAAAAGCAAAGACTGCTCGTTTGTGATGAAGCTTGGATTATGCTCCAAAATGAAATTTCGGCAAATTTCTTATTCTGACTTATAAAAAGAGCAAGAAAATATTGACTATGAATTACTACAATCTCTCAAGATATAGAAGATTTTATTCGTAGTCCATTCGGTAAACCAATTGTTTCAAACTCATCATTACAAATACTTCTTAAACAATCTGTAACATCAATAAAATCATTAAATCAATTACTTGGACTTTCAGAATCAGAACAACAAAGATTAATATCTGTAGGAGTTTGAGAATGATTGATGTTTGTATGATCACAACATGTGGGAGTTCAAATCTTAGCATCACCACAAGAAAAAGAATTCATTACAACCGATGTAAAAAATACCAACTAGTTTTATTTTATTCATAGACAATGCAAGAAAGAAGTCGTTATCAGAATGATGTAATATTCTCAGCACTTTCTGGGCTCCTTTTTTTCTGAAAACTAGTTCAACATTCAATGAAAAAAAACAACTACAATCGATCTGAAGAAGAAAAGAATTTTGTTAATACTTGGTGTATGATAGGAAACACAGTACTTATATTATGATTATTATTTTTTCTATTCATATGAATCAAAGAAATTACCGATTCATCTCTTTCTTGATTTCTTGCACAACTCTTTGGTTCTCTAACATTAACAATAATAATAATCTCATTACCAATAATAATAATTTGAAAAAATATTCAATTTCATCAACTCCAACAAACAGAAGAAGAAAAATTTGATATGATTACAGCATTTATACCAATAGTTTCAAGTTACCAACTTTTTTCTAATAAAGAATATTCAAACAAAAGACGACTAAAAGAATGACAATTGTGGCTTCTGTTAATATGGTTAACTCTTTTCTTTTTTAACAACTATATGGTTTGAATAATCATATTAGGTCTCATGATTTTAAGAATAATACTCGGTTGTTTTTGAAAAGATATATTATCAATCCAA
>Ga0247610_10001826_pt1 | contig 25621 bp, 20 predicted proteins | sample 174DNAGHGhighgp2_FD_193483 | JGI IMG/M metagenome (GOLD analysis project Ga0247610, IMG submission 193483) | Sheep rumen microbial communities from Palmerston North, Manawatu-Wanganui, New Zealand - 1742 DNA GHGhigh gp2 | ecosystem: Host-associated > Mammals > Digestive system > Stomach > Rumen...
AACTACATTATATAAAATGTTTATAGAATTATACGCAAAAAGTCAGGGTAAAGATGCTTATCTTTCTGCTTTGCGTGATAGCATTATGGATTGTTTTTCAACCAGAATGCGTAAGATAGAAGACTATAAAACTACATATGACATGATGGAAGTTGGGAGGTAACTATGACTATGACTTTATTTATTGCGCTGTTTACTATTTTAGCAGGTGCTGTGTCCAGTCTTATAACTGAAGCAGTTAAGAAATGGTACACTAATGCAGAGAAACCTTATTCACCTAATATGATCGCACTTGTTGTATCGGTAATATCTGGTGGACTCGGTACTTCTGTGTATTATATTCTCAAGGGAATCCCTTGGACTGTTAATAATATAATATGTATCATACTTATGATTGTAGCAATATGGGTTGCGTCAATGGTAGGATATGATAAAGTAAAACAGCTTCTTGACCAGATAGGTGAATTAAATGCTGCAAACAAGAAGATTAACGAAGAAGAGAAGAAAGAGGCGTAATGCCAAAGGAACTACAATAGCTTTAACAGTCATAGCGGTATTGGATGTATTATTCATTATCGCTATGATTTGGCTATTTTATTTATATCAGAGTGTACCTGACTCTCTTATAGTTGCTGTGTTCGGAACTACGTTTGGTGAATGTGGTTTTTGTACACTGATATATAAGATTAAAAAGGGAATAGTAAAGGAGGAAGATAATGCCTTACACGGATCAGACATTCCTGAACACACTGAAACCGTATGTTCTGGAAGATATGAAGAACTCTAAGATACTTGCAAGTCTTACTGCTGCGCAAGCATTTATAGAATCAAATAAGGGAAACTCTGGACTTACTAGAGAGTGCAATAATCTGTTTGGAATTAAGGGAGAATATAACGGTCAGTTTGGAATGTACTGGACGACCGAATATTATAATGGAGTTGCACAGCGTGTTAAGGCAGCCTTTCGCAAATATCCTTCATGGCAGGAGTCTATTAATGACCATTCCGCTATGTTTAATAGGATGAAGCGTTATAAGAATTTAAGAGGACTTACAGACTACCAGAAGGCTTGTGTGTATGTTAAACAGGACGGTTATGCCACTTCGCCTACATACACTACTACGCTTCTTGGAGTTATAAATAAATATCATTTGTACAGCTGGGATGCAGAAGTTCTTGGTGTTCCTGTTGAATCTATTGCTACTGACATCTCTAAGCCTGTACAGAAGAAAGTAACAATGCCTACATTACGCCTTGGTAATAGAGGCGAGCATGTTCTTACTTGGCAGAAATTTCTTAATGCCAATGGATATTACTGTGGTAATGAAGATGGTAAATTTGGAAAGAACACAGAAATCGCAGTTAAGGCATACCAAATGTCCAGAGGACTTACGGCTGATGGAATCATCGGTGCTAAAACCTGGGCTACTGTAGGATTATAATACTTGAAAATTATGTAACTCTATTATATACTTACTGTGATAGGAGACGCTATTATGGCAAAGAGAGAATATGAATTAACAAATCCTAATGAATCATTAGTTAATCTAATAAAACAGGTATATGATAATGCTGTACAGCCTACAGATATTTATAATCGTCCTGATTATACGGGCGTTGTAGATTCTCGTATAATGGATGTAAATGATTTATCTAATGCGCTTGGTGTGCAGTTTACTTATGATCGGGATGAGATAGAAAAAATATATCAGGATGCGACCAAAGCAGCGCTTCAGATGGAACAGCAGTCCGGCGCTGAGCGCGGTTACTATAATCATCTGGCAGCTGCGCAGAACACAGCGCTGGACACAATAAGACAGCAGTATGGTAATGCGGTTGCAACAGGCGCTAGTAAAGGAATGCAAGCAGCAAACATGCTTTCAGCAATCCTTGGCACAACAGCAACTGCTAATGAAGAGGCTACACAGCTTGCACAGGATCGTCAGACCCTTGTTAATAAGTATGCACAGCAGATGCGTCAGGATTCTATTGATGCCCTTAACTATAGTAATGACATGGCTAATTCTATCGGCGGTCTTACACATCAGTTGTACAATGATATGATTCAGCAGAAAACAGCTGAGCTTTCATACAATCAGGGTATTAACACTGACTATGCAGGCTATGCTGCAAGTAAATACACAGCAGATTCTAACCTTTCAGGCGCTCTTGCTGGTACTGGTGCAGGGGCTTATAACAATAACAATTCTGCTATCGCTGCTTTACAGGCAGCCATCGAAACTGGTAAATATAATGTAGACACAGCTAAAGCAAGTAAGTAAGGAGACATCCTATGGCATACGTACCTGGAATGCCCACTAATATTCCTGATCAAGCTAAGAAAAAAGCAGAGGAAGCATATAAGAAACAACAGGAAGAGAAGAAGAGTTCAAGCTCTTCTTCTTCTGTACCTGGATTACCGTCTAATGTTCCTAAAGATGTACAGCAAAAAGCACAAGAAACATACAATGCTCAACAGGATATTAAAACATCTACATCTATTAGTGTTCCTGGGCTTCCTTCTAATTTACCTACTCAGGTAAAAAAGCAGGCACAAAAAATATATAATGCACAGCAGGCTAATGCTGCATATTTAAACTCTTTACCTTCGCAGCCTACTATGTTTACACCGGATGCTAGTAAGATATTAGCATCTACTAATACATACGCGCTTGCTAACAATCTTATGAACCCTGGGGCTACTATGCGTTCCATGGTTACTTCAGATATTACCCCTAAAACATTATATGAAGTAATACCTACTGCTGATAGACAGAAAATTAGAAATGCATACACAAACATGACAGATGAACAGCGTAAAAAAGCTAGTTCATTCTATTCAAAAGTGTGCTCAGCTATATCTGCACAGGAAGCAGAATATCAGCAGCGCACTCTTAATGAGATGGTTGCTTCTAATTTCTGGTCTGCGGGTGAAACACAACTTGTTACAGGAACCACTTCACAAGACTATTATAAGATGCTTAAAAATGGCTATGAATTAGTTTATGTTGAAGATGGTTGTGGTAAACTTGCCAACAAAGGTGGCGTGTTTTCAATAGGACGTGACAAGCTTTCAGGTCTTCCTCACGATATTCGTGTAGTGTTGGTAGATCACGAAGGTAACTGGAAGTATCTTGCTGACACAGGAAATAAAGCAAATCAAGTAGAAGCTATTCGTATACAGCAGGAAGCACTTAATGCTCGTATAGAGCCTAAAATAAATGAAGCGCTTATTAGACAGAATTTTGCACAGTACAAGTGCGATGAATTATCAAAGCGTATCAAACTGTATGATAGCGTTGCTAATAAAACACGTAAGCAAGAAGATATTGATGCTCTTCAAAGTGCCATAGAAGAATATAATAAATGGTATCAAACAGCCAACACTGCAAGAGATGATTTATTTAATCTTAGTACAGCGTGGGCTACTTGGTATGACATTTATGATAGACAGGTTAATAATATAACCAAGTGGACTGTCGAAGATGAAGCACACTATCAGCAGGTAAAAGAAGCTGTTGAACGTGCTGATAAACTTGGTATTAATAAAAACATTCGTAGTAATATACATGATTCTAATGTAGCTAATATGCTTGCTTCAGATACCCAGTTACTTACTGAGTATCTGGAACTTACTAAACGTAGAGATGCCGCTGCGGGTAGCACAGCATTTCTTGATTTAGATACCATTAATTATATGGATAAGACAGCAGATTCCATGAAAAAAGCAATAGATGCTTATAATAAATGGGACTCTGTTACTATTCATATGGAAGATGGTGAAGACCTTGGACAGCAAATTAAGCGCTTAATGTTCCTTGAGTTAGGGTATGACTCAGGAAATTTAGATGTTGACCCCGGTCAGTTAATAAGACATCCTATAGAAACTTTAGGGTTAAGTAATATATCAAGAGCTATTAAAGATGAAGAATATAGAGAAGAATTTGTTGATATATTAAAAGGTATTGGAAGTTCTACATATAAATATGTTTCTCCTATTATAGTTGGACGACAAGAATGGTCGCGTGGTAAAGAAGCTATTCTTGCGTCTAACGCTAGAATCAATTCAGGTAATTTATCTCCGGAAGAAATCGCAGCAGAACGTCTTAAAATACAAGATTATCTTACAGCACAGCAGCATGCTATTAGTCAGTCTAAATCTATTTTATTTAATAATGCTGTTTCAAATCTTAGCATATTTGATTTAGCTAGCTTTCAGAGTGCCTTTGTTACATGGCGTATGGCAAAACATCCTGATCGTTACTCTAATGATCCCAAGTTTAAAAAGCTTCAGGATGCCTATAAAGCTATATATGGTGAAGATTATAACGGTGCTATGGACGCTGCGCACATGGCTAGAGTTATGCTTGATGTTAAATCAGGTAATGCTGGCGATTACATCTATGTAGATGGTTCTGATCTTAGACACAGCAACGGTGAGAAGTATGGCACAGCCGCTGCTGTTGCTGTTGGCGTTCTTACGGATTTAAGTTCTATTGCAGGACTTTCTAAATTGGGCGCTGAAGCTGTAGTCAAAGCTGGCGGCGCTACTGCGCTTGCTAAAGCTGCAACAGATTCTTATGTACAAGCTTTAGTACGTACAGGAATTACACAGGAAGCCGCTGAAGAGTTTATTAAATCTAAGGCTATACAAAAAGTTATAACTAAAGATATAAAAAATGCTATAAAGAACACTGTTCAAAACGGTGGAGATGATGTAGGCAAGGTTATAAACAACATATTAACTGACAGGGCTGAGTTACTTAAAGGAATGTATGTTGATGATATTGTTAAAGGTTTAGATGAAGCGCGTTACACTAAATTCTTAAATAGTGCAAACGAGGCTCTTGCTGCGCGTGCAGACAATATTGCTAAACAAGTTTTATTTGTTGAGAAGGGCACAGTAGTTGCCAGCACTCTTGGTGGAATAGATGATACTTTAGACAAAATACAGCGTAATTTGTTTAAAGCTACTTGCCCTGTAGCTGGTGGTGTCACAGCAATAGCCAGAGGAACTAAATATATAAAAGCACTTAAAAATTTAAAGAACGCTGATCCAGAAACACTAACCAAGCTTGCAGCTACACAGGATTCCCTTATAGCTAAAATATCTAAGATGAATTTTGACAGCTGTCTTGATGGTAGGATGCTGCGTAAATATCAGCGAGAAGTTCTTAATGAGTTTTACAGCGGAGTTCTAGGCGCTTCTAAAGATAGTCCTATGTTTAATGCTGTTATACGTCGTTTCAGTAAATACTCTGATGGCATAATGCAAGGAGTTGCAAATAGTTATGTTAGCAGTGTTATTAAAGTTTTTGATAATAAACTAGCAGGAAATGCTACTACAAATGCTATAGACTTATTAGAAGAATTAGCACACAGTAAAAAATTCTCTTCATTTGATGAGATGTTTACTACTGTTAAAAATAATTTGGAAGTGATGTATGCGCACAGTCCTGATGCAAAAGGAATAGTAGATGCATTTGAAAAGCGTTATCAGCGTGCTGCGTTATATCATAGAATTAGGAACTTTAATACTTATACCAGACATATTGACGACCATATATATGTTAACTCAGAGTTCGGACATAAGTACATACATACATTGTTTACTAAAACTAATGTTGAAACTTCTCCTGAACTTATACAAAGTTATGCACACGAAGTTAGCGATAACATATATAACTTTTTATATGCTACCGATCCAGAACTCATGTATTTAGATGGATTTGCTACTTTACATGAAGCAGGCGTTGCTGCTATTGATTCATTAGATAAAATAGCAGCAGGAGACTTGACTGAAAAAAGTTTAAATCAAGCTAAAGCAGCGATGAAAGATTATGTGTATGACCTTACGCATACTTATAAAGATAATGTAAAAGCTTTACGCGATAATGTTATGGCTGATGCTTTTGGACAGCAGCACTATCTTGATGATATTGCAAAATTAGCTCCTGACTATACAGATAATAGCGTTACTATTAAAAGTATAGAGTCTAATATAATGAAGTTCTTTGAAGATAGCAACGTACAGTATACTCGTGCAGATATAGATGAAATCCTTATTAAATCTGATTCTGTAGATGATTTTAAAAAGCTTTCTATGACTGAACAGCAAAACCTTGTCTATCGTATTATTGCAAATAAGGGAACTAATGCTATTAATCAGATCACAGACGATGAACTTACTAAAGTTGTTTCTGAACTTACAGATTGTAACAGTCAGCTTAATAAAAATATAAGTCTATTTGGAGAAAGTGCTTCTTTAACCGATAGATTAAACTTTGGTATAAGCACAGCACTTGCTACTGAAAATACTGGTATTGTATATAACGCACTTAAAATGGACAATGCTAGTAGTGATATAATCGTTGGCGTTATGGATGTGATGTCCGGTAAGTCTGATACTATTAATAGAATAGTACAGCTTAATCCTTCAGATGTTGCTGCTGCAAAGGCTACTGATTATATAGTAGATGAATTAAAAAAGCAATTTGCTTTACACAATGGAACCTATCGCACATTCAGAGAACTTGGTGGTGACACAGTAGATGTTCAAGCTAACGTACTTAATATAGAAAAAAATCTTATAGATAATATTCCAGAAGACGAGAATTATATAGACATCTGTGTATCCATGGTTAAGTCTACTGATAATGCTGCTCCTAAAGATATAGCATTTCATATGCGAGGCTCCGCAGATGATCCATTAGTGTTCCGTAAAAATACTAGATTTGAGGCATATGACAGTGAATTTACTTCCAGAACATATGGTAAGACTGCACAGCAACTCACTGATGAGTATGCTGCGCTTGGTGAGCTTGATACTTTATCGAGTGTCGAATGGCAGAATAGTATAAAGAATACTATTGAACAGTATAAACAGATGGCACTTGAACAAAATAAAACTATTAGATTTGTAGGATTTAATAGTTCTGATGCAATATCTGGTGGTAACAGGTATCTTTCAGATGTTCTTCGTTCTTGTGGCGTTAATGCTAACACAGCAACAGCTGTAGATCTAGCTGATGTTCTTCGTAAACAGGCTGGTGAGTATGTCTTTGATAGTGCCGATATTAATTCATTACGTAGAGGATTACAGGATGCTATAAATAATGCCAGTGGAAAAAGCATTTCTCTTGGCATTAGCCCTACTATAGCATATGACTCTAAATACAGTTGTACAGAAATTATTTCTAATGCACTTAATAAGCATACATTTAAAAATAATATTTATGCTGAACACTCTAAATATGTTACTGATGCGTTTGAATCTATTAATAGTAGATTAGGTACAGCAGCATATAATGAAGTTGGTGATGCGCTTGGTGCTTATATAGATGCTGGTGCCTTTGCGCGTAAACTAGAAGATGCAGGGCTTTCTACAGCACATGCAAACGGAACTCTTATGAAGATTATAACTGAGGCAACTACAAAAGGAGAGTCTCAGTTAAGTTTGAATAGGATTATAGATACTGCTTTAGATAATGAGTGGTTAGATTATTCTAAAGTGGCTGCTGAAGATATTGAAAGCTTTGTTGTTAAAGAGCGTGTGCATGACGCTGTTCTTCAAATGAATAATATTTATAACAGTATGCACAGGCTTGATATATTTACGGATGATGATAAGTCAAACTTATTAACCATATACAAAGAGCTTATAACACATGTTCCAGAAAACTCTACAAATGCTACCATTGTACGCCTTATTAAGGCAGAAGAGTTAACTGTGCAGCAGTTATATGCTGTTGATAAATGGGTAATAAATCAGCTTAATAATACTTTAAAGTACAAAGATTTTAAAGAAATGTTTGGAAATTTAATGGCATCTTATGGAAAACAAACCAGTTATTTATCTGAGACTGGCTATAGATTTATCAGAGATAACATTGTTGATTACACAGACGATCCTTTAGAAGCCTTTGTTACAAAGTATATAGGCGGTTTAGATACCGATGAAGGTTATAGATTTGCACAGTCTCTTAGAGATATAGATACATTTAAAGAATGTAATGGAAATCTTAAAAACTATAACGAAGCTGTAAATGGATTGTTTAAAGAGTACAACGTACACGGAGAGCATGATAAAGCGCTTCTTATGCAGCTTGCTGCTGTGCATGATCCTATAATAAAATTCCAGGAAGATATTGTAGCTAAATATAAATATGAATATAAGGCTGCTTATAAATCTTTAAAAGATGAAGCTACAAAATTATATGGTGTGCAGTATAGCCGAGAGATGTTACACCGGACAGCAACTAATAGTGCAATAGCTAGTACAAAAGAATATATACAAGCAGCAGGTGAAAAGATTAGAAGTGCTTCTGTACAGGCGGTTGTAGATTTAGATGCAGACACTTTAAAAGCACACCTTATACGTAATTGCTGTGGTGGTCTAATCATAGATCCTACTGCTAAATGTGTAAAAGGTATAGATTTTACCCTTGTATTAGAACAATGGAGAGCTTACGGGCTTAAAGTAGATACTATAGATTTCTCTAATGGTGCTATAAAAAATAGAAAACTTATTAGAGTTTCTGTTCCTGAACTTACCGGAGCTAATATGGATGAGGTGTTTGCTAAATATAACACAGCAAACGTACAACTTCTAAATAAAAACTCTGGAAAGTTTAATAATGGTATGCGTCATGCATCCTTTGATGCCAGTGATATGACTCTTGTAAATGCAGATCATATTGATAACTTTAGAGAATTATTCTTTAAAGATGGTGGCGGTACTATCTTAGACCTTAATGCCAACTTCCGTTCATGGAGAAATGAATTATATAGTTGTAATATGTGGACAGATGCTGATTTAAAGCGTCTTGTTAATCCATATTATACAGATAATGCATTATCTAATTTAGCACAAAATACACATCAGTTACGTAATAATATATCTGCTGTACATGATTTAGGTTCAATAATGAATAATCGGTACATGAATACAGAATATATATTAAAGAAATCAGGTGTACTTGAAAACACAACACGAACTCCTATACATGAACAGCGTAATAAGATTCTACATCAGATTACAGAACAAAAACAACGCGCATGTAAAGTCGTGGTAGATAAAAATAATAAGATAAAGCTTATAGATTACACAGACCGTCTTAAAAAAGCATCTACTAGCGATAAATTCTTTGAAGATATTTTAAAGAATACTGTGCTTATAGATGAAAGTTTTTATGCAGAAGTTGCTGACTGGGCTAAATCTACTACAGTCGCACTTAGACTACAGGCATCTAATGCTCCTGAATGGCTTACTAATGCTTATCAGATATACAAAAAGACTATACGTAATGCCACTATTACCATGTATTTATATGGTAATATTGGTACTGCTGTACGTAACTATGTCGATTCATCTACCAAAGGTTTATTTGAAACATTACAGTATGGTGAGAGCGCAACAGAATATATAAATAAATATGTTAATGCTGTTAAAAAAGTAAATGAGTACAGCAATATTTATTGTGAAATAGAAGATAACTTCGGTAGAGTTAATAGAGAAACTGTTGCTAAATACTTTGACGGAGATATAGAAGGATTAAATAAATTCAATGTAATCTATGGTTATGAGCATACCTGCGGTGGAGATTCTCTTGTACGAGATTCTGCGCTTAAAGATATACGCGCAGACAAAACAAAAGAACTTGCGGAAGCATTGAATATAGACAGTGATTCTGCTGATATAATCCGTAAAGAGTTTGATAAAGTCTATAGTTCTCCTAAATACTATGGACTTACTAATGCGCAGCTTGAAACGCATTTAGTAGAAATACATGATAAATGTATGGATGCTGTGCGAAACAACAATAAACTTAATAACATAGATTTTGATGCGCTTAGTAGAAAGTTTTATAACTATGAGCCTACTGTAGTATCTTGGGGAGATAAGCTATCTCAGTTCCCTGTACTCAGTTTTAATAAGGGACGTTTCAATAATGCTGAAGTACGTGCACGTCTTGCTGTGTATGAAACATTCTTAGAAGGCGGCGCCGGAGAAGCAGAAGCTATGAAACACGTCACAGCAACACAGTTTAATTATGCTGGTATTGGTAAAGTCGAAGACTTTATGCCGTTTACACAGTATAAATTATATAACGCGCTGTACTGGTTTGATAATGCTAACGCACATGCTGTAGCTACTGCTTGGCGTACTGCACAATATAACGGGGACGGTTATATGACTAACGCAGAAATCGCTGAGATGGTAACTAAATATCGTACAAGAGAATACTATTTATATGAACAGGGTGCAGATGCTGAGTATGATGAATACTATAATAAAAACCTTAGTATGGTTGAGCATATATTCTTAGATGGCGTGGATAGTTATTTAGGAGTTCCCAGAGAGTTTGGTTCAGGAAACTTAGACCTTAATGGTACACACTATCTTAAACTCGGTAACTCTTTAGTAGAAGAAATAGACATGGTAACTACCTTTGCTATTGGCGCAATTATGCTTACAAGTACTATAGGTAGTAATGTTCAGATGGGCAGTGATGCTTCTGAAAAGCTTCGGTATGCATACGAATCTTTTAAATACACTCCGCTGTACGATAGTTTATATAGCCCCTGGAAGAGTTATATAGATCTCATACAGTACTCATATGATAAAAACAGAACAGGAGAACTTACCTCTAAAAACATATGGGATAACTATAAAGACTTTATGGCTAATAAGAGTACGCACAGTGAAGCTATCGCAGCCCTTCCTGTAGTAGGTGCTATATTATCTAACTTGGTTGGTCGTTTAAAATCATTTGACCTTAACCTCGGAAGTATGGCTGCACTTATGCTCGATCCTGACACTAAAAAAGAAATGCACACATTCCTTGCAGACTTTATGTTAGATGCAGCGGGCGCTATTATACCTTCATTAGTCGGTACTAAAGTAGAACCTGAAGAACGTTACAATACTTATGGTGCTAATATTACAAAGAATTTCCTCGTAGCAAATCCTACTACATATTTTGATATGTTAGGACGTTTACAAAAGATGGGATTCTCTCCTGAAGAGTCACAGGAAATATGGGATTCCATGAAAGTAGAATGGAGTGGTGGAAGCTTTAATAGTAAAGAAGATTACTATAGAATAGCTAAAGATTTATTTGCTAAAGGCTATACTACTACAGAGATCGCCAACTTATTCTCACAGCATAATTTACCTGAGTTAAATGATAAACGTTTCTTAGCTTTATATAATGCATTACCTGGATATATTAAATATGATTCAGATATGCGTGCACAGATAATTGATTACTATAAAGCTATGGGAATGACTACAGATGAAGCGTGGGCATATTTACTTAATCATCCTGTTATATTCGATCATGGAAGATTAATAGAATTGTCTCCTTCGGATGTTGCTAGACTTAATAAAAAGCAATCAGATGCTTATTGGGCATTACATGCTAATAATCTTACTGATGAAGAATGGGATGCTTATTGGGCTAGTATGCCTTACAGATACCCTAAAGGTAAATGGAGTGAGACATATCATTATCTTATAGATGCAGGATATGATAAAGAAGCTGCAAGAGCTATGCTTTTACATGGATATATGTTAGATGCTAACGGTAGATTAGTAGATGTACAAGGACAAGTACGTGCAAAAGTATTCCATGATTACAGTCATCCATTAGGATACGATAATTTTAATACTTATTATCAGACACTTCCTAATTATATTAAGTATGAAAAGGGTGCATTCTCAAGAACATATCAAGCACTTAAATCATTAGGATTTGATTATGAAACAAGTCTTAAACTTATACAGCAAGGCGCATATCTTATGGATGCTACTATGGTTCCTGCGCTTATGCAGACATTGGGTGCTAAACGAGAACGAGCTAATGAATTTATTCCTGTTACTGATATTACTTCATTATTACTTAAATATGGTGGCAGAATAATTAAAGGTGCTGATGGCAAAGATTATATGCTTATAGATTGTTCCGGTTTACAGCGTCCTCGAAAGACATATAATTATTCTGGCGGTGGATATAGTAGAAGACAGTGGTACAATTATGGCGGGCGTTCTTCTTATAATAGGTATCCTTGGGTCAACTATCCTAAATATAAAAAGAAGCCCAAATACTCACAGTACTACACTAGAAAACCTTTTGTACAGCAGGGAAATGTTTCATCATTCTCAGGATTTACAGGATACCGTGGTAAGACACCAGATAAGCTGACAAAGCCTTATACTACGAAGGGATATGTTTCTACATATAGCTTACAGAATTTCTTGAATGGTGCTTCATACGGTATGCGTAAAGCATATAAGATAGATATGCGACAGTTTAAAACTGGTGCATTAAGTATAAAGAGTTCTTATCCTGCATCATATCGAAATATAGCTGTAGCTTATAGACGTAATCTTTATAAAGATTTATATGCTAAATATGGTATGTCTCGTATGAGGATGCGTTCTAATCAAGCTGGATATAGTAATGCTGCCATTACCAGATTACGTAGAAATGAGATTTATAATAGAGAAAGATATGCTGAACGAAGAGATCGTAAAGCACAAGAGAAAGTAAAATTAAGAGCTACCCGTTAATGGGTAGCTCTTTTATTTTCGATTGTATTCCATACATCTGTACTTATATCTATAAGCGCAGTTTGTGTAGGCTGGTCTGCAAATATTTTAAATACTTTAAAATCCCAGCCTTTATCAAACATAGCCGCCAGATAACCAAATGGTGCATTTAATGCTAATAACTGTTGCTGTATTTGTGTGTAATAATAAGGTGGAATTCCATATGCTTGTGCACTTTCTAAGATATGTGCTTTTATATCTCTTCCAGCGCAACGTACAGGAAATCCTTCATGTGGAGCATTAATAGCTTTAGTTTTATCCCAGTACTTATTAGCATACGTACTTACAAATTTAGCTTCTGCTGGAATGTATATACTATCTAAGCAAATAATTCCATCGAAGTTTACTGTAAGCTGTGGATACTTATCTATCTGGTACATTGCATCTGGTTTATATGTTTCTATCTTAGACCACTCTTCAAATTTCTGTAATATGAGTGGTTCAAGATCAGCGCCTTTACGTACGTTTTCTTTTTCTCCTACTTCCAGTTCTTCTTTAGATATTCCTGATTCGCACTTGCGTACTATTAAATCTTCTGTAGAAGTAAAAGGATTTACTCCTAATATTATAGAACTGTCAGATGCTCCTATAGAATTTTTTCTTAACAGAATGAACTGTTCTTTATCATGTACTGCTAAATCATATGCATTAGGACATACTATATTTAATCCTAACTTTGTAAGATCTGAATCTTTCATAATACCTCCTATTCATATATTTCATAAATACTCATAGCTTTACGTAGACGTTTAACAAAGTCTTCTTTTTCTATGATGTCCATTTCATCTATAGATTTTTCAGAAGTATATGCATCAAATAATCTACATACATTAACTAATTCATCTATGATGATACCTTCTCTTCTTGCCAACTCTGCAAGAAGCATTGTTGTAGGAATAAACTTTAATACGTGCTGTAATTCTTCATCGCTCATTCCTTTAGTTCTATTCATTAATTCATGCTTTTCTAGTACACTTAAAGATCTATTCATAATTCCTCCTACCAAGTTGTTGCTAAGTCAACGGTTGTTCTGTCTTCAAAAGTTCCTGTGTCAAGAACAATCGCTGTACCTCTTGATGTTAATATTAAACTTCCATATGGATGTTTATCATAATCTGCTGCACAAATTATATAATCTCCATACATTTTACAACCGTCTTCCCGTTCCCAGTATGTTCCATATATACCATTATCTTTTGCATTAGAACATACTTTAGTCATTTTCAGATTATAGTAGGTTTCTTTGTGCCCATTATAATCTATTGTACCTAATCTTGCTGTAAGCATTACTGCAAGAAGTATTATATATTTCTTTATAACTTCACCTCCCTGTTTTCAAATGTGTTGAAATGTACAGCATGTCTTATTGAATCTCGTTCATGTTCACATACTGTTTGTTTAGTACCAGGAACTGCATAATGCTTGTTTACTGTAGTAAGTATTCCTTTGTACACTAATATTTCATCAGCCCATCGTTTCTTTACTGCTACTGCTGGTCTTATATAATAATCTATTGCATACGACCAACAGAATTGTTTGATTATTCCTAGTAGCTGTACTGTTTCAAGTTGGCTGTTTACTTGATCCATCGCATGGTTTTTATATAGGATATAATCTTCAATACTTACTGCCATTTTATTATATCTGCGAGTAAGTTGTTTTATTAGATTGGTGTGTGCTTCCCAATACTCGTGGCAATTCTTATAATCTTTAGCAGCTATAGTTCCTACTTCTAACAACTTATTAGTTGCATTATCTAATACACACCAACCAGTGGTTCCGCTTCCTTCTTTGAAAGCACCGGATGGGTCTATACCCATTGTGTATCTATACACTTTTTCCATAAAAGTCCTCCAATGTTTCAACCTCATATTTATCAGCCCATGTTGTTTGTGTAACTTCCATGTCTGCTATGATAGGTATTAATGTTTCATCCCATGTTTCCATAATCTTTTTTATTTCAAAAAAGATTTTAGGGTCATCATCTTTATGTTTCTTAAATTGAAGTTCATCATGTATCTGCATCATTAACTGTGATTTACAATTATGTTCTCTCAGATACTTGTCTACTTGTACTATCTTCCATTTAAGATAATATGCTCCTGTACCTTGTACAAGCATATTAATGAGATTATGTCCAGATGCTCCATAATATTTTACACCAAACATATTTTGCATATATGCTTTTTGATTAGCTACTGTGTAACAATAATTATGATATTCTTTAACACCGGGGAACGCTAAATAATATGCATCATCTATTTTATGTATTTGTTCGTCATCATACTCTGGAAACATTTCTTTTATCTTGTTAAATTGTGCTCCATAGTTTTTAGCAAAGTTTACTCGTTTACCTTTATATCTAAGAGTATGGAAATCTGGATGCGTCTCATCTATACCGAATGCGATCTTCGTAGTTGCTCCGTGAACATCTAATGGAGTCCATTTCTCTTCTGGATTCTCGTCATATCTCCATACACGGTCGTACGCATGTTCGATACACCACGGATTATGAACATCATAAGGAGTTCCATCATCAAGATGACATTTATAAGGACTATATGCTCTACATAAGTTTGTATCAGGATGTCCTATTATAATTGTGTAGAATGCTTGTAGTCTTAGTTCTATCTGAGAATAATCTAAATAAACTATTGCATCGAAATCTCCATCTTGTGCTACAACCATTCTACGTGGATGGAATATTTCTCTACCATCTATAGTCTTAATTCCATCTTTAGGGAATTGTTGGAAATCTGATGTAACTCTTCCACTCACAGTTCCTGCTTGATTTATAGTCGTGTACAGTTTACCATCTTCTTTTCTAAAATCTTGTAAGAATCTCATTATATATGTGCTGTACCATTTCTCAAGAGTTCTTAATTCTTGAAGTGTTTCTATAAACTCTATTGCAGGATTGTCCGGTTGCTCATGCTTTAGATCAGATAAAGTTCTTCCTATTTCTTCAGCATTTGTTGTAGTTACATTTACACCAAAGTCCTTTAATAGCTGTAGTATTTTTGCAGACTGTGTTGCTTTAACTTCTGTGCCTGCTATCTGACATAAATCTTGGCGACGCTGGCGCGTGTATTCTTTCAGTTCTTTATGTGCTGTAACCAGATAATCATAATCTATTTTGAAACCTACACGCTCCATGCGCACCAATGGATAGATGTTTTCTTCTTCTCGTTTTACTGCATCTAAGTTACCTCTCAGAGCTACTATAGGTTGCATAATTAAATATGCTTCAATAGTCCAGACAATATCCAGATGTCCATAATATATTACATTTTCACGATTGAGTTTGTTATATGGGATATTCTCTGAATCTACTGCGCCTACAATTTTTCCATGAAGGTACTCAGGCAGATCATTTTCATACCATAATCGGTATGCATTACGCTTGTCTTCTGGCAAGTCTTCTTCAGTATTCAGTTTATCATTGAAGAACTCATCTATCTTTTTCTTTGTCCAACACAGTCTTGTTTTTAACATGGCGTTTAATTCTTTAGAAATCTGTGTGCGTTCCTCTTGTAGTTTGCTGTCCATATCCTTTGCATCTGCTGTGATATATCTTTTAGCAAAGCTTTTTAATCCCAGTGGACTGCCTCCCTTACGCTCAGGAATCGCATCAGAGCCAAGTCTGATCCATATCATTGTGTCAGATATATTGTTATTCCAATATGGAATACCTATATTAAGCAACATATGCAGATCAAATTTAACATTATGTCCTACATAAACGGGGGCTGTCGCTGCTAAGACATTCCATATTGTTATAACTCTTTTTGCTAATTCGGGGTGTGTTTCCAGATCTACTGCATAAGTGTATCCTTCATATTCTTCTGTACACCATCCGAATTGGAATAGGAAGGGCTTATCATATATATGATGAAGCCCTGTTGTTTCTGTATCAAACGCTGCAACAAGAACTTTACTTGCTTTATAATTAGAAACCATTTCATTTAAAGTTTCTACAGATGTAATTGTCGTATGTGTCCATTTACATTTAAGCATTGTTCTCTCCTACTCTGGTTAAACTACCATTACGATTTATTTTAGCCATGCCTAATCTAAATCGTTCTGTTGGTAGTACATCCATGCCTGCCAACTTTACAAAACTTCCTCGTATAAGCTGTGACATGAATCCATTATATGTTGTTGCATCCAATCCTACTGCTGCCATTAATGAATTTCTTGATGGCTTGGATTCTTGCTCTAACATAAGTAATAGCTGCGGTATTTTTATATATAGTTCCTGTAATAACTGTACACCTTCAGCATCTATGCAATTATACTTTCTTTCGTTTTCTACATATTCTTTTAAACGGAAAGTTGTATTATCGTATAGACTTATAAACATATTATATGCAGCATCTACATGTTCTTTCGTTACTACTATGTTGTTAAATGTGTCATCAGTAGATACTGTATATCCTGCCATAGCTATTGAAAGTCTGCTTAACTTTTTCCAGCATTCTGTACCGAATATTTTTATATGGCAGTCATATGTTTTATTTAATTCATTTGATTTTTGAATAATATAATTTCCTACTTCAGGACTTATTATTATCTGTTCAGGAGTTCTACTCCATACCCAGCGTATTCTTGTCTGATATAATTCATCAGCTAACGGTTCAGCAGGTTCCCAATACGGGTCTATCTGTGCATTTCCTTTATCTCCTAATACGCACATTATGTCATAACGTGCTATGTCTTCTGCCGTAGGTACAAGTTCTGTGACTACTGCTATACCATTAGGATATGAAGCTATGGATTTTATTTCAGATCCTGTTGATTTCACATTGCTTAATGAAATCATTCTAACCATTGCTGGTAATGTAAGTACACCTGACACACGAGTTATTCTTACTTCATTACTGCTTCGTATATCAGTAAGTTCTGCTGTAATATTACTATTACATTTACCGAACTCTTCAAATATGATAAGTCCTTTATGATTCTGTGGGATTAAACCAGCTTTGGTTTGCATACCACCGCTTGCTGTTTTATTACTACCACCTATCAGTCCGGGAATTGTTGCGCTATTTCCTGCTAATGATGTGAACGCACCTAACTGATACGTTCTTCTCAGACAGTCTGCTGTGCTAGATTTACCTACTCTTGATTCACCCACTACGAGTGTATCTAAGTATCCTCTTACGTTTTTAAACTGTCCTAAGTTAAACGCAAGCACTGTATGATAGGCAAGATCTATTACTTTTATTAACTGATCGTTACCATCATATCCAAGTATTCCCTTTACTTTCTGTATGAGTGTATTGATTTTATCTTCAACACTCCCCTCTATATCTCTGAATACTTGTAGTCTTTGTTTAACTTCAGTAGTAATTTTAAAATTACTTACACTATCATTAGCAGGAACAGCATTAGTTATAAGCATAACTAATTGTTGTCCTTTGTATGGATGAGGTACTAATTTATATGTACACATATATTTCTTACCAGATTCAAGTCTAGTTCCTATAGAATATACATTATATTCCATAGGCATAGTATCTGTGTTAATTGATTCAAACATATCTGTGACAGTACCTTTATATACTACTTCTTTGGCTGGTTTACTTATGCGTACATATTTCTCAGTCATAGGTATTCCTAATAATCTGAGAGAGTTCTTTCTTATATCTTCTTCTTTAAACCCTCCGTCTATAAGATGTAGTATATCCTGTACATTATTTTCATCCATAGTCCAGTCGCGTACTTCTCCTACATACATCGTATCATTCTTCTCTGTACTCTTTTGTTTTTCTGCTGTGATGACTGTAGGAGTTACGTACTGTGTTTCAGCAACAGCTACTACCTGTATGTTTGAACGCACCATCTTGTTGATGTACTTAGGTGTAGTAGCTTCTGCTAATGTTACAAGCGGTAGATTAGATTCTTTTACAGCTTCCTCTGGTGTAAACTCAGGAGTTGCGTTCATCATCTGTATTAGCTGTTCACGAGTTCCATGATATTTATTCCAATAATCTGTCATATCTTCTTTGTCTTCTGTACATATCTCATGGAACTTGTTACATACTTTTACTGAGCTACAGTAATCTAACAGATATGTAGCCAGCTTAGATGCACCTAATCTACCTGCATCATCATTATCATATAAGATAACTACCTTTCTATTTTTGAAAAAATTAGGTGAAAACGGTAATGCCATTTCTCCACCTGTGAGTGTTATTGCGTTAAATCCGTGACTTCTTGTAGTAGCCATGTCTTTTTCACCTGCACATATAAGTGTAGTTTTACTGACAGGCTCATGTTGCCATAAGTCTAACGGAATTATTTCTCCTGTAATCGCACCAGGTCTGCTCTTTACTTTAGGAGTTCCATTTGGAGTATAAGAGCGTATGTCAATAAGCTTATCTTTCATAAATACTGGAAACATAAGCGTATCTGGTGTGTTATTTGCAACATGAAGTTCTTTAAGAACATCTTCAGATATTCCTAAAGATTTTCCTAAAGACACTCCTTCAGGAGTAAGTTCTGTGTACTGTTCCCATTGTTCGAGTGTTTCATCGTTATTGAACAGCTTACATAATCTTGTAGCATTTCCAAAGGTTGTATTATACAGCTTTGTAATTAAGGTTACTTCGCTGTGTCCCTGGTTACATACCTTACAATGAAATGTACGTGACTTTACATTGACGTGAGCAGATGGATGTGACTCCATATACTCACCACCAGTAGGAGATATATGCGGGAAGGGGCAGCGAACTGCTACCTCTTCCCTATTCTCTGTTGGGTCAATGTTAAAGTAATATTCAAAGAAACCCATTAATACTCTACAGAATCTCCTGAAGCATTTTCAGGGGTTTTCATAAAGTCAGGCTCTTCGCCATCAGGGACTGTGACGAACTCGCTTTCATCAGGATGTGCAAGTTTCCAGATTTCTGTAAACTGCTCCTTGGGATAATAAGCTTCACGTCCAAATGGATCTACCTGAAGTCTGGGCTGTGAACCTGAGTCGTCTACCTTAGTATCTACAACGATCTCCTTATTAAGTACAAGGTTTGCTATATCCTTCAACTCCATTGTACCTACTAAGGGAATTCCGCAAGCCTGTAAGAAACGTGCAAGCTTATACTGTACGATCTGCTTATCTGATTCGTACTGTCCGTCGAACATAACACCTGCGCTTTTACCATTGTGTTTTGTAAGTCTGTACTTGAGATTCAAGTATTCAGGCTTAGCAGGATCTTTAGGCTTACGCATTTCTGCTTCTTCGATACGAGCCAGATATACATCTGCCTCTACATGATAACCATTCTGTGTGGGTAATGCATCAAACTGTATAGCCATATTATTTTCCTCCTTATGCTAATAAGCTACCTAATAGTGTCTGAAGAACATCTAAGGGAAGTTCTGTAAGTTTTGTATCCTTATGTCCCTGCTGTTCCTTCAATATCGGGAACATTGTTTTCTTACTTACATCACTATCCAAGATGCCTTTAATTGTGTTGATGTAATCTACTCTCTGCTTTTCCAAGAGTTCCTGTGGATCAGTACCTTTATGCAGATAGTCAACAAGTGAATCAATGATTGCATCTGTAAACTGATACACCTCGCCTTCTTGTAATATAGCATACCTGCTCTTTATTACTTTTGCTGTCGGTGGTGTACCATTCATAGCACCTGCTTTAAGCATCTGTAATACTAAGTCAGGCTCATACTTGAGATCAGGCATCTGCTGTTCCTGCTCACCCAGGGATGTGAGAGTGTGATCAGAGTTTATTTCAAATTTTTCTTTTACACGTACAGTACTTATTACATGAATACGTGCATCTCTGACTACATTGAAGATTGCCTGCTTCTCAGCTTTTACCTCGGGTGCTCCCCATGCTGTGTAATTGTTATAGCGTTTACTATCCTTGAGCTGTATATTACTTACTAAGTCAAGTACACCGCCTTCCTGCTGCCACATGTGTGTGATTGAATCATTAATGATTACTTCACCACCTGCTTTAATAGCATTTTCTTTACACAACAAATAGTTACTGGGTGCGAACCCGTGTGCAGGCAACAGGTCTACCTTTTTAAATGGCTCACATTTAGCGCCACTACTCATGTTTATACCCTCAAACAAATCAAGAGATCTGTTTTCGGTATCGACTGCATATACTTTAGACCAGTCTTTACCTGCAAGAGCATGTGCGAGCAATAGTGCTAAACCTGATTTTCCTCTACCACTCAATCCTTCGATTAAGATAGAGGCTTTAGCCTGTTGTCTGGTGGCATCACGGAAGTTTAAAACTCCGCTTAAATTACTGTTTGCCATGTTCTTTCCTCCTTTGTTCTATGTGTTGTTTATAATCATTGATGGCAGCAGTTTCATCTACGTTACGTTCTACTAACTTATAAGTTTGTACGTCATAGGTGTCTTGCAGCATCACATGAATCAATTCTTTAGGCTTTACTTTGTCTGGTGTTGTTGCTACCATTCTATCTTTAGCCTGTGAATAATCTGCTGACGGTGGAAATACATCCATAAATATAGATACATCAGCTTCATCAAGAGTTAAACCTTCTTTACATGCTTGAGTCTGGCATAATAAAACATTGAACTTTCTCCCTTGGAAACCTTCAACAATCTCTCCGCGTTTCTTTGGAGTTACTTCTCCACAGATTAACTCATGTGTACATTTTAAATGTGTGCTTATATACTTTAAAAACTTCTTAGAGTTGCTAAACACAAGAACTTTCTTCTCAGGATAATCTTTTAAGTACTGTAATAACCATTCCAGTTTAGGACTTTTACCTTTTATATCAAGTATCTCCGGTGCTGCGCATATCTGACGCACACGAATAAGATTGTCTAAAACTGTTTTGGTTATTATATGTTTATACTCGAAGTAAGTCATTAAGTGATCTATTGCATCTAACTGCTGTTTAGTTGCAGGAAGGATCACTTTAGTAGGTTCTTCTTCCTTGGGAAGCCATTGCATTACATCAGCACGTTTATGCTGTACACACTTAGCGTCTAACTTTTCCTGTAAAATTTTTGCACGACCTGGTTTAAATTTTGCAGGCTGTCTGTGAGGTGTTCCTGCTATCCAGATTATTTCTTCATCGAAATACTCATTAACAAACTTCCAATAACTTGTATATTCCTTTGGAAATAACCAGTTTAATATAGACCATACATCCCATGGTCTATTAGTAGCAGGTGTTCCAGTTAATGCTATGCGTACAGGAACGCTGAGGAAGCGGTGTAGTCGTATTGCTGTAAGACTTTTACGATCTTTCATTCGATGTGCTTCATCAACTACGACTGCTTCTGGTTTCCATTTTAAGCACTGCTCACATACTGTATCATTATTAGAAGTTCCTCTGAACTTCTCATAATTAATTATGAGAGCAGTATCATATGGTATATTTAATTTATCTTTTGTGGATTGCATTACGTATGCATCATTACCTGTCCAAGTTTTCCAGGCTTCTTTCCATACGTAACATAAAGATGCTGGGCAGATTATTAATACATGCTTTAGATTTCTTTTTGCAAGTGCTACACAGGTTGTTGGGGTTTTACCTGTGCGTTGTTCACTGAAGTTACCTATACAATCATTAGATAACATCTTCTGAACGTCTTCGTCTTGGTACTCTCTGAGTTTCATTATGCCTCCTCAAATATATCCTTGCTTTCTTTCCGTGTATTTTCAGCAAGTGATTCATTAGCATTTAATGGCACATATGAGTATATCATTAATGTGCCTGTTTTGGCAACCCCTTCTTCCATAGATTTTCCTAAAGCGTTTATCATCTGCGCTGTACCTACAGATTTATCATGTGTAGTTGCTCTGGATATAAGTTTACGCTGCTGTGCTTCCTTATATATAGTAAGCTCTTCGTTAATGCTATCTGCAACACGGGGATCTTTAAGGAAGTCTATCCATGGTTCTATGTCATCTATTGCTGTGTGCTGTGCAAGGTCGAAGTGTGACATAGTTAATCGCTCTTCAGGATCGAGCTTATTATATTCCTGTTGACACATTATCATACGTGGATCTGAAAAATTTATATTCATTGCTTACCTCCTTTTAGATATGCTGCATAGTTCTGTACTATCTTTGCCTTGATTGCATCTTCTGCTAACATCCTGTGGCATCGGCAATACTTGTCTACGTATTCTTTAAAAGTTTCATCTGTGTTATATAGTTCATTCAGTTCTATTAGCGACATAGTTTCTCCTTTCTGTACTTGTCGATAATCTGTAGCACATCAATTTTACTAACATATTGATTGTAACTAACTCCCATTGTGTCAGTTATCTGCTCTATCTCGTCTCTTATCTTGTCAAGCACCTCCGTGTACGGTGGTTTGCCCCAAATACTTTCAACGGTTTCCTTGATGACTTCCTCATCGTGTTCATCAAGTGGTGTGCCGTTGGCTATCAACTTAAAAGGCTTGTAATCATTCCCTTGTGCAACGTCGTGCTTTATTATTTCAAAATAATCTTCATCTATATCAATTACTATCTGCATTCCTCATCCTCACTTTCCTGTACCATCTTTGCTCCGCAATTAGGGCAATACTTGTATTCCGTATGCGGTTCTATGTTTGCCGTGTAAGTCGATATAGTATAACCGCATTTATCACACTCATAATCTTCGTGCGGTTCTTCGTCTATGGCTATCCAATGCCCTGTCTTTGGCTCTTGCTCTAGTGCCTTGATTGCCATTTCAAGGGCTTCGTTTTCCGCATCCTCAAACTTATCAACATAATTACATTCCAATAATTCCTTTAAGTTTTCTATTGCTTCTTCCCTTGTCATTCGGTTTGTCATTCGGTCTCTCCTCTATTAAAAACTAAAGTCTCCTCCTTCAAGACTAGCATTAGTTACTATAAAGAATTTTAATATTTTCATCATTTCTGCGTATTGAATAGGGTCAAATCTAGGCTCGATATGCATGTCTAATATTTTTGGTTCATAATATGTACTATAACTTATATGTGCAAGTTCTATTACTTGGCGTACAGGTATGTCTGATTTACGTAATAGACATACGTATTCTCTTTTAGTTGCCATATAACGCTTGTCATTATTAAGTATAATAGTTAAAACGTTATTTAATATTAACACGTTTGCCCCTACCACACCTGCTAAAGCAGTTAAAAAGTCATAGACTTTTATAGGATTATTGTTCTGCTTTAGCAGGCGTTTGAACAGATTACAGAAAATAATTTCGTTAAGGCGTATCTTTTCTTCTCTTGTCATAAGTACCTCCACGATATTATAGTAGACATTCTGTTTTATTCTGTCAATTACACTTTACATTATAAGTGTATCCATCCTGGATCTACGGTTTCCAGGATTCCGGAAGAGTCAGGATGCAGTTGTCTCAAGACTTGTCTTGTGATGACTGCATCCGTGACGGATTCCGGAATCTGGAACGGTAGATCCAGGATGGATATGTCTTTACATTGTGATGGTTTCAGCTTAGCTGAAACAGATAACAGAAGTTATCAATGTAGCTTTTCTAAAGTGTATTATATTTGCTTACAACTATTATAAATTTACCATTCCGTGAATTTGGTAAATTAAACATAGAATTCATTTCTTCTCTTTCTAAGTAATAGAAAGAATACATATTCTTGTAAGCGCATGCGTTACCATTATAAATTTATAATCCTGAAGACGAGCTGAAGGGAGGCGTTCTAGCTGCTTTCCTCGCCGAGTTGTACAGGATGTAATCCTGTAAAACAGCGGCGGGAAGCAGCTGAGACGCCTCCTTCGTGCTGTCTTCAGGATTATATTTCTCTACGTTGTGTTACTCATAACTTAGTTATGAGTCTCTTATGAGGTAGATGTTTTTCTAACGCATTATATACTATTCAGGCTTATTAGCCTTTAATATTTCCATATATTTTTCAAAGTACTGAGGTTCTATATATGCACAGTAACCTACAGTACCTATTAACTGATACCAATTTTCAAGTGTTTTACATTCGGGTTTCGTGATAAAGTTATGAATCATATTCTTAACGAGCTGTTTCTTTTTATGACCTACTGTGATCTCGCCTTTGTTATTATACATAAGACCGAGATTCCAGTTACGTCCATTGAATGAACCGTATCTGGTCTTTTCCGTTTTCAGTTCGTAGTGCTTTAATATGTTTTGAATATCTTGCTGTACTTTTTCCCAGTCGAAGGATACTTTACTGCTGATAAGAATATCATCAGCGTATCTTGTGTAGATCAAGTTATTCGCTTTACAATATTTTGTGATCAGTACATCGTTTTCTACCATAACCATATTGGTTATCATTGGTGATGTAGGTGCACCTTGTGGTGTTTCACCATTTCTTGTACATAAGAGAGTTAACTTTTCTCTTGTAACTTCTGGCATTTCACAGAAAGGATATACATGCTGCATTGCATTCATTATTAATGCAAATGATGTATTAGGGAAGAAGTCTTTTATATCCAGTTTAAGGAACCATCTTGATCCTGCTGCCTGATGTACCTGAAGAGATGTCTTGCAGTTACGCTTCTTAGTAAATCCATGTGCTGCGTTATGAGGTAAAAACCTTAATTCTTTTGTTATAAGCTTCATTACCGTATGCTGAATTTGTTTGAGTTCATCTTCCGGTGCGCATATATCTCTAAAACCACCGCTGTGTTTAGGGATCTGGAATGTACGATACATATTATTATAATCATATGTAATACCATGCTCGTTATTGAACTTACATATTTCAGCATGTATTTTGGCTATTGTGTTGTACTGCTTATTAGTTATCTTAGCACGTTCATCATCTTTAAGGATCTTAGTTGCTACACGTCCTTTATTGTATTCAATTTCTTTCTGTAACTGTTCATCAGTCATACCGATTTTATTTCGGATTTTAGATAGGTAATTAATGTAAATCATAATGTGTCCTTTCTTATGATAGGGTAGGGGGTGCCTTTAAATTCCAAATAGGATAGGTACTTAAAAGATTACCTATTATTAATATATAGAAATTCTGTGTTTACCGCTGTGCGGT
>Ga0247610_10001827_pt1 | contig 25594 bp, 24 predicted proteins | sample 174DNAGHGhighgp2_FD_193483 | JGI IMG/M metagenome (GOLD analysis project Ga0247610, IMG submission 193483) | Sheep rumen microbial communities from Palmerston North, Manawatu-Wanganui, New Zealand - 1742 DNA GHGhigh gp2 | ecosystem: Host-associated > Mammals > Digestive system > Stomach > Rumen...
TTCAACTACTTGTTTTTTAGCAAATGCTAAAGATGAAAAAACAAGTGTGAAGTTTAAAAGGATAATTAGGAATCGTTTCATATTATTTATTTTTTAACGATGTCTAAAAGTTCAACTTCGAAGATTAGAGTTTGGTTTGGTCCGATTGGTCCACGACCACCCATTCCGTATTCACCGTAAGCTAAGTCGCTAGGAATAACGAATCTGTATTTTGAACCAACAGACATTAATTGAACACCTTCTGTCCAACCTTTAATTACAGCATTAAGCGGAAATTCGGCAGGTTCTCCACGTTCAACAGAACTATCAAATACAGTACCATCGATAAGGGTTCCGTGATAGTGACATTTAATGATGTCTTCAGCCGTAGGTTTTGGACCTTTACCTTCGGTAATAACTTCATATTGAAGTCCACTTTCGGTGGTAACCACACCTTCGCGTTTACCATTAGCTTCCATATATTCTTTACCTTCTAAGGTATTTTTTGCTTTTTCTTCTTCCATAGCTTTTTCTTGAACTGTTGTGAAGAATTTTTGTAGGATGGTAATGGCACTATCTGCAGCGATAAGTGTTTCGTTGGATTTTAGTTCAGCTGCAAGTCCTTCTAAAAAAACATCTTGGTTGATTTTTGAATCACCTGGTAGCCTTTCAAGGTTTTTTGCCAAGTCGTGTCCAATGTTGACACCAAGAGCATAACTAACACTATCGATTTGATTGGTTAATTTTTTGGTAGGTTTATTTTTTGCAGCGAAACTGCATAATGTAGAGCAAAGGAGCAATCCGAATAAAATAGTACGTTTCATATTAATTCAATTTAAAACTAATAGGGAGGGCATATCTTACGTTTACAGGTTGTTTTTTACGTATAGCGGGTTTCCATTTTGGCATGGCATTGACTACACGAATAGCTTCTTCTACAAAAGGTTCGTATGGAGTTGTAGAAACGGCCTTTACGTTTTGAATATTACCTTCCTTATCGATGGTAAAAGAAACCATAACGATTCCTGTAATTCCTTGTTCTATAGCTTCTTCTGGGTATTTTACATTCTCCTTAAGGTAGTTGTTAAGTCCTTTAAGTCCCTTAGAAAATTCGGGCAACTTATCTACCTTACGGATGTCAGTGATTTCATTGGCATCCTCTTCAACTACTTGTTTTTTAGCAAATGCTAAAGATGAAAAAACAAGTGTGAAGTTTAAAAGGATAATTAGGAATCGTTTCATATTATTTATTTTTTAACGATGTCTAAAAGCTCAACTTCGAAGATTAGAGTTTGGTTTGGTCCGATTGGTCCACGACCACCCATTCCGTATTCACCGTATGCTAAGTCGCCAGGAATAACGAATCTGTATTTTGAGCCAACAGACATTAATTGAATACCTTCTGTCCATCCTGGAATTACGGCATTAAGAGGAATTTCAGCAGGCTCACCGCGATCAACTGAACTATCGAATACCGTACCGTCAATTAAAGTACCATGGTAGTGGCATTTAACGACGTCGTCTGCAGTAGGTTTTGGACCTTTACCTTCGGTAATAACTTCGTATTGAAGTCCACTTTCGGTAGTAAACACACCTTCGCGTTTGCCATTGGTTTCCATATATTCTTTACCTTCTTGGGTGTTTTTGGCTTTTGCTTCTTCCATAGCTTTCTCTTGAGCAGCCATGAAGAATTTTTGTAAGATGGTAATGGCACTATCTGCAGGAATAAGTGTTTCGTTAGCTTTAAGTTCGGATGCAAGTCCTGCTAAGAAAATATCTTGGTCGATTTTGGTATCACCAGGTAGGTTTTCAAGATTTCTTGCAAGGTCGTGTCCGATGTTAACACCAAGGGCATAACTAACGGAATCTATTTCACTTTTAAGTGATTTCACTTCTGTTACTACAGCTTTTTGGCAAGAGCATAATGTAGAACTTACTATAAGAGAAGTTGCTACGATTGTAAAAATTCTATTTGCTTTCATTTTATATATAAATTATTTTACGATTTCTAAAAGTTCGACTTCAAATATAAGAGCAGCGTATGGAGGGATAGACTGACCAGCTCCACGTGTTCCGTATGCCATTTCGTATGGAATGTATAAGGTCCATTTTGAGCCTACAGGCATTAATTGAAGGGCTTCTACCCAACCTTGAATTACACCATTAACTGGGAAAACAGCAGGTTCTCCACGACGAACAGAACTATCAAAAACGGTACCATCAATTAGCGTTCCATGGTAGTGACAACGAACTTGGTCGGTAGCTTTGGGTTTATCTCCTGTGCCTTGTTTGATGACTTTATATTGGAGTCCACTTGGAAGCGTTACAACGCCTTCTTGTTTTTTGTTTTCTTCTAAGAATTTTTCACCAGCATCTTTGGCTTCTTTTCCCGCTTTTTCTTGCATTTTTTGGAAATAAGAATTGATTTCTATTTGAGCTTCATTTTCACTCAATTCCAAAGTTTTTTTATTTAAAACATCATCAACAGCTTTTGAAAATGACGCTACATCTAAATTTTTTACGCCCGATTGTACAAGGTTATTTGCAAGAGCCATTCCTAAAGCATAACTTATTTTCTTCATTTTTTTATTCCTTTTTATATTTAGTAACGTGCGAATATACGAAAAAATATGTTGACTATTCTTTTTTCTTTAATTGTTTTATTTATTCTTCTATAAAAATCTCGCGTATTTCTTTGAAAAATTGTTCCATCGAGAGCATATTTTTATACATAAATTGAAAGAAAACACCCCAATCGGAGGTTCGATGAAAATCAATACCTTTTTGGCATACGTACACTCTTGAGACTTGTTCTCCTAAAGGCTTTTCATGTACAAGATCCCAGAAAAGTTCGTTATCTCCCATTTTTTCTTGTAAAATTAGTCGACACGATTGTAGTTTTTCATACATTTCCAAACGCCTATCTTCATCTTTATCGTTAAGTTCTAGAATTACATACGCACCATTGCGAGTGACGTCAAACTTGAGTTCGAGTCCTTTGATTTTGGTGTTGTAGAGAATCCAATGCCGTTTGTTTTTACGCATAGCAGGTTGGAGTTCACAATAGTTACCAAACGATTGCCAAAAATTTTTCTTTAGTTCTTTTTCTTCGCTACGAGAATACATATCTTGTTTTTGAATTATTTGTATTCAATTAGTCTGAGAGTTAAACAAGAAGGTATGCCGTCGCGTGTCTCGATTTTTTGAATCCAATTATTGTTATTATCTGTAATGTATTGATATTCAGAAGTGTACGTAGGAGCGTTTTTGCCATCGTACATTCTATCTGCTACTAAGAAATTGTTTTCGTCATATTCATAATATAAATGCCAATTGTAGTCCATATATTGAATATGTTCCCATTTGTCTTCTGTAATATTGCCTTTAGAGTCGTATTGATAGGTATGGGTACCTTGAATATTATCGTTACCATCAAGAAAAATTTTCTTTGAAAGCAAGTTGTAGCGATTATATTCGTATTGATATTTGCTTTCGATGGTTCCGTCAGCGTATTTGCATACACTTGAAACTAATTTGCCTTTTTTATATTCATAGGAAGTTTCTAAGAATAATTGACCATCGGATTCGAAATATTTTTCAGTGATTTTTTCATTGTTGGAATTATAAAAATATTCAAATCGACGAATAATTGAACTGTCTTGAGCATACCAAATCTCGTCAATCTTGTTGCCAAACTCGTTATAATGTGTAACGGCACGTTTGACAAAAACTTCTTGCAAATCTTGTCCGTCGGTACTTTCTGTTTCAATAGAGGTGATACAAACGACATCGCCCGAAAGTCCATTCTTTTCAAGGTCAGATTGTGGAACAATTATATCTTTATTGCAAGCTAATAGCGAAATTAGGGGCAAAAGAATCCATATTTTCTTCATAAGTTATTTTTTTTATTGCAAATATATGAAATAATGTTGAAAGTTTTAGATTTTGACATGATGCAGATTGCTAATTTGCGGGCTGATAACGAGCCTTTATTTTTTTTTACTTTTCACATTTTCTTTTTATCTTTGTACTTCAAAATATTAAAACAAATAAAAAAATGGAATCAATACAAAGAGTCAAAATCGTAGATGCTCTTAAAATGTCGGCATCTTCGCAAAAAATTAATGTAAAAGGTTGGGTGCGTACTCGCCGAGGAAATAAACAAGTAGGTTTTATCGCATTAAATGACGGCTCTACAATAAATAATATCCAAATTGTGGTTGATATAGAAAAATTTGGAGAAGAAGTACTTCGCCCCATTACAACAGGTGCTTGTTTGTCGGTGAATGGTATTTTGGTAGAATCGCAAGGTCAAGGTCAGTCGGTAGAAATACAAGCTACAGAAATTCAAGTGTATGGAACGGCAGATCCTGAAACTTATCCTCTACAAAAGAAAGGTCATTCGTTTGAATTTTTGCGTGAAATAGCACATCTTCGTCCGCGTACTAATACGTTTGGAGCAGTGCTCCGTATTCGTCATGCGATGGCATACGCAATTCATAAATATTTCAATGATAGAGGTTTCTTTTATATTAATACGCCACTTATCACAGCGTCGGATTGTGAGGGTGCAGGACAAATGTTTCAAGTTACAACATTAGATTTGAATGAGTTGCCTAAAACTGAAGATGGTAAAGTTGATTATAGTCAAGATTTTTTTGGAAAACAAGCAAATTTGACGGTTTCTGGTCAGTTGGAAGGAGAGTTGGCAGCTACAGCGTTGGGAGCCATTTATACTTTTGGACCAACATTCCGTGCTGAAAATTCTAATACTCCTCGTCATTTGGCAGAATTTTGGATGATCGAACCAGAAGTCGCTTTCAACGAGTTGACAGAAAATATGGACTTAGCTGAAGATTTCTTGAAATACCTTATTCGTTATGCTTTGGATAATTGCAAAGACGATTTGGAATTCTTGAATAAAATGGTGGATAAAGAATTGATTGAACGATTGAACTTTGTAGTTGCTAATGATTTCGTTCGCTTGCCATATACTGAAGGCGTTAAGATTTTGGAAGAAGCCGTTGCTAAAGGTAAAAAATTTGAATATCCTGTTCATTGGGGAACAGACTTACAATCGGAACATGAACGTTTCTTGGTAGAGGAACATTTTAAACGTCCTGTTATATTAATTGATTATCCGAAAGAAATCAAAGCCTTCTATATGAAGATGAATGAAGATGGTAAAACCGTGCGTGCTATGGATGTATTGTTCCCTCGTATTGGTGAAATTATTGGAGGTTCTCAACGTGAAGAAGATTATGATAAATTGTTGGGTCGTATTACAGAATTGAATATTCCAATGAAAGATATGTGGTGGTATTTGGATACTCGTAAATTTGGTACGGCTCCTCATTCTGGTTTTGGTTTAGGTTTTGAACGTTTGATTTTGTTTGTTACGGGTATGGCAAATATTCGCGATGTTATACCATTCCCTCGTACTCCTAAAAATGCTGAATTCTAATAGATATTTTTTATGAAAAACAGACTTTTTATCGTAGCAAGTTTTTTGTTTTCTTCGTTGGTGGTGATTGCCCAACCTAAAATGATGGTAGGAGCAAACGATCCTCAAGGGAAAGCAGTAGGTATTAACGCAGGTAGAGTTGTTTGGACTCAAAAAGCTAATACGGTTACTTGGAATCAAGAAGATAAATTTTGGTTTAAAGATGATTATATCAATCAAGCTAATGTTACCGAGTTGTTGTCGCTTGCATTGCAAGATTTAACGTCCTCAAGTTCGGAAAAGGAAGCTTGGACTAAATTATTTGTTGATTTTAATAAAAAACACGGAAGAGGTAAAAATTCTTACCAAAAAGGTGAAAAAATCGCGGTAAAGGTCAATATGAATAATACGTATTCACACGAGGAATCGGAAGAATTGAACGCCTCTCCTCAATTGGTGTATGCATTGATTCAAAGTCTGGTAAATGCAGGTGTTGATGAAAACGATATTTATATTGCAGAACCAAGTCGTTTCTTGACGGATTATCTTTTTAACAAATGTCATAAAGATTTTCCTAAAGTGCATTTTGTTGATCATTTCGGAGGTGACGGTCGAGAAAAAACTGAATATGCTGAAAACGTTATTCCATATAGCGTAAATAATGGCCGTTTGGCAACAGGATTGTCAACTACCTTTACAGAAGCTACTTATGTAATGAATATGGCATTGTTGAAAGGTCATGTAGGACAGGGTGTTACACTTTGTGGTAAAAACTGGTATGGTACTACTAATATTCATCACGATTGGCGTCATAATGCTCACGATAATTTTGATCAAGATAGAAAAGGTGGGTATAAGTATATGACATTTGTAGATTTTATGGCTCATAAAGATTTGGGTGGTAAAACGATGTTATATTTAATTGATGGTTTGCTTGGTTCTAAAAATGTAGCAGGTGCACCAACAGGAAAATGGAGGATGGCTCCTTTTAATGGCGATTTCCCTAATAGTTTGTTACTTTCGCAAGATCCTGTGGCTATTGATGCTGTGGCTTCGGATATTTTTATTACTGAATTTCCTGATGCTGTTGATGTTAATTATATGGATAATTATTTGCTTGAAGCAGCATTGGCAGGAAAAGCTCCTTCTGGAGTAAAATATGATCCTGAACGCGATGGTAAATATGCTAAAGGTCTTGGCGTTTTGGAGCATTGGAATAATCCTACCGATCGTCAATATTCTCGCAATTTAAGCAAAAGAGGAAAAGGTATCGAGTTGAGATACATCTATAAAAAATAAGCACAAATAGGTCTTCACTAATCACTGATTAATGTTTTCGCTACGGCAAAACAAAAGTCGGGTTCGAAGCCATGTGAAGTTGCGAAACGGACTAATTTGGCTTGTGCTTCGTACGAGTCTTTGTATTTCAAACCTTTTAGTTTTGTTTTCATAATTTCAAAAATGGTGTTTTTATAATCGTCTATATCAATACTTTCAAGAGCATCGTCAATCAATTTGTTGTCAATGTTTTTGAAACGTAAGGAGTAGGCGATTTTTATTTTCCCCCATTTATTAAAACGAAATTTGTCTTTAACGTAAGCTCTTACAAATCGGTTGTCATCTAAATATTTTTCTTCTTTTAGGTAGTCAATAATTTTTTGGACTTCCTTTTCTGAAATGCCCCATGAGCGAATTTTTTCTCGAATGTCAAATGAACAATATTCTTTTGCAGAACAAAGCTCGGCAGCTCTTCTTAATGCGGAATCGTAGGTGTATTCTTTTTTCATTTGTGTGCTATTATCATTCTGTTTTTATTGTAAAAATCTTTAATAATCTTTGTGTGATAGCCTAAATTCTGATAAATTTTGGCCGTTTCTTTTCCAAGATATTCGTTTATTTCTAAGTAAATATAGCCATTTTTATTTAAATGCTTTTCAGCAAATTGGGCTATAGCTTGATAGAATATTAAGGGATTGTCATCATCAACAAATAAGGCTAAGTGTGGCTCAAAATTCAATACACGATTGTGCATGTCTACTTTTTCACAATGACGAACGTATGGTGGATTGCTAACTATCAAATCAAATTTTTGATGTAAATCTAATGATTCTTTTAAAATGCTTTCGCAAAAAAAGTTGAGACTTACTTCGTTGTTTTGGGCGTTTTCTTTCGCAATTTCAAGAGCTTTTGATGAGATATCTAAAGCGGAAACAGAGGATTGGGACATTTGCTTTTTTAAAGCAATAGCGATGCAACCACTTCCTGTACCGATATCGATGATTGATGGTGCGGTATTTGAGTGGTTGTGAATGATGAGGTTGACCAATTCTGCGGTTTCATCGCGTGGAATTAAAACGTCAGGTGTGACCTTGAACGACATACCCATAAATTCTTGTACCCCAATAATGTATTGATAAGGTTCATTATTTTTGAGTCGTCTAATAATATCGTTCACTTGAGTGTATTCGTTTGCCGATAAATTTGTATTTTTGTTTGCAAGAATGTACGATAATGGTTTCTTTGTTACAAATTCCAAAATGATATAAGTGAGCTCTTTGATTTCACTTTCGGAGTATGTATCTTGTAACTGAGTTCGTATGTTGGATATGCAGTTTTTCATAGTTCAAAGATAGTATTTTATGAGCGAAAATGAAATATATATGCAACGATGTTTGCAATTGGCGGCTTGCGGATTAGGAACAACATCTCCTAATCCAATGGTAGGGGCATTGTTGGTATGTGATGGAAAGATTATTGGAGAAGGTTTTCATGTTCAGTCGGGTAGTCCTCATGCTGAGGTAAATGCCATCAATTCGGTAAAGGATCCTGATTTATTGACTAAATCTACTTTATATGTAAGTTTGGAACCATGTTCTCATTATGGGAAAACACCTCCTTGTGCTAAACTGATTATAGATAAAAAGATACCCAAAGTAGTGGTGGCATGTCTTGATCCGAATCCTCAAGTATCGGGTAGGGGCATTAATATGTTGCGAGAAGCAGGAGTTGAAGTCGTAACGGGGGTGTTGGAACAAGAGGCTAGAACGTTGAATAAACGTTTTATATGTTATCAAGAAAACCATCGTCCGTACATTATTTTAAAATGGGCACAAAGTTTAGATGGCTTTATAGATAAGAATGACGAGCATCCTGTGCGATTATCGGATGATAGAAATCTATTGGAGGTGCATAAAATGCGTGCTGTAGAAGATGCTATCTTGGTGGGTAAGAATACGGCTTTGAAAGATAATCCAAGTTTAACGGCTCGTTTGTATGCAGGAAAAAATCCTATTCGATTGTTGATAGATAGGCGGTTGCAGGTACCTCAAACGACTCATTTGTATGATGGAGACGTGCCGACTATAGTTTTTTGTGAAAGAAAGGGCGATTCTTCTAAGGTGGAGTATGTAGAATTGGATTTTTCTAAAAATACTACGCAACAGATTCTCGAATATTTGTATAAAATAAATGTGCAATCGTTGATTGTTGAGGGGGGATGTGAGACTTTACAACGATTTATTGATGCAGAATTATGGGATGAAGCGCGAATAGAGTATGCACCTGTAGTTTTATGTATTGGAATATCTGCTCCTAAGATTGACTTGAAAAGTGCTGAAATAGAACAAGTTGGAACGAGTAAAGTAGTACATTTATTAAAAAATAAAAAATATTTTTCAAAATAAGTGCAATAGTTTTTTGTTTATTAATAAATATTGTGTACTTTTGCACTTGAAAAATGGCGATTTAGCTCAGCTGGTTAGAGCGCATGATTCATAATCATGAGGTCCGGGGTTCAAGTCCCCGAGTCGCTACAAGGACCACTAACGAAAGTTTGTGGTCTTTTTTTGTATTTTTTTACTTGTTCTCTCCGCGTATGACAAAAAGCACACGCTTTACATATCGTCAAATATTCACGACCACCATATTGCTTATGGTAATGATGTTGTATTTGGGAGTGAGACCTTCCATCAACATCATTCTGTTGATGTGGTGCGTGTGATATTTAAAATAAAAAAACCGAAGCAAAAGCCTCGGTTTTTTTTATTATATAGAAAGACTAGATTATTCAGCTTTCTTTTCGTCTTTATTTTCTTTTGGAGGACGAGGAAGAAGGGCTTTTCTTGAAAGTTTGAATTTACCAGTTTTTTGGTCGATTTCAAGAAGTTTAACTTCAATAGTATCGCCTTCTTTAATACCAGTTTCTTCCATATTTTCAAAACGTTTCCATCCAATTTCTGAAATGTGAAGTAAACCTTCTTTTCCTGGTAAGAACTCTACGAAAGCTCCATAAGGCATGATTGATTTGATAGTTGCTTCGTAAACTTCACCAACTTCTGGTTTGGTTACGATGCCTTTGATGCTTTTAACAGCTGCGTCAATAGCAGTCTTATTGTTAGCAGCGATTTCAATGTATCCTTTGTTATCAACTTCTTCAATGGTAACGGTAGCACCCGATTTTTCTTGAATGCCTTGGATGATTTTACCACCAGGTCCGATTACAGCACCAATCAAATCTTTGTCGATAATCATATTAACAATGCGTGGAGCATGTTCTTTCAAATCGGCACGAGGTTCTGCAATTGTGTCGGTAATTTTTCCTAAGATGTACATACGTCCTTCTTTCGCTTGATTAAGTGCATTTTCAAGAATTTCGTATGACAAACCATCTACTTTGATATCCATTTGAGTTGCTGTGATACCGTCTTTTGTACCAGTAACTTTAAAGTCCATATCTCCAAGGTGGTCTTCATCTCCTAAGATATCAGATAGAATAGCGTAGTTGGTACCTTTGTTTTCTGAGATTAGTCCCATTGCAATACCTGAAACTGGTTTCTTGATTTGAACACCAGCGTCCATAAGTGCCAAAGTTCCAGCACAAACAGTAGCCATTGATGAAGAACCATTTGATTCTAAGATATCGGATACTACACGAACGCAATAAGGATAATTTTCAGGAATCATACGTTTTAATGCTCTCCATGCTAAGTGTCCGTGACCAATTTCGCGACGACCAACACCTCTTTGTGCTTTTGCTTCTCCTGTTGAGAATGGAGGGAAATTGTAGTGTAATAAGAATCTTTCTTTACCTTGAGTAAGCACGTCGTCAACGATTTTTTCGTCAAGTTTAGTACCCAAAGTAACAGATGTTAATGATTGAGTTTCACCACGGGTAAAGATAGAAGAACCGTGTGCTCCTGGAAGGTAATCAACTTTAGCCCAAATAGGACGTATTTGAGTCGTTTTACGACCATCCAAACGCTTACCTTCATCAAGGATGCAACGACGCATAGCCTCTTTTTCTACTGCGTGATAATATTTGTCGATAAGCAATTGACGTTCTTCTGTGATTTCTTCTTCACCAAGAGAGGCAACGTATTCGTCTTTAATAGCTTGGAATGCTGCTCCACGTTCGTGTTTGTTAGCATTTCCAGAAGCTGCTATAGCGTAAACTTTATCGTAAAGTTTATCGTGAATGTCTTTCTCTAATTCAGGATCGTTTTCTTCGTGGCAGTAAGTACGTTTAACGGTTTTACCAACCATTTCAGTAAGTTCCAATTGAGCTTGGCATTGACCTTTAATAGCTTCGTGAGCAAATTTAATAGCATCAAGCATTTCTCTTTCAGAGATTTCATTCATCTCTCCTTCAACCATCATAATGTTGTCAAGAGTTGCTGCAACCATAATATCAATATCGGCTCTTTCAAGTTCGGCAAATGTAGGGTTAATCATTAATTGACCATCTACACGTGCAACACGAACTTCAGAAATAGGTCCTTCAAAAGGAATATCACTTACAGCAAGTGCAGCTGAAGCAGCCAATCCGGCTAAGCTATCTGGCATATCAACACCATCGGCTGAAATAAGCATTACGTTTACAAATACTTCTGCATGAAAATCAGAAGGGAAAAGCGGACGTAACGCACGGTCGATAAGTCGTGATACTAAGATTTCATAATCTGAAGCTTTGCCTTCACGACGAGTAAATCCGCCAGGAAAACGACCAAACGCACCATATTTTTCTTTGTACTCTACCGTAAGAGGCATAAAATCGGTTCCGGGTTTAGCATCGGGAGCAGCACATACAGTAGCAAGCAACATAGTCTTGCCCATACGAACTACTACAGCACCATCAGCTTGCTTTGCTAACAACCCAGTTTCGATGGTAATTTCTCTACCATCGGCTAACTTAATAGTTTTTGTAATAGCATCCATTTAATACTGTTTTTTTTATCTCTACTTAAAAATTGCTCAAAGTTATGAAAAAACTTTCTCTTTTCCTTCCAAAAATCTTTAGTTTTTAACAATAGAATATCTTTTTATCTTTTTTTTCAAAAAAAATAATTTTCTTCACTTGTTTCTTCTTTATGTATGGGTTGTTTTTAATCTTATATTAGAATGATAAAAAAAATGTTTGCTGACTACCGACACTGACCACTTTTTATTATATTTGCATCAAATAAGAAATGTATGAAATTAAAAATTTTAATTCTGATTATTTTGTCGTTACTTTTAAGCTCGTGTAGTAGCGATACAGTAACTATTAAAGGAACTTTTTCGAATTGTAAAAATGAAGATTTTTCAGTTAGTCAAGTCCTTCCAAATGGAGCCAAAGAATTGCTGACTTTTACCACCGATAAAAAGGGAAAGTTTTCGGTTGAAATTCCTAAACCTAATTCGGCAGAATTTGTTACTATTACCAATGGAATGTCTGATATTTGTTTGATTGTTGATAGCGTAACAACAATGTTGAATGTTCAGTCTGATAATCTCACAAAATATTCAGCTTCAGGAAATTATGATTCTGAACTGTTGGCTAATGTAAAAAATACATTGTATGATATGTCTGCAGATTCAATAAAACCATATTTGCAGAAGGTTATTTTGGAAAATCCTAAATCTCTTTGTTCATATTATTGCTATTTTATTATTATAAATGGGGATTATGTGTTTAATCCGTTTCTTAAAGAAGATTATCCATACTTAGCTGCATTCGCAAATCAAATGGCGGTCAATTATGCTACTTTAAAGGAAACTGAATATGCTAAGAATCTCCTTCTTTCGGTAATGAAATCAAAAAGAAAAGTGGTGTTCGATGTGAAAGATAATCAAGTAGGAGGTTTTGAAATATCGTTGCCTGATATTAATCAAAAGACTATTAATTTGTCGAGCCTGAAAGGAAAAGTTGTGTTGCTAGATTTTACGCTTTATGGTTCGGAAGATACTCCTAAATTTAATGAAGATCTTAAAAGAACATACAATAAGTATAAAGATCAAGGTCTTGAAATTTATCAGGTAGGTTTGGATTTGGATTATAATACTTGGCGTGAAACGGCAGTGAATTTGCCTTGGATTTGTGTGTATGATGAATTGTCGTTGTATTCTAATTATTTGGTAAACTATAATGTGGTAAGGGTCCCAGAATATTTCTTGATAGATAGAAATGGCGATTTGTATAGTCGTAATGGACTTGAATCGGATATAGAAAAATTGTTAAAGCAGTAAATATGGCTTCAATTAAGCAAATAGAGTTAGATCGCCGTTATATCAGAATGGCGGCTATCTGGGCTGAAAATTCATATTGTAAACGCCGTCAGGTCGGAGCTTTGATGGTGAAAGATAATATGATAATTTCTGATGGATTTAATGGAACTCCTTCAGGATTTGAAAATGTTTGTGAAGATGAGGATAATAAGACAAAACCTTATGTTCTTCATGCTGAAGCAAATGCTATTACTAAGGTCGCTCGTACGCATAATAGTAGCGAAGGAGCAACGCTTTATGTAACGACTTCTCCTTGTATTGAATGTGCTAAGCTAATTATTCAATCGGGAATAAAACGTGTGGTTTATAACGAAAGTTATCGTATTGATGATGGTATTCGTTTACTTAAACGAGCAGGTATTGAGATAGTTTCAATTGACGAAATATCTAACAACAATGAATAGAAAAACAATCATATTTTTGCCAATTATTATAGCTGTTTCAGTGGCAGTTGGAATTGTATTTGCTAATCTGATGATGAAAAATACAAAGAAAGAGCAAGTACCTATTAGTATCGCAGCATCGGATAATAAAATCAATCAGATTATACGTTTGATTAATAATAATTATGTTGATACCGTATCTATTGGATTAATAGAGGATAATGTAATTCCTAAAATGCTTCGCGAATTGGATCCTCATAGTGTGTATATTCCTAAAAAAGATTTGGAACGTGTGAATGAAGAATTGGGAAGTAGTTTTAGTGGCGTAGGTATCCAATTTTCTATTCAACATGATACGGTGATGGCAGTGTCTATTATTTCAGGTGGACCATCGGAAAAGGCTGGTCTGATCGCGGGTGATAGAATTGTAGCTGTTGATGATTCTGTTTTTGTTGGAAAACAAATTACTAACGAAAAAGTGTTGAATACTTTACGTGGAGAAAAAGGAACGAAAGTGAAAGTTACGGTAAAACGCAGTGGCACTTCAGAATTGTTGCATTACAACATTGTTCGCGGGGATATTCCATTGTATAGTGTGGATGTCGCTTACAAAATTAAAGATGATATCGGATATATTAAGGTAAGTAAGTTTAGCGAAAATACGTACAAGGAATTTGTTATTGCTTTGGCAAAATTGAAAAACCAGGGTTGCTCAAAATATATTGTTGATTTGCGAGAAAATTCGGGTGGTTACTTAGAGCAGGTTGTGTATATGGTGAATGAATTTTTGCCTGCAGGCGATTTGATTGTTTATACCGAAGGGGAACATTCTCCTCGAAATGACGTTTATGCAACGGGTTCGGGTGCTTTTCAGAATAATAAGTTGGTAGTACTGATTGACGAATGGTCGGCATCGGCAAGCGAGATTTTCTCGGGAGCAATTCAAGATAATGATAGGGGAACAATCATAGGTCGTCGTTCGTTTGGAAAAGGCTTGGTACAACAGCAAATTCCGTTGGATGATGGTTCGGCTATTCGCTTAACTATAGCTCGTTACCATACGCCGTCGGGAAGGTGTATTCAAAAACCTTATACTCATGGTGATGAGGAAGATTACGAGATGGATATCTTAAATCGTTATTTGAATGGCGAAACAACGAATGCCGATAGTGTGAAGAAAAATGATGATGAGGCAGAAAAGTTTTATACTAAGAATGGTCGAGTTGTATATGGTGGTGGGGGAATAACACCTGATATTTTTGTGGCTCGCGATACTTCTGATTATTCTAAATATTTTAAGCAAGCCGCAAATTATGGTTATATGTATGAATTTGCTTTGAAGTATGTGGATGAAAATCGTGAAACTTTAAAGGAATTTGATAACTGGAAATCGATGTTGGAATATTTTTATACACAACCAATTCTAGACGAGTTCGTTAAGTTCGCCGAAACTAAAGGCTTACGCAATAATATATATAATGTACAGCGTTCGAGCAATTTAATACTTAAGTATGTGTATGCTTATATTGCTCGAAATATGTTGAATGATGAAGGCTTTTATCCTATTTTGAATATGAATGATGAAATGGTAGAAAAGGCTATTGAAGTTATAGAAGAAGAATTATGAATCCTGCAGAGTTGATCGAAAAATATTATAATAAGTATAGTAAATTATACGAAATATTGATGATTCACAGTGAGTCTGTTGCTAATAAGGCATTGGCGATAGCAGAGGCTCATCCTGAATTTAATTTGGATAAAGATTTCTTGTTTGAGGCTTCTATGTTGCACGATATAGGTATTTTCAAGACTGACGCTCCTGGTATTTGTTGTACAGGAACGGAGCCTTATATAAGACACGGACAAATAGGTGCTGAGATTGTGCGAAACGAAGGGTATGAAAAACATGCTTTGGTGTGTGAACGTCACACGGGTGTGGGACTAACTCGTGAAAGTATAGCCAAATTTAATTTGCCAATAAAAATGGGGGATTATTTCCCTGTCTCAATGGAAGAAAAGGTCATCTGTTTCGCCGATAAGTTTTATTCAAAGACTAAATTATATAAAGAAAAAACATTGGCAGAAGCACGTCGCTCAATTGAACGATTTGGCGAAGACCAAGTCGCTATTTTTGACGAATGGTGTAAAATGTTTTTGTAAATTCTATAAAAACGTTAAACTTCCACCTTCGATATTAACGTTTAATTCAACTTTGTTGCCTATAATTAGAGGCATATTATTGTCTATGTGTCCTGCTGGGAAATCAAAAAGAATAGGTACATCGTAATCGCGCATAGCCGATTGTATGATTTCATAGACATTTTTGCCAAATTTTTCTTCGTTGGTAATGTCAGTAAATTGTCCGACTACCAATCCTTTGATTTTGCTTAAAGCCCCACTCAAACGCAATCCTTCCATCATACGGTCGATGTGGTATGCATATTCACATAAGTCTTCAATAAATAAAATGTTGCCTTTGTAATCAAGGTCGTAAGGGGTGCCTTGTAGGGCAAAAATAAGCGATAAATTACCGCCGATGAAGCGACCTTTGGCATGACCATTTTTATTATAATCGTTGTATGCTGTGGTGTAGGTAGGTCGATAATCTTCTAAAAGAATTTTTTGTAAAATGGGGATTGATTCTTTATTGAGTTCACTTTCAAATAGATGTTTGCACATTGAACCATGTATACTGCAAATTCCTTTCTTAGATAAAGCATTGTGTAGGGCTGTAATGTCACTAAAACCAATAATCCATTTGGGATTACGACGAAGAGGTTTAAGATCGATTTGGTCGATGATTTTCATTAGCCCATAGCCTCCTCGTGAGCACATGATGGCTTTGATGTTAGGATCGTTAATGGCATTCTGTAAATCTGTAAGGCGTTCTTCATCAACTCCTGCAAAATTGAAGTACTGATTGCGAGCAAAAAGTCCTTCAACAGCGAGTAGTCCCCATGATTTAAGGACTTCTTTTGCGGCCTCTATATATTCGACATTGATGGCACCAGAAGGAGAAACGATTGCAATGGTGTCGCCCGGTTGTAAATGCTTCGGCGTTTTCATAAGGATTAATTTTCTATTTTAAAAATTATTTTCTTTATCTATAAAAATTAATTGTTGAATACGTTTTTTACCTATTTTCCATAGTTTGATATCAAACCAGATGAAGCAACAGAAAAGAACGAAACTTGTGAATGTATCATTATCAATATTAACCATTAGTAGTGCATCGAAGCAACCGTGTCCTAGAGTGGGAAGTATTACCGCTTTGATGAGGTAATGGTTCTTTTTTTCAGGAATAAATTTAGCGAGTGAGAAATAGTACCCCATAATAACACCAAATAAGAAATGGCCAGGAACTGAAAAAATACAGCGTGTAAAGCCAATACTTATTGACGAAGCTAAATTTTCGCCACTTGCAACATACATAATATTTTCAATGCAAGCAAAACCTAAAGAAACCATCGAACAATAAACAATTCCGTCAAAATGTTCATCAAAGTCTTTGTGGTTCCAACTGATCCATTTAGTCATGATAAACTTGCTAAATTCTTCCACTAATCCAGCCGTAATAAAAGCCGTAAATAGAGCATTCAATAAAGGGGAATTATAGGAAATATGAAAGCTCGATATGCCGGAACCAAGAAATAAAGCACAGAGTACTGAGCCGAAACCTCCTAATATGAAAAGTTTAAAAAGTAAATTAAATGGTTCTGGATATTTTGAATCTTTACGATAGATGTAAATAGCAAGGACTAATACGGGTAAAATAGAGATTCCTATGATTATGAATTCTTCAGTCATTACAATAACATGTGTTTAATAGTCGTACCAGAATTTTTAATTTTAAGTAATGATTCGATACCAATTTCTACATGATTTTTAATGAAATTATGATCTATAAGTTTGTCACTCTCCTCTGTTTTGATTCCGTGTTCGAGCATAGGTTTATCGGAAATAAGTAAAAGGGCTCCTGTAGGAATTGAATTGGCAAAACCAACTGTAAATAAAGTGGCTGTTTCCATATCAACGCCAAGAGCTTTTATTTTACGTAAGTAATCTTTGAATTTCTCGTCAAATTCCCATACTCGTCGATTGGTTGTGTAGATAGTCCCGACCCAATAATCCATATCTTTATCACGAATGGTAGAGGAAACAGAACGAAGAAGATTAAACGTAGGGAGAGAGGGCACCTCAATAGGAAAGTAGTCGTTAGAAGTACCTTCACCACGAATTCCCGCCATAGGGATAACAAAAGAACCTACTTCGTATTTATCCTTAAGTCCACCACATTTACCCAAGAAAAGTACGGCATCTGGGTCAACAGCCGAAAGTAAATCCATAATGGTAGCGGCATTAGGACTTCCCATACCAAAATTGATCATCATTATACCGTCAGCAAGAACAGAAGGCATATTTTTGTCTTTGCCTACGATTTCTACTCCATATTTTTGAGCAAAAATCTCAAGGTATTTATTAAAATTGGTTAAAAGAATATATTTTGGAAATTCTTCCAACTTGCGTCCAGTATATCTTGGTAACCAATTTTGAACAATTTCTTCTTTTGTTTTCATTTTTTTTTATCTTTGTTTATCATCTATATTACAAATATATATTATTTTTGGGATTATGATGCAACTCAATTTGCCAACTTATACATTTCGGATTAAAAAAAAAGATGAAAAATATACTATTTATGATAGTTTACGTCGTAAATATGTACCTTTAACTCCTGAAGAATGGGTAAGGCAAAATTTTGTTTCGTTTTTAATTAATGAAAGAAAGTTTCCGCAAGGATTGATAGCAAATGAACAGAAGGTAATGATAAATAACCAACCAAAACGTTGTGATACAATCGTTTATGATAACCATTCAGAACCGTTAATGGTGGTGGAGTATAAATCTCCTTATGTTGAGATAACGCAAGAGGTCTTTGATCAGATAGCGGTTTATAATACCGAATTAAAGGTAAAATATTTGATTGTAACCAATGGATTGGTGCATATATGTTGTAAAATAAATTTGGTAGATAACACATATATATATTTACCCAAAATACCTGACTACATAGAATTAAATTAGAGATATGAAGACAAAGAATGAATTAAGAGCAAGAATTAAAGAAGAAAAAAAGAAGTATTCTCCTGAAGATTTGCAAAAAATGGCAGATAAAATTTGCGAATCAATTGAAACTTCTCAAGATTTCTTTTTTGCTAAAAATGTGATGGCCTTTTGGAATCTTCCAGATGAGCCTAATTTGCGTCCTTTGTTGAATAAGTATGCGGGTAAGAAAAATATTTTTCTTCCGATTATCGAAGATGGCGAAATTCGTATAGCACGTTTTGTTGATGAAGCAAATATGGAGGTTGGAGCGTTTAATATCAGTGAACCTTCAAAAGATTTGAAAGTAAGTCAGATGACCGCGATTGACTTAGTATTGGTGCCAGGCGTGGCATTTGATAAAAATGGCAATCGATTAGGTAGAGGAAAAGGATATTACGACCATTTTCTAACAGGAAGAAGGGTAGAAAAAGTGGGCGTGTGTTTCCCATTTCAAGTAGTAGAAGAAATTCCAACTGAACCATTTGATATTGTTATGGACAAAATTATCTTTGACTAGGTAATTTATGTAATAAAAAAGTTATCTTTGCAGTCTCTTAAAACGGGATTGCAAGGATTTTTATGTATATATGGAAACGTTAGTAAAAAAAGAAAGATTAGAATATATTGATGCGATGCGTGGATTTACCATGCTTTTAGTGGTGCTTGGTCATGTAGTAGTTGCTCCAACTCTGCCGATTGTTAAGCCTGATACATTCAGTATGACATATTTGTTTTTACTGTTCCGTATGCCTTTGTTTTTTACTATCAGTGGCTATTTTGCCTATAAACTATATGATTGGAATTGGAATGAATATGGTTCTGCTTTACTGAAAAAAGCGCGTGTTCAACTGATTCCTACGGCATTTTTTTATGGTTTATATATCCTTATTTATATCCAAAACACCGATACCTTTTTTAAATCGGAGAAAGATGGTTATTGGTTTACAATCGTATTGTTTGAATTTTTTGTGCTGTATTATACGTTGTCTTTTATAGGACAAAAAATGAAAATGAACGAGTCGGTACGCTCTGTTTTATTAGTATTAGTGGGATTGTGTTTGTATCTATTTCGTAATTACATCGCAATAATCGTAGGAGAAAAAGTGTGGGGCTTGTTTTCTCTTATGAATTTTTGTACGTTTTTTCAATTTTTTATTTACGGAGTTTTGATAAAGAAATATTGGACAAAAATTGAAAAAATATTGGATAATCGATACGCATCGGCAGTTTTGGTGTTGTTGTGTTTGGGGGTATATTTTCTTAGTGGGAAAGTATATAAATTCCGTATTGGGTTGTTTTTTATCTACGAAATGAGATATTTGGAAGGCTTGTTGTTGGCAATGTTGGTGTTGCAGTTTTTTAGAAAATATGCCAATTCGTTTACAAAAGATACAATTATCGGTCGCTCGTTGCAATATATAGGGGTACGCACTTTGGATGTTTATTTATTGCATTTTTTTGTAAAAAATGCCGTAAGAGTGAAAGAACTTAATGACTATTTTATCGAGTATCCATCGGCTGTTATTTATCCTACGGTGATGCTTGTAATCGCATTGATAATAATTGCTTTTTGCTTGATTATTAGTAATATAATCCGAACAAGTGATTTTCTGAAATATTATTTGTTTGGAAGAAAATAGATTGAGTATTATCCATGGAAGAACAACGAGTGCAGTATATAGACGCTATGCGAGGTTTTACTATGCTATTAGTAGTATTAGGACACCTTGTGAATGGTGTGTCAGTAGAATTGTATCCGTTTAATTTTTTGTACCTAACACGATTGTTCAGAATGCCTTTGTTTTTTACTATAAGTGGATTCTTCTCTTATAAATTATACAATTGGAATGGACAAGAATATGTGTCGTTGTTATTGAAAAAATCTAGAGTCCAGTTGATTCCAACGATTTTCTTTTTTGGATTGTATTTGTTACTTTTCTTACAAAGTGTTGATCCTTTATTTACTGGAGTTAAAAGTGGATTTTGGTTTACTCTTGTATTGTTCGCTTTTTTTGTTTTTTATTATACACTGTCTTTTATTGCTCAAAAAATAGGGGTGAAAAGTAATTGGGCATCAGTAATATTGATAGCTTTGGCTATTTTATTATATGTATTTAAATCAAATATCAAATTACTTGTGGGAGATATGGTGTATAATTTATTGTCTTTGTCTAATTTCTGCACGTATTTCCAATTTTTTGTATATGGAGTTTTATTGAGAAAGTATAAGTCGCAAGTGGAGGTAATGTTGAATAATAGATATTTCTCCGCATTGTTGGTTTTGTTTAGTTTTGGCTTATATTTTCTAAGTGATATCACGTTTAAATTTCATTTAGGATTACGATTTGTTTTCGAAATGCGTGTATTGGAAGGTTATTTTTTGACTTTATTAGTCATACAATTCTTTAGAAAATACCACGATTCTTTTGAAAAAAGTATGCTATTAGGAAGATTTCTGCAATATCTTGGAACTCGAACGTTAGACGTGTATTTATTACATTTTTTTGTAATATTAGCTTTACGCACTAAAGAAATAAATGCTTATTTTGCGGCTTATCCATCTCCAATTATTCATTTTGTGGTATTGCTATTACTGTCTGTTGTAGTAGTGACTTTTTGCTTGATTATTAGCAATATAATTCGTACGAGTGATTTTTTGAAATACTATTTGTTTGGAAGAAAATAAGTGACTCCGGCGGGATTCTAACCCGCGATCTTCAGAACCGGAATCTGACATTCTATACAACTGAACTACGGAGCCTTTTTTTTGCAAAGATATAGTTAAATGCTGAAAGATGAAATAGCAAGGAGCAAGATTATTGAATGGTTGTGGAAAGTTTTTGTATGTTTACATTCCAAAATATATATTCAAATAGATATTTTGTTAGATTTTTTCTATAAAAAAAAGAGTTTTATGTGAAAAATGAAATTGTAATTTGATTTTTTATTACAAAATGTAAGTTATTTTTCTTTAAATAAGTTTTTTTTATACAAAAATAAAAGTACCTTTGTGCCGATAAACAAATTATAATTATGAGTTATTTAATCAAACCTCAAAATTACCACTCGCTATTGAACCTTTGTCAGACAGAGGTGGCTATAAAACAAGTGAAAGATTTTTTTGAGGATAAGTTAGCAGAAAAACTATCATTGCGTAGAGTAACTGCTCCTTTGTTTGTCATGAAGGGAACAGGAATTAACGATGATTTGAATGGTGTTGAACGTGCTGTGTCTTTCCCCGTAAAAGATTTGAATGATGCGAAAGCAGAAGTCGTTCATTCATTGGCAAAATGGAAGCGAATGATGCTAAAACAGTATGGATTTAAGACAGGTTCTGGTTTGTACACTGATATGAATGCTATTCGCTCGGATGAAAGTTTGGGTAATATGCATTCTCTTTATGTTGATCAATGGGATTGGGAACGTTCTATCGCAGAAAGTGAGTATAATATTGATTTTTTGAAAAAGATAGTTACGATTATTTATGAAGATGTATTGTTGGCAACTGAACAGTTTGTGTTTGAGAAGTATCCACAAATTAAACCAGTATTACCTCCTCATATCAAAATGATTCATTCTGAAGAATTGCTTCAAATGTATCCTAATAAGACCGCAAAAGAACGTGAAGATGCTATTACTAAAGAATATGGAGCTGTATTCTTGATGGGTATTGGAGCAAAATTAAGTAATGGAGAAAAACATGATGGTCGTGCTCCTGATTATGATGATTGGTCAACGCAAAACTCTGATGGTTATAAAGGTTTGAATGGTGATATATTGGTGTGGAATGAAATTCTTGGTCGCTCGTTTGAATTGTCTTCTATGGGTATTCGTGTATGCAAAGAAGCTTTGGAACGTCAGTTGGAATTAGAAAACGCTACCGACCGTAGAAATTTATTGTTTCATAAGAAATTGTTGGCTGGTGAATTGCCTCTTTCTATCGGAGGTGGAATTGGTCAGTCTCGTTTGTGTATGTTTTTCTTAAAGAAAGCTCATATCGGCGAAACTCAAGCGAGTATTTGGCCTGATGATATGAGGGAAGAATGTAGCAAGTTAGGAATTGAATTGTTCTAATATAATAGAATAGCTTTATAGTAGGAGAGACACTTAGGTGTCTCTTTTTTTTTGTTATTAGTTGTATGCTTTGTTTGTCAAGTAATCATTTTAAATGATATTTTTTCTGTAAATTCTTTTTACGTTGGGATTGTTAAATATTTTTAATTTAATTCTGAAAAGGGATCTTTATTAGTCTAATTTTGTATGGTTTTTCTTGTTGTTTTTGTATTAAAATCACGTTTTTTTATACATCACGAACTGCACAAATTAACTTTTTTTAAAATATCTGTGTTCGACACAGTTTTTATAAAAGTACTATAAAATCGCTATTTTTGACAATACAACAAAACGAAATAGTACAACAAAAACAATACACAAGCTTTGTAGTGTTGTATCTTGTTCGTATTTTTGTGCGGTTAACTGATAAGCATTTTGGAATCTAAATGTGTAAGAAATAAATATTAATATAAAACTATAATGAAAAACGCAATTAAAAAAAGAAGGTCTTTTAACTTCTTAAAAGTATTATGGGCATCCTTGTTTTTTATTTGTATGGGTGCATTGTCTGCTCAAGCTGAAACTACTTTGGCTTATGAATTAATCAACAATACAAATGGTCAGTTTTCAGATGATGAAATTTATGTTGCTGTAATTGGACAACATAATGATTTCGGCGCTCCAGGTTATTGCTTTCTTAATCTTGCTGCTGGTAGTCAAGGTAACAGTGGTAAAACTAAAATGTCTGATTCTTGGAATACAATGCATAAGACTTCAGGAGACTGGGGGTATGCTGCTTGTTTTTATAAGTTAAGTCAGATTCCTGGTAAAAAAATTCATATACCTCTTGGTTTGTATGCTAGTCGTATTTTCTTTAGCTTTAAATCTCCATTGTATATTCATTTCTTTAATAATATTGATGCAATGGGTTATACTGCTCCTAGTATGGCTGCGGGTGAAGCTGACCCAAGTTATGGTATTCGTTATGATATTATAGAGTTGACTTACAACGATGCTGCTCATGCAGGTATGTTTGCTAATACGTCGCGTGTTGATGCTTTTCAATATCCTATGGCTCTTCGCGTAGAAGGTGATGGTAGAGATCAAGTAGTAGGTGAAAAATTAAAATACGCCGATGTGATTTCTCGTTGGAATACAGCTTTAGGAAACACCGATTATAGTGTATGTGTAAGAAATATTATTACGAAAGATAATCTCGGACCAATTATTGAACAACCTTCTAAAGTACCGGCATTTCAAAATACTCAGTCGTTCCGTGATTTTGAAAATTATGTTAATAGAATTTGGAACGCATTTCAAGGTAAAACGCTTAACGCTGGACATGGTGAACGTGGTAATTGGCGCGGTTCTGTAAGTGGCAACGTGTTTACTATGACGGGTTATTCTCAAGGCTGGAATGGTGTTGTAGGTAAAATTTATGGTCGCCCTTCAGCCGTTGACTGTATCGAAGGGGCTGGTCAGTTTGCTAACGGTGATGTGCAGGATAAGGCTGTTCAAGCTCAATTTTGTGCCGCAATAAATCGTGGAGCTATTAAAGTAGATGCTGCTAATGATGAGTTCCAAGATTGGTGGGATACGAGTCGCTTCTTTGGAAGTGTCGATAATTGCTTCAATCGTTATGTTTGGTTTTTTCACCAAGATGGTGTATCGTTTAATAAGGTAACTTACGCTTTTGCATATGATGATGTGGCTAATCAGTCAGCAACTTTGCAATGTAGTAATCCAACTCGTGTTCGTGTGTATATCGGAGGACTTTGGGGTGTAAACGACCTTCCTGCAGAAGGAAATACTGGTGGTAATGGTGGCGGAAATTTCAATGTGGCATTTAATGGACTTCCCGCTCAAATGGAAAGTGGTAAAAGTTATACTGTTAAAGTAGATTATTCTGCCGATCAAGATTGCGAACTTATGGTTTGCTTGTTCAAAGGTGAATGGAATGTGGTCGAATCTAATGAACAAGTTATACAAGTCTCAAAAGGTAGCGGCCAAAAAACATTTACTCTTAACTACGCTAATAATCTTGCTGTTGGCTCTGATTATATTTGGAAATGCGAAATCCGTCCAAGAGGTGGAAGTTACGCTAACCATTATATGGAACAATTGGTTAAGAATTACAATATTGTAGCAGGCTCGGGAAGTAATCCAACTGGCGATCCTTATTCTTATAACACTAATTGTAACATGTTGCGTTCTGCAACCTTGTCATCAAGATATTTCTTCGCTCCTGATTGGGTCGAAAGTAATGCGGCTTCTTTAACGGGTTCTGATTTTTCTCAAGTCACTTATACTATGCCTGCCGCAACTTCAGCTCAATGGCAGGCTCAAGCGTTCTTGACATCAAATCAATCGTTGACTAACGGAACTTCTTATGATTTTAGTTGCGTAATTCGTCCTTCGGTTGCGGTGAATAATGCTACTGTGAAAGTCTACACAGAAGGTAATAATGATGTTTTCTTGTTTGCTAATAATTATAGTTTACAGGCTAATAAGGATAATAACATCGTTGTTTCTGGTGTAACATCTCCAGCTAATTTCTCTAATGTATTGGTATTGTTCGACTTCGGTGGTGCAGCCGCTGGAAACGTGGTGATTAAAAATGTTGTTTTGAAAGAAAGTGCGTGTGTAGAAGGTCCAGCTTTGGCTGCTGCTCACCCAGTGGCAACTTTCTATGCCGACATCAATTATGCTGGTACTGCTATTGGTCTAGAAGAAGGCTCGTATAAGTCTTCTGATTTGGAAGATTATGGTATTAAATTGAATGATATAACGTCTATCAAAGCTCTTCCTGGATTTAAAGTGACTATTTATACTGCCGATAATTTTGGTGGAAATTCTAAAGCATTCACTGGTGATGTGAATTATGTAGGGGCTGATTGGAATGATAAAATGATGTCGGTAAAAATCGAAGCTTCGGGTATTAGTGGGGTTTCTGGTGTGAGAATTATCAATAACCGCAAGAGTAGCAAAAACTTAGACGTAGCAGGTTTTTCAACGGTTTCTGGAACTCAATTGATTCAGTATAATGTAACGAATACGGATAATCAACGTTTCGAATTTAAAGAAATTT
>Ga0247610_10001828_pt1 | contig 25583 bp, 21 predicted proteins | sample 174DNAGHGhighgp2_FD_193483 | JGI IMG/M metagenome (GOLD analysis project Ga0247610, IMG submission 193483) | Sheep rumen microbial communities from Palmerston North, Manawatu-Wanganui, New Zealand - 1742 DNA GHGhigh gp2 | ecosystem: Host-associated > Mammals > Digestive system > Stomach > Rumen...
CTTGACTTCACGGCTCTCGAATATGCCTACCAGATTGAGGAACAGATTGATAGCTTCACGGAGACCATGGAATCGCAACACATCAAGCGGCTTGTGGCCGGACAATGTACCCCGCAAGTTGGGGCGGAATACATCTCACTGGCGCAAAACGCCGAGCGTGTGGCCGACCATTTCATCAATGTGGGGAAGAGCATTAGGAGTTTTGCGTAAATTACTTTTCAATATCTCTGCGCCAAACCCCTGCCCATGCCAACCATTCACTTCTTAATCCTATACTTCCTGCTTTTATACTCTCCCTCCACCTCAAGGATGCCTTCGTCCACGAGTTGTTTGAGGTAATCGCGGGTCCTTGAGGGTTTGAGTCCGATGGCTCTCGAAATGGATTTTGAGTCTGAAATCCAGTTATCGGTGATAAAATTGATGATTTGTCGCTGGTTTTCTTTGTTTCGATTTTGGTTTTTGGGTTTTATGGTCGGTTTATCAGACTCGTTTGAGTTCATTAGTGCTATTTGTTCAAATACCATCTGTTTTTTTCTTCTTTCTGCTCACTCCTCAATCACTTTTATCTGCGAAAATGTTTATCTCCATTTATTCCTTTTTACACCTATTTATAAAAATACCCCTCCAAATTCACCATTTTTTACATAAATTTGCACCCTCTATACCCAAACGCATTTTAGATGAATAATTCCAGCCCATATAGTGCCTCCTTTACCGCTTGCGGATTGCAGTTCAATGAGTTTAACCTCATGCTGCCTATGCTACTATCCGATGATAGGGATGCTTTGATTGAAAAGGAGGTCAACAATAATAATATCCTGAATATTAATTCTCACAAGTCTCGCTACCGCGTCATTGTGGAATACAAAAAGCGCGTCGATGCCATGCCACGTGATTTTTGGTCATGGTATCAAACTTTGGATGACCAAGCCCAGCGCATCGCCATGCTCTATGTCATCCTCAAAACCTACCGCATCACCTTCGATTTTCATATCAAGGCTACAATGCGCAAATGGCGTTCCGTAGTACAGACACTCACTAAGCCTGATATAATGATGGCCTTTTCTGAAATAGCCGAAACGGATGCTTTCGTTGATGGCTGGTCAGACGCTACCAAAGGAAAGGTCGCTTCTGCATATCTAACCATCTTGCGCCAGGTGGGTATGCTTGACATGTTCAATGCTCAGCTTTCTCCACTCAAAGCAGAGCCGCAAGCCTACGCTTATTATCTCAATCATGGCGAAGACTGGTTTCTTGAAGCCTGCCTCCTTCAGTCCTACGAAATCGAACAAATCAAATCCGACCTGTTATGACACCAATGACCATTGAACAGCTCTATGAAAAGCTGAAGGATAAGGACTTCCAAGATACCACCACCAACCTGTTTTATAACTACTATGTATTTCAGTACGACCCTCAGCAAGAAGCTGAGATTTATAGTCAGCTGAAACTGTATCAGGAAAACCTTTACCGCCCGTCTGAGCACCTTGATATTCTCATCTTGAATCTCTTCGATTTGTTCTGTGATTACTTGAAGTCCATCCGTCTTGGTGCCAACGAGCCTCCATATCTCGAAGATCTGCTACAGCAAGACCTCACAGAGCCTAATGTGGTCACACAAAGCCTGATGCAAGAAGCTGGCAGCGACGAGTATTATCAATTCATCCACAACCGCATAATGGAACATAAGGCAAAGGCCGACACAAAGCGCCGTCCCTTCGTCTTTCTTACAGGCATTGGCAACATGTTCCCTTATCTCCGCGCCCATGTCTTCTTTGATTGCTATGAGAAATACAACGACCCCGAAGCATATAAGATTATAATGTTCTATCCCGGCAATTGCAGCGACAAACACTTTGGTCTCTTCAATCGTTTCGCCGAGACCAATCCATATAGAACCATTAAACTATTGAATTAAAACACTACAGCATAATGAAACAGTTCGAGCTATACAAATGGGACATTAACAGACCTCTTAACCCTGCGGTTTCCGCCGATGGCTTTGATAAAAAGACTATAGAGACCGAAATCAAAGAGTATGTCTTCACCGATGAAATCATACAAGGTCTTTACAACATTCTGGAGGCCATCAAAAACAAAGACAAGAGCCACGACGGCATTTGGATTGACGGTTATTTCGGTTCTGGTAAGTCTCACTTCCTGAAATACCTTAATTATTGCCTCGATAAGCGTTATAGCGATGAAGCCATGAATCGACTGTTGACTGCTGTCAAGGAAGCTGACCCAATTCAATCCAACCTTGAAGTCCAAGCCTTCCAAGTCATCGACTTGATGAATTGGCTGAAGAAGGCTGAGGTTGAGGTCGTCCTGTTCAACATTGGCACCGTCAACAATATCCGCGTCAATCGCAGCAATACTTTCCTTGATGCCTTCTGGAACCGTTTCAACAAACACTGTGGTTTTAATGGATATAATATCTCACTTGCCCTGCACCTCGAAAAGAACCTGGCACAACAAGGCAAGTTCGAGCAGTTTAAGGAGCTGCTGAAAGCCGAGGGCTTCAATTGGGATGAGCAGTCCTATCGTCTGGCCACCAACCGCATCGACCTCGTACTTCGCAAGGCCAAGGAGGTTGACCCCGACTTCTCTGTGCAGCGCGACCTAATCCTGAATGATGCCACAAACACCAGCGTCGAATCCTTCGCCGACGACCTCTGCGACTACCTCAAAACCAAGAACGACGATTTCCGTTTGCTCTTCCTCGTCGATGAGGTCAGCCAGTTTGTCGGTGTACAAGGCGACTTGCTCCTACAGCTTCAAGAAATTGTCACAATGTTCCATAATCGCTGTGGCGATAGGGTGTGGGCTGCTTGCACCGCTCAGCAAGCCCTATCAGATTTGGCGCAAGCCTGTAACTTCAATTCAGGCACCGACCAATTTGGCAAAATCATGGGACGCTTCGAAGTCCGTGTGTCGCTCGAAGGCACCAAGGCCGACTACATCACCCAGAAGCGTATTCTTGATAAGAATGGTACAGGTGAGCTGGAGTTGGGTAAGCTCTACGAAGCCGACAAGGAAGCCATCGAAACGATGCTTCCTTTGCCAGCTTCTTATTATAGCTTCACCTCAAAGGAAAACTTTATTGATTATTATCCCTTCATCCCGTATCAGTTCAAGTTGATGATCCAGGTCTTCAACTCGTTCGATTTGCTTGACTATGTGAACAAACAGGTGCGCGGTACTGAACGCTCAATGATTAACGTCACACATAGCACCGCCAAGCTCACCATGAATGACGAGATAGGTAAGTTCATTTCCTTCGACCAATTCTATAACGCCATGTTCAAGGAAAGCCTCACGCCTCGCGCCCGTATTGCCAAGCAGAAGGCCGACGACATGGCCAAAGAATATCCCAATGATAAGGATTTCGCCAAGCGCGTCATCGATGTGATGTTTATGATCTGCAACCTGTCTTCAACCGACAAGCTGCTGTTCCCGGCCACAGCCGAAAACGTCACCACCCTCATGCTGCGCGATGTCAACGAGGCTCGTGCCACGCTGAAAAATGCCATCACTGATGTCCTTTCTTTCCTTTGTGAAAAAAACATCATGTATATGGCGAAGAATCAGGACAACTTGGAGCTGTACGATTTCTACACTGAGGACGAAATCAATGTGGCCAACCTTATCAACAACGAGCGTATCGGCATTGATGAGCTTGACCGCCAACTCTACAATGAGATTTATTCCTATTTCGGACTGAAGGATAAGGAATCCTATTATAACAATTCGTTTAAGATTAGCCTCGATATTGATGGCTATCGTTTCCTCTCTCGCAATGGTGAGGATATGTTGGTCAACATCCTCATTGACCCTGCGGTTGAGATTGATGGTGACACCTATCTCGGAAACAACAGTAATTCGCTAATGTTCTATCTCAGTCCTGCCTATCATGACCCATCGTCTGACTTCCTGAAGGATTTCCGTTGGTATTGCCGAGTCCAGAGCTATCTTACAAAGTCGGCCAATGGTGCTTCTGAACAACGAGCCAAGGCCAACGATAAGTTCCGCGACCAGGCTAAACGCCTCTACAAAGACAAAATACAGAAAAGCATTGAAGACATGCTCGACACATGTAAGGTCTTCTCTGGCCAAAACGCCCTCTCTTCAAAAGAGTTGGGCAGCACTAAAGGCAAAGACCGCTACCGTCGCGCCATGGACACTCATTTCGCCAACTACTACATCCATGCTAAGAAGGCCGCTGGCGCTTCCGTCCCCAAGGACATCGCCTCGCTTCGCTCCGCTGTCATGAAACCTATCGACCCGAATGAATACGCTATGAATCCCATGGGCGATGCCGAGCAAATCCTTAATACTTTCATCAAGACCCAACCCGATATTTCACTGGCCGACATCCAAACCCGCTACATCAAGGCTCCTTTTGGCTGGGCTCCCGTAGCCACAAGCTATTTGGTCAACGAATTGGTACGCCGTCACAACTTCGATTGGTATGTCAAAGGCGAACGAGCCACTAAACTCGATTTCATTGCCTCCAACATTGGCAATCCAAAGGATATGACAATTCGTCCCGCTGCCGTTATTTCCTCCGAGTTGGTCAATAATTTCATCAGCACTTGGAATGTCATCTATAAGAGTTCCACCACCTTCAAATCAAAGGAAGCCACCGAGGTCTTCGATGTGGCCAAAGCCGCCATCGGCAAACTGATTACCAACAACAGTAAGACCCTTGCCACTGTCGGCAACGCGCCCTTTGCCAAGTATGTGCAGCAATACATCGAAATGCTCAACAACTGGAATGTCGAGCGTGACGAAACCAAGTTCTTCAACCTGGTCATCAGCGACAAGGATTTGGCCAAGTCGCTGTGCGATGTCTGCGCCGAAATCACCGATTTCGTCGCCGACCAAAAACCACAATACGACAGCATCTGCGCCTTCATCAAGAGCAATCAGGATAACTTCGCCTACCTCAAAGAGGAAAGCCAGCAAGACCTCGAAAACCTCAAAGCCATCGAAACCGATGAACATCCTTCCGACAAGCTAAATGCTTATAAGAAACTCCGCGATAAGCTAAATCAGGAACTCGCTGCCATCCGTCAGGAGTATGCCATCAAAGTTAAGGAGGCTTATAACCTGGTCTTCGACCAGCTTGGTCAATTGTGTTTGGACAATAAAGTGCCCACCTCAATACTACCTTCCCGCGAATCCACCATTACCAATGTCTGCGCTTCGCAAAGCATTGATAAGCTGAAAAACAGCATTGACACCACTGAGTTTTTCAACAAGTGGGTCAATATCATCATGGAACGCGCTGAAAGTGGCAAACGAAAACCCATCAAATTCAGCCGCTTCTCTGAAGGCCATCCACGCACCATCAAGAACCCATCCGAAATCGACGATTATTTGCAGGGATTAAGGCAGCGTATGCTCTCAGCCCTCGAAAACAACGACCTAATCATCTGATGCCATGAACACAACGCAACTCAAATCTTTCGCCGCCGAAGCCCGCAAGTCGTTGCTTTCCGGAGTCAAAAGCAAGATGAATGCCCTTGGCTTCAAGGACAACGGCACCGTCGATGAGCGCGACTATCCCATGCAAGCCCTCGACGGCACGCTTTTTCAAGGTGAAATCTACGATGTTTCTTTCTATGGAAAATGGATGCGCCTTAAAGATGAAATCGCCCGCTATGGCTTCCGTCAGGTCTGCGAGGAAGGTGCCTACACTTGGTTCAACCGCCTCATGGCCATCCAGATTCTTTCGCGCAATGGTCTCATTGATCCAGTGCTCGAATTTGAGTCGCCTGATGTCCGCATCCCGCTCATGGTCAAGCAGGCCCACGAAGGCATCCGTCCCAAAATGACCGCCTTCGACGCTGCGCGTCTCAATGCTGTCATAGATGATGACAACCGCATCACCGACCAGTTTGCCATCCTCATCGTGGCCTATTGCCAATCAACACCCATCCTCTACAAGTGTTTCGGCACCCTCAACGATTTCACTGAGTTGCAGTTGCCCACCAACATCCTCGCCTCCAACGGTTTTCTGAGCTTGCTGAACGGCTCCACCTTCATCACCCAAGATGATTACGAGACCACCGAACTCATTGGCTGGCTCTATCAGTTCTATATCTCGGAGCGCAAAGACGAGGTCTTTGCCTCCTTCAAAAAAGGCCAAAAGGCCAATGCCAACGACATCCCCGCCGCCACCCAAATCTTCACTCCAAACTGGATTGTGAAGTACATGGTGCAAAACACCCTTGGCCGTATCTATCTCGACAACAACCCCGACAGCACCCTAAAAGATTCCTGGCAATATCTCGTCGATTCCCCCTCTGAGAGGGGGCAAGGGGGAGTCTTACAACTCTCATCCCTCGAAGACTACACCTTCGCCGATCTCTCCTGTGGCTCTGGCCACATCCTCGGCGAAGCCTTCGATTTACTTTATGCCATTTACATCGAAGAAGGCTACACTCGTCGCCAAGCCATCAAAGCCATCTTCCAGCACAACCTCTTGGGAATCGACATCGACACCCGCGCAAAGCAGTTGGCCACTTTCAGCCTCATGCTGAAGGCTTGCCAACAATGGGCTGATGCTATCAACTGTGAAGTGATGCCCCGTGTGCTGGATATGACTGGCCTAACACCGCCCAACTACGAAAACCTTTCCGACACCCTACCTCATTTCTTCCTCGGTAGTACTGCAAAGACAAAAGCCGAAACCATCGCCGCCATCAACCTCATGCAGCAAGCTGCCAACCTCGGTAGCATTATGAAGTTTGATATTTCTCCTGAAACCCGTGCTGCCATTGCCGAAAGCATGAAACGATGGGAAGACGAAGGTCTCGAAGATTATGAAGGTCTGTTCCCAGCCATGCGGCTCCTCCTTGCCCTAACTGATAAATACGCCGCCATTGCCATGAATCCGCCTTATATGGGAAACCATAATATGAATAGAGAACTAAAGGAATATGTTGATCAAAACTATCCTTTAACCAATAATGATTTAGGGTCTGTTTTTATGGAAGTAGCTGAGACTGCTTTTAACGGAAAGTATTCTATGATTAATCAAGCAGCATGGATGCTTAAACCTGCATATAAACAATACAGGGTGAATTTGATAAATGAAAGACCAATTTCACTGGAAAGTTTGATATATCTTGGCGCAGGCACTTTTGAAGAACTTAAAGGAGAAGTTGTACAATCTGCTGCGTTTGTTTTTTCTAATTCATGTTCAAACGCAAAGGCTACATTTTACAAACTTACAAAGTATAAAACAACAAGCGAAAAGGAAGCTGCATTTATTCAAGAACGAGCTAATTTCTATAAAAAATCGGTTAAAGAATTCTCTGCTTTTAGTGGCAGTCAATTTGGGTTTTGGATAAATGAACTTGTTATAAAGGCTTTAGAAAAATCAGAATTATCTAGCTACGGAAGAGCAAAACAAGGATTAAAGACTGGTGACAATCCATATTTCATAAGACTATGGCATGAAATAAATTTTCAAAAATTAAATAAAAAGTGGTTTCCGTTGGAAAATGGAGGAGACTTTAGAAAGTGGTACGGAAATCATGATAGTGTTATCCTTTGGGAAAATGATGGTTATGAACTTAAGAATTTTAGAAATGAAGCAGGTAGATTAAGGTCTCGTCCACAAGGTTTAGATTTTGCTTTTAGAGAAGGGATAACATGGTCAACCTCTGCAGCTGAAAAACCCTCATTTAGATTTTCTGATGATAGGTTTTTATTTGAAAGTTCTGGCTCAAAGTTTTGTTTAAAAGACAATTCACATGAACATCTTTTGAAAATTTGCTCATTTTTTAATTCATATGTTTCCAAGAATTTATTAGAAGTTTTTTCTCCAGGCTTAGGCGTTTCAGAAGGTGCAATTAATTCTTTACCTTATATTGAAGACGAGCGGATAAACATTGCAAATGTTCAAACTTGTATCGACATCTCTAAACAAGACTGGAACGCTCATGAAATCTCTTGGGATTTCAAAGAAAACGAGCTGGTGCGTATCTTCAAAGAAGGCAAAGCAAAAGACTTACAGGCAACTATTTCAGCTTATAAGGAAGAATGGGAAGAAAAATTCAACCAGCTCCACAACAACGAAGAAGAACTCAACCGGCAGTTCATCGGGATCTACGGCCTCGAGGACGAGCTTTCGCCCGAGGTGCCTTTGGAGGAAGTCACCATCTTGCAGCAGGGGGAGATAAGTATTGTGAATGAATAAACAATTAAATTCGGTTAGAATCAACCAAAGTAATTAAAGACAAATGTTTGAAAGAGTTATCAAGTTGGTTAGAGAAGAAAAGGTTTCACTTTTCATTGGTGCGGGGTTCTCAATTGAGGCACACGCGCCTTCTGTGGCTATGCTGCGAGAGGCAATATTGGCGCAATTCGATAATGACCAACAGCGTTCGGAACATGAAAATGATTCTTTGGCAGAAATCTCGGATTTCTATGTGGAAGAGGTTTGCTGTGGCAGCAGAAATAGTTTGATTGAACTCCTGCAAAAGCAGTTCCAATTTACGCCAGCCAAGATGGATGACCATCAGGCATTGGCAAAGATACCGCATTTCCATAACATTTTCACCACAAATTACGACACCCTGCTGGAAGACTCTTATACCGATGATATTTGTCAAGTAATTAGAAAAGATGCCGACTGCGCTTATCTTGATGACAAAAAACCAGTAAGGGTGTTCAAGATACATGGCGATTTCACAAATCAGGATTTTGTAGTAATAACATCATCGGATTACGATAACTTTTATAAGAACAGGCCTAATCCGCAAATGTGGGACATTGTAAAGAACGAATTTCTGACCAAACATGTTCTGTTCATCGGTTATAGTCTTACTGATGACAACATCCTTGACATCATAAGTGTCATCTCGCAAACGGTTAATAAGAATCAAAAGGACATGTTCTTAATTGCTCCTAAAATCAATCCTATTAACCAAGGGAGATTAAAAAAGATGAAGGTGCATTATTACGACGCTTATGCATCTGATTTCTTCGCGGAGTTGAAGAAAGCATTGGATGAAAATATAGGTATGGACTTCCGCCATCACAAAGTGAGTGCCGAAACATTTGCCAAGTATTGCCAACTTCACGGCTTCAATCCTGACATTGTTATTAATCAGAAAAAAGATAACGACATCTCTAATGTAAAAGCCTTGCCTGGGCAATCGTTAAAGCATACAATTCAGATGACAGTGAAGTCTGAATTAAAAGATTTGATGGAAGAACTTGATTTTGAAAAGTATGGAGAATTAGTAGAAGATTCTCCTTTCCCCAATTTGCCTCTTATCAAAATCGAAGAGAAAGATTTGCTTAATTGCTCATATTCCGTCAATGGTGTTGTTGTTCAGAATGAAATAGAACGAGTTCTTGTTGGTCCCGTTGTGAATGATTTGGTTTTGACCATTCGTATTCCAGCCAAAGGGTTCATTGAAAAGATTAGTGCCAAAACTTATCGTGTTAACAACAGAAAAGTCGCCTATAAGTTTGACTGTAATATTTATACCGTTGAGTTAACCGCTGAAATAAAAGAAGTTACTGATGAAGGAGCACTTATTACATACAACCTTTCTTTCAGTTTCAAAGACACATATACTGATAACTCCGAGGCATTGAAATGGATTGAGTTTATTGACGCTTTCTTTAATGATTGCGAAATCATCATCAGCATAGATTCGTACCCTTTGCTTAACACAAATGAAGTGCAATTTCCTAAAAAAGAAAACAAGTACGGTAGATTCAGGCATTATTATCAAAACATAAAGCAAATAGAATTGTTGACAGGCAAAAGTTTTACTGAATATAAATGTTATAATGAGGAACGATACAAACTGTCGAGATGGATTGTGGCTTATCTTACTCATCAGACGGTTACAGTAAAAGTCTCAAGTTCACAATTTTCTGTCGAAGTAAACGAAGGCTCTTTCCTGTCTGAACAAGCAAAGAAAGATAATGTAATTTCAGTGGTTACGACAGAAACTGGTGGAAAGTCTCTTAGTTTGAATGGAAGGACTTTCGACATTCCTTTTACACACACGATAGTCAATGAATGTAAAATAATAGATGTCAAGAAGAAACGCAAGAAAGTGAAGATTGATTTTGATGCACAAAGCACAAAATGGCAAATCTTGTTCTCAGACAAATCGGCTGATGAAGAGTTTCCAGGATTGAAACAGTTGGATGACCATGTTTGATAGAATATGCTAATAGGAAAATCGTTATATTGAAAATGGAAGATTATAAAAACACATATCAACGGCTCATAGCTCATGCCGAGAATGAGGTAATAGAGTACAAGACAGCCGAAAAGCAATACGATACCAATAAACTTGGCAAGTATATGTCTGCATTGAGCAATGAAGCGAACTTGCGCGAAATTGAATATGCATGGATTTTGCTAGGTGTTAATAATGAGAGACAAGCGGTTGGCACCCAATTCTTGTTGGAAGACTCAAAACGGCAGCTGTTAAAGCACGAAATTGCCGCAAATACCACTGGCGGATTGACATTTCGTGAAATTATCCCTATTGAAGTTGAAGGTAAGAGAATATTGATGTTTAAGATTCCAGCCGCACCTCGAAACATAGTGACCAAATGGAAAGGCATCGCCTATGGCAGAAGTGGGGAGAGCTTGGAACCACTGTCACAAGATAAATATGATGCGATACGGTATCAACGTCCTGTTGATGATTGGTCGGCTCATGTAGTTGAAGACGCCATTATCAAGGAAGATTTGGATGAATTGGCGCTTGCAAAAGCTCGTATCATGTTTAAGAAGGTATACGACAAGACACCACCAGAAATGGTTGACGCATGGACAACCGAAGAGTTCCTTAGGCATAGTGGCATTCTGAACAATGGAAAATTGACACGAGGAGCATTGCTGTTGTTGGGTAAGACAACTTCTTCATATAAACTTGCTCCCGCTGTCCCGCAAATCACATGGACATTGATTAATAAAGATGGGCGTAAAATCGACTACAAGCATTTTACAATACCTTTCATTTTGACAGTTGATGAAGTGCTGGCAAAAATCAGGAATCTCACTATGCGAGAAATGCCAGGTGGAACTCTATTCCCTGAAAAGCTGATGCAATACGATGATTTCGTTATCAGAGAGGTCTTGCACAATGCCATAGCTCATCAAGATTACACACTTTGTCAACGCATTAATTTCATTGAAGCACCTGACTATTTGTATTACTCAAATGCTGGCACTTTCTATCCAGGCACTTTGGAAAATGCGCTTGACACCTTGAAACAACAAAAATTCTATCGAAATGAATGTTTGTGCAAGGGGATGGTTAGTTTCAATATGATTGATACGGTTAGTAGTGGGATACAAACCATTTTTTACAAGCAAAAGGAACGTCATTTTCCCATGCCCGACTATGAAATCAATGAAAATGTTCCAGAAGTGAACGTCAAGATTTACGGAAGATTAATTGATGAAAAATATGTCGAGTTGCTTAAAAGAGACGGTTCTTTGTCACTGAAGGAGTGTATCTGGTTGGATGCCATTCAAAAGGGGAGGCCCGTCACAGATGAAGCTTTGCGAATATTGAAAAGAAAGAGACTTATTGAAGGACATAAGCCTAATTACATCATATCGCAATCGGTTGCCCAAAAGACTCACCAATTGCCAGAATACACGAAACAAAAGGGACTTGACAGAGCCAAACTTATAAATATGCTTCAACAAATAATAGAGAATGCGGGGGAGTCGGGCATTTTGTTGAATGACATATATGAGTACATGAAAGACACCTTGTCTTCAACAAAATCAGTTGAAGCGAAGAAGAGAACCCTACGCTATTTGCTCCAGTACCTTAAGGAACGTGGCGTTATTTATCTTGACGGCCTGAAATGGAAAGCGACAAAAAGATGATTGGCTCGATTTTGGCCGGATTTTGGCTCGATTTTGGCTCGATTTTGGCTCGATTTTGGCTCGATTTAGTTGGATTTAGTTAGATTAATTAGATAACAAACAACAATATGGATACAAAAGAACAAAAAATAGTTTGGCACGATGATGCACTGATGAAGCAACTTGTCAGTTACGCCATCGGCTGCTACATGGGTCGCTACCGCTTAGACCGTCCCGGTCTTCACATCGCTCATCCCAATCCCACCGCCGAGGAACTTGCGCCATACTCATTAACTGAACAACTGAACAACTCCCAACTGTTCACTATCGACGACGACGGAATCATTCCCCTTATGCCCATCGATAGCGGTTTCCCAGATTGCGCTGCAACCCGCATGTCAGAATTTATCAAGCTCGTCTTCGGTGAGGAAAACCATGCCGCCAATTTGTCCTATCTCGAAAAAACCCTTGGCAAGGATCTTGAATCTTATTTCGCCAAAGACTTCTATGCCGACCACAAAAAGCGTTATCAAAACCGCCCCATCTATTGGCTCTTCTCATCGAATAAAGGCGCATTCCAAGTACTGGTCTATATGCACCGCATGACCCCCTTCACCGTCGAGCGCATCCGCAGCAAATACCTGTTGCCATACATCGAGCGGCTCACCAACCGCATCAACGATTTGAATGCCAGTATTCTTAAACTGACATCAGCACAAGCCCGTACCCTCCAAAAGTTGGAGAAAGACCTTCAGGAGTGCCGTGAGTACCACGACCTGCTGCACCCAGTGGCCAACCAAAACATCGCCATCAACCTCGACGACGGCGTTGTGGTCAACTACGCCAAATTCGGCCAAGTGCTGGCAAAACTCAAATAACAAGCAAACCTTTGCCTCATGCAGGAAAAAATATACAAATACTTTGAACTAAACCCCAATCTCCACGTCCTGTTCGTCTTCAGCTTGGAAACCAAGGCCGATGAACTCGACAGCTACGAGTGGAAGCCTGGCTATCGTTTCGAGAAGTTCAACGGAGCTTGGTTCAACACCAAATATAAAATCCTCAACGATTGGAAGGACGAGCGCATCATCCTCGCCTTCGAAGGACTGCGCCCTTCAACCCAGGCTCAAATGATGCAGTTCCCCCTTATGTACATTCTCGCCACCAACACCGACTATCGTGATGATGATTATGAGGCCTTCATGCAGCAGTACAACATCAGCGGCCAGTTCTCCACCTTCATCCAACGCCACGTTGGCGAAATGCAACTCAAAAAGTTCCAATCAATCTTCAAGGATTGTTTCGGCAGTCACTTCAACGATGATCTGGGCTACCGTGGCCTTCTGTCTGGCTATCTTGGCCTTGATAAGATGCTGGACTGGGATTCCCTCATCATCCGTCTCATCCTTCTTGATGTGCAAACCGACGATGCTAAGCGCGATGCCTTCTATCGTCGTCTCGTCGCCAAACCCGATGTTGCCCGCTACCTCCAGCAAAAGCTGAAGGACATCTTCAATGTCGGCTATCTCGAAAACCAGCCCGACCGTCGCTTTGCTCCGGTAGCCGAGTCGATGAAATACAACGCCATCCTTCAAAAGATTATCGCCGACGAGAAGCACGACACATATTGCGCCTACAAAATCGATAATGCTTTCCAACTCAATCAAATCAACCGTATCATGGCCCTCGCTTTCAGCGATAAGGCCATAGCCAAACCTTTTGAGTCGGCCTTGCTTTCCCTTTCAGGCAAAATCAAGGAGCAAAGCATCATCGAATGTTATGGTACCGAAGCCGATTACTATTATATGCCTGAAACCATGTGCTGGCCTATCCTCCAGCAGTTGGTGGCCAACCATCTCTACACCGATAACGACAGGCTTGTTGAGCGTCTGCACCAGCTTCGCCTGAAGCAAGACAACAACCCCGAAACCCAACCCGCCATCATTTTTGTGGCGAATGTGGCCAATCTCTATAAGAAGACCGCTGAATATCCTTCATTAAAGTTCAACTATCCCGAAGACTACATCCAGCGTTATGCCGAAGACCTCTATTGGGTCGATACCTATTACCGCAAAGCCTTAAACAGCTTCGATAGCATTTCCAAGACCGTCCCAATCTACGATGATATGATGGTGGTAAAGCGTCGCCTTGATGCCGACTACGCACAATTCACCAACAAGCTCAATCTTGAATGGATGAAATGCCTGGTCGAGAAGGGAAATGGCTTGGTTGGTCTGAAAGACATGCACCTGCAGCAGAACTTCTATGCTGATTTCTGCGCTCCACACTCCGAAAAGATGGCGCTCATTATTTGTGATGCACTGCGTTACGAGATTGCCGCCGAAATCATGGGTGAGATAGCCAAGCGCCGTCGCCATGTGGCTGAGCTTGACTATGCCATCGCCATGCTGCCCACCGAAACCAAGTATTGCAAACCAGCTTTGCTACCTCATAAGGCCTTGGAACTGCAAGTTGATTCATCCATGCTCATTGATGGCCATTACATGAATACCACCGACGACCGCACTGAGCAGGTTAGACGCTACAACGATAACGCCGTTTGCTATAGCTTCGCCAATTTCGATAAGAAAAACAGCGACGAAAAGCGTGAAATGTATAAGAACCAGCTCGTCATCGTCTTCTATGACGACATTGACGAAAGCGGCCACAAAGCCAGCTCCCGCACCCAAATTCTCAACATCATCAACAATGCTGTTTCCAATCTCGTTGATGAGATTTATTCCATTCTGTCATCCTACAACATCACCGATGTCTATCTGACCGCCGACCACGGTTTCCTATACAACGACATCGATTTTGCCGACAAGGACAAATTGAATATACCTGAAAACACCATCGACCAGAAAAACCGCTATTACCTCACCACCGACAATGCCGAACGTGAGCATATTGCCAAATTCAAGTTGTCTGAAGTGTCTGGCATGGAATCAAACCTAGATATGCCTGTCTTTGTTGCTGTGCCCAAAGGCACCAATCGTTTCTACACCCAAGGAGGCGGCTACGGCTTCACCCACGGTGGAGCCTCGCTTCAAGAACTGGTCATTCCTGTGCTTCATTGCTCCCAGCAGCGTACCGATGAGCGTCAAGAAGTCTCAGTCGCCCTCTTGAACCGCAAGCTCTCGATGGTATCGGGACAGCTGAAGATTACACTTGTGCAGCTGGAGCCAGTCTCTATGAAGCACAAGAAAATGGATGTCCTTTGCGCTCTCTATTGCAACAACGAGCTTGTTTCAGCTGAGCGCCCCATCACCCTCAATGCAACAGGTGAACTGCCAGAGCGCATGTTTGAGGTTGATCTCATCCTCACCAAACAAGCCCAATCCAACATCTTGGAGCTTCGTGTTTACAAACCCGAAGACCCCATGAATCCCCTCATCCGTGAAACTGTAACCAACAACACCCTAATCGAACGCGACTTCTAACTATGGACTTACAACATAAGATACTAGACCAATTCATCGGCAAGGTCGTCCGTAAAGACCTGGCCTTCCAAGTCAAGGGCAACCTTCCTGTGCCCACCTATGTCCTCGAATATCTCCTTGGCCAGTATTGCGCCACTGATGACCCTGAGGCCATCGAGGAGGGCTTGGAGAAAACCAAGCACATCATCCGCACCAACTATGTCCACCGTGCCGAGGCCGAAGAGGTGAAAGGCAAAATCCGTGAGGCTGGCCGCTACCGCATTATTGACAAAATCTCCGTTTTGCTCAACGACAAGGCCGACCAATACGAAGCCACTTTTGCCAATCTCACCCTTACCAACATACCCATCGGCACTGAGTACGTCCGAAAGAACCCAAAGCTTCTTTCTGGCAATGGTGTTTGGTGCATCGTCGATGTCGGCTACATCCCTGGGGAGGATGTCAAAGTACGCTGGGAGATACAGAACCTCAAACCCATCCAAATCTCCAACATCGACTTGAACGACTACATCAACAAGCGGCAGGAGTTCACCACTGATGAATGGATCGATTTCCTCATCCACACCGTAGGACTCAATCCCGACAACCTCAATCGCCGTGAAAAGTTCATCGTCCTTTCACGTCTCTTGCCCCATGTCGAAAACAACTACAACTTCATGGAGCTGGGCCCGAAGGGCACAGGCAAGTCCCATGTGTTTCAGGAACTGTCGCCCTATGGTGTCCTCGTCAGTGGCGGTGATGTCACCTCAGCCCGCTTGTTCGTCAAGATGTCGGGCAACAAGGAAATCCTTGGCCTCGTAGGATATTGGGATGTAGTCGCATGGGATGAGTTCGAACAGCAGAAAGGCAAGCAGATAGATTCCGTCATGATTGACACCATGCAGAACTATCTGGCCAACAAGTCCTTCAATCGTGGCAAAGCCACTCATGAAGCCACCGCATCGATGAGCTTTGTGGGCAACACCAAACACACCGTGCCTTACATGCTCAAAAACTCACACCTCTTCGAGTCCATACCCACGGCATTCCAGAAAGGAGCCTTCTTAGACCGCATCCACCTCTACAACCCAGGTTGGGAAATCAAGATGCTGAAGAAAGACTCCTTCAGCAAGAGTTATGGCCTCATCACCGACTATGTGGCCGCAGTGCTCCACGAGCTTCGCAAGTTCGACTACTCAGCCGACCTGAAGAAATACGTCACCTTCAGCACCACGCTATCCGAGCGCGACCACAACGCCATCCGCAAAACTTTCTCCGGCTTGGTCAAGCTGCTCTATCCCGATGGCAACTACACCCAAGAGGAAGCCCTTGAAATCATCGACTTTGCAGCCGAGAGCCGCAAGCGCGTCAAAGACCAACTCTATGTCGTCGATGAAACCTTCAAGGCCGAGCCGGCAGTCTTCGAGTACACCAAAGTTTCCGACGGCACAAAAGTCCAAGTCGAAACCTTAGAGCGCGTCGGCCTCTTCGGAATGCCATCGACCACTGAAGAAGCCCCGGCAGAGGAGGCCACGTCCCCCTCTGAGAGGGGGTGCCCGTCAGGGCGGGGGAGTCAGCTCGCCGCCAAGTCCATCGAAATCCGCCTCAACCAAACAGGCGTTTCCTATAAGACCCTCTTTGCAGACTATCTGCAAACCGCTCACACCGTCGAAGTCATCGACCCCTTCATCCGTTTGCCGTACCAGGTCTATAACCTGATAGACTTCATCCAGATGCTCAAAGAAACCAACGATGCCCCAGAAGAGTTGAAGGTCATCCTTCACACCAACGCCGACAGCGATGAGGCTGTACCCGAAATGATTGACATCTTCGACAGCCTCCAAGATGATCTGCGTTCCTTCAGCATCGATTTCGAGTACGACTTCACCGCCGACCACGACCGCAAAATCATCGCTGATAACGGCTGGTCAATCTACCTTGGCCGAGGCCTCGACATCTTCGAGCCATATCCCAAGTTCACCATGGGCTGCGCTGCCCAAGAAAACCGCCGCTGCCGTGCCTTCTCCGTAACCTACACTAATCAGTAAGAACTATGAAAAAAGCTATATTACTCATGGCAGTGGTTTTTGCTTTTGCTGTAGCATCATTTGCTCAAACAAAAGTCTATGCCGAAATAATTGGCGACGAGTACGATGTCGCTGGTAAAGTTTCCGTAAAAGTGGAGTTCGGTAAGAACAGCCAAAAATACGCCTACATGCTCAAAGGTAATGACGGCAAAAAGTTGTACTTCAACAAAATGGTTGATGCCATGAACCAGTTGGCCAAATTCGGCTGGCAAATCGAAAACACCTATGTAGTCGTCGATGGCGATTACGACCGCATTTCAACGGAATATCATTGGATAATCTCCAGAGAAGAAGAGCCAGTCGAAAAGCCCGAGGAAACAACTAATCAATAGTGAAAGCAAGATATATGCCTTTAGTGCAAAATCACTTACCGCAAAACCATATAATCTAATTCTTTAACAAACATTCATTACCATGAAAAACGAAGAGAAAGCATTAGTAAAAGCAAAAAGAATAGAATGTGTTATTGGTTTCATTTTTCTGATACCAGTAATACTTGGAATCATTGCTTTTATCCTTTGTCTATTTGACAATAATAGTAATTTTGCAACAATGAGAAGACTGTCAGCGAGCTGGACTAACGATTTCAGTAGCCAAGGTGGGGGAGGTATGTCTGCAGCTCCTATCTTTCTTGGAATGTTGGCTATGACTGGAGCTTATCTAATAAAAGATAGTTTAAAGTATTTATTCGTTGAAAAAGACAAACAGGAAGATCAAGAAAAGCCCAAAGAATAACTGACAATAAAAACAGAGTAATGATTTCTAAAGCCTATTTAGATTGGTCGTTTGATGAAGACGAACAGCACAACTACAAATTTGCGGTTAAAAGCACCGAGCATGATCTGCCACCATCTGCTAGAGTAGAACTTTGCAGAATTGGTCAACCCATCAGTCAACTCGGCACTGTGCTTCGTGTAGAAGATGACGGCATCATCATCCATACAGACAAATCCCTTGACATCACCGAAGAGTATTCAATCAAACAAATCAATGGGTAAACCTTTATGGGACAAAGAACAGTGAGTAAAAAAGCAATGAACATGGACATCATCTGTTTCGATACCGAATGGCGCTATAATCACCATGAAAAGCCTGACAAGTTCAATCTGAAATGTGAGCACATTTTAGACACTCTTAAAGATTTCTATGGCTTGGATCCAAAATATGAGAAAGTACTCTCACGAGATAATTTGGTTCACTACATGAAACAATTCAATGGCAAGCGTACAATTAGCAAGTATGATATTATATACATGTCGTTTCATGGTGAACCTGGTTGCATTTATTTCGAAGGAGAAACCAAGGATAAGACCAAAAAAGACTCCCAAGAAGAAGTAGGTATAATCACTCTCGAACAATTAGGTGATTTGTGTGAGGGCTTTTTTGAAGGTAAAATCGTACATTTCAGTAGCTGTAGCACCATGTGCGACGAAGATGCTGTTAGGAGGTTTAAACGTCAAACCCACGCCAAGCGTGTCAGTGGTTATAAATCAGATGTTGACCCTATTGATTCCGTTCTGTTAGATATGGCCTATTTCAAATACCTACAGCATTATACAATCGACACCCTCAAAAGGCCGACCAGCATCTTCCAACAGAATTTCGCCTCGTTGATTGATTACTTACAATTCGTAATTGTTTAACCAAGAAAAAGACGTAATTCATGAACTACAAACAATCTCAATATCTGCGTCAAATCAATGTTTTGGCAAGCCATCCAGAGTTGTTTGATTATGACAAAGGGAATGGCTATTTTAGAAATAAAAAGTATCCTTTCGTTCTCTCTAAAGGTATCAACAATCTATTTGAGCCTATCAGAGACAAAGTATTAAAGTATTTCAAGGCCAACGGTATTTCATGGTGGGGTGGTTACAAGCCTTCAGGTCACATGCTTTCTTCGCAGATGGCATGTCTAAATCACCTGTTTTTCATAAGGGAAGATGATAATGCAGTCTTGGAATTGATAAACAATATCCGTCCTGGCTTGCATTTTACAAAAGTGTTACCGCTGTCACTTGACAAAGATCAAAAGTACATTGCTTTTGAGGCAGTCAGCAAATATGACCACATGAATGAGGATGGCCCCACTCGTGGTGCCAATTGCACATCTATTGACGCATTGATTGCCGCAGTATCTGACAATGGTGAACGCTGGTTAATTCCTATTGAGTGGAAATACACCGAATCATATCCTCCAATAGACAAGTCTCAAGAAGGCATCGCTGACAAATCAAATGAAAAACCTCCAACAGACCAGCCAAAAGAAGGCAATGCTGATAAAACTGATGAAAAAAAAGCTAAAGGAGAAAAGAGGTTAGAAAACTATAGTGGTTTGATTGATGCTTCGAAATATCTGGTCAAGTACGCTGATTATGCTCATACTCCATATTTCTACGAACCTTTTTATCAATTGATGAGGCAGACCCTTTGGGCTGAGCAGATGATTGGGCACAAGGATTCTGAATGGATTAAAGCAGACCGCTTTCTGCATATTCATGTAATTCCTTCTGCAAATGCTAGTTTGTTAAACAAGAAGTACAAGTGCACAGATAAACAAATGGAAGAGAGTTGGAAGAGTCACCTTCTCTTAGACTGTTATCAAACCATTACACCCGAAAAGCTGTTGTCTCCTCTAAAAGCCAACGATGATTATTCAGAACTAATCAATTATCTGCAAATTCGCTACTGGTAAATCTTCTTATTTCAGGTTGTTTTGAGTTATTATTTGGGCGCATCCCCCGCCTTCCCTATAGCTTCATCGATAGGAAAGCATCTTTTAGCAGCACCTCGGTAGGCACCCTTTGGCAAGCTAAAGTCCCGAAGGGACGACCCTACCACACCCCGATATGCAATGTCGGGTTTTCATATTGAGATGGGCGGATTCCTGTATGCCGCAGCCATAGATGCCCGCCATCGCACAGGCCATTGTTGGCATGACATGGCTGCTTGATCCTACCACACCCCAATACACAATGTCGGGTTTTCATATTAGGATAGACATTTCCTTAAACAAAATCTACTATCATCTCACAAACAGGATCTTCCCTAATAATCTTCGGAGCTGACTTTCCAGCCAATACTAACACTTTCTTACCATTGCGATAAATGTGGAGCTGCCGTGAGCGAACCACAGCAGTCAAGTCCTCGTCGTCTTGCAGGGCCATCCATAGACGATGGTATTCGCCATCCTCTTCAAACAGCTTCTTCTGCAAATGGGAACACATATTGGCGGTATCGATGGTCATCATGTCTATCTCTCAATGATTTCAGCGTCAGTTTCGTTTAGCGCTTGCAAAGATACGCCTTTTTGATGACTCCCGAAAGATAGTGGAGCTTTCACAAAATCCGAGCAAAACAAATTATGCGTATTTTTACGGCCTAAAACTTGCCTATTATGAAACGTTTCATATTGATATTCACCTTTTTATTACAGCTGATAGGGTTGGTTTCCTGCCGTGAACAGATAACCAACACTTCGACTGCCCTCATCCCCGAGCCTAAAGAGTTCCAACAAATTGGAACGCGATATCACAAACTAAAAGAAGTCGTCATCGATTCCATCACCAGTTTTGCCAACCCCGATGAGTACCGGTTGGTCATACGAAAGGGAATGGCCCTCGTTTCGGGCAACGCTGTTTGGGCCAAAAGCACCCTTTCCCAATTAACGGATGATCAAGGCTGTGTGCCCAATGTGGAAATCCACGACTGGGCAGCATATCCTTTCCGGGGCTTTATGCACGATACGGGTCGCAACTATCAGACCATCAATATGCTTAAGGCGACACTTGATTTGATGGCCTTCTACAAACTGAATTATTTCCACTGGCACCTTACCGACTATCCTGCATGGCGCATTGAGTGCAAGGTTTATCCACAACTCAACGACCCTCAGTACCAAAGAAGGGGCCGTGACGAAGGAAAGTTCTACACATACGACGAAATCCGCGAATTGATCGCTTACGCCCGTGAACGAGACATCACCGTGGTGCCCGAGATCGACATGCCCGGCCATTCCACTTATTTCAAGGACGCTTTTGGCTTCACAATGGATTCGAAAGAAGGCCGTGAAGTGCTCGAGAAGTGCCTTGAAGAGTTCTTCCGTGAGATTCCGAAGTCCGATTGCCCTTATATCCACATCGGTTCCGACGAGGTGTGGATCGAAGACCGTGAGGGATTCATGCAATGGATTGAGAATGTGATTGAAAGCCATGACCGTCAGGCGATTGCATGGGACCCGGGCTTGCCCGCTTCCGACCATGTGATCAGGCAGATCTGGAATGAGGCGGCTGGCTCCAACGCCGCCGCTACGACGAAGGGCGGGAAGTACCTCGATTCATTCGTCGGCTACTTGAACTACTACGACCCGATGCTGTTCACGAGCCGCTGTTTCCTGCACACCGCCGCTGCGCAAGCTGTCCCCGACACAACTAAAGCTTTGGGTGGCATCCTCTGCCTTTGGAACGACGTGCGTGTGGACAAAAAGGAAAACATCGCCCTGCACAACGGCATGATTAATGGCATGATGGCTTTCGCCGAGCGTTTTTGGAACGGGGGCAATGCGGGCGAGGTGGAGAACGAAAACCTTTTGCCCGACCCCTCTACCGAAGCAGGGCAGAAGCTGGCCGCTTTCGAGGAGAAAATGGTCGTTCACCGCGACCGTTTCCACAAGGAAAAAATGCGTTGGGCTCCCAATGCGCAAATCCGCTGGAAGGTGAAGATAGATGAACATGAATCACTTGCGGCCTACGGTGGCATTGTTGACTTGGATGCCTTTTGCCAAACGAAACAAATAAGTGTAACCGACACGGCCTTGGCTACGGCACAAACCGTCATCACCGCCGAGCGCGACATGGATGTTGAGGCTTGGATAGGCTTCTGTGTGCCAGCACGTTCCAACCGCAATGGCTATGGCATTGGACAGCAAGGCCGATGGGAAGGCAATGGTCAGTGTTTCGTGAACGGAGAGGAGATTCTGCCGCCAAAGCAGTGGGATGAGCCTGGAGCCTACGACTATCATTTCAACACTTGGGGCAAGCCCGAGGAAGAGCAGCCCTTCACCGACGAGCAGCTTTATTGGATGCGTCAACCTGCTCGTATTCACTTGAATAAAGGCGATAACCTCGTGGAAATCAGAGCGCCAAAGACCTACAAGGGCCTTCGGTGGAGTTTTTCGTTCATCCCCCTCATGAACTAACGAAGATGGTCAAGTGAGGGTTTGAGTCAATTACCTTGAACAGACGATTTATGACTTCGCCGTAAGACGTTTCATCGAAACAAGTACCAGTGGAATACTAACCATCAACGTCATTACCTCGGCGATAGGCATGCTGAGCCAGATGCCTTTCTGTCCGATGACAGGGGTAAGCAAAAACATGGGAATCAGCACGAAGACGATGCTACGACAGAGGGCGATGACCACCGACTCCAACGGACGCTCGATGGCGGTGTGGAAGCTGCAAGCCACAATGTTGACGAACGATACTAAATAATGCAAAGTGACGTATGTGGTCGCCACGGTGGTCAATGTCTGCAACTCCAAGTCACCGTTGCTGAAGGCGCTCGCGATGCCGTGTTTGAAAACCAAAACGAGCAGATATACCCCAATGCCGATGCCACCTCCGAGAAGCAAGGCATTGGCCAACAATGACTTGACTCTTCTGTGGTTTCGGGAACCGACACTGTACGACATCAAAGGATACATGGCCTGCGACAATCCGAAAATCGACATGTTGACGATGAAGTTGAGGTAGCAAACGATGGTGAAGGCCGCCACGCCCTTGGTGCCAATCTCGCGCATCAGCACGAGGTTGAAGATATAGGTGGTGACCGCCGCCGAAACCGAGGTCAGCATCTCCGAAGAGCCGTTGAAGAATATCTTCCTGATTTCCTTGCGTCCGCCCATCATCTTGCCGAAGCGGACAAAGCGGAACAGCACCAAAGCCGCCGTGGTGTTGGCGATGCAGGTGGCTATGGCAGCTCCAGAAACACCCCAACCGAAACGCAGCACGAAAAAATAGTCCAGGACGATGTTCACCACGCAGCAGATGACGCCGCTGACAAACACCCAGTTGGGCTTCCCGTTGAGGCGGGTGAAGGCTTCCGTGAAGTTGGGGATACAGTAGAAGATGAAGCCGCAACCGATGATGCCAAGGTATTGTCGTACAAAAGGATATACTTCATCGTTACTACCGAGGAAATAGCACAAAGGTTTAAGGAAGATGCCAACCAAGACAGATAGCACCGCAATGGTGACCAACAACGTGACGAAGGTTAGCGAAGTATAGCCTTTCGCTCGCGCTTCGTCGCCCCGCCCTTTGGCAATGCCTGTGATGACGATGCCGCCTGAAATGATCATGATGGAGACGCTCAGCATCGAGCTGATGAGCGGCATGGCGATGTTGACGGCGGCAAGACCCAGCGCACCCACGCCACGGCCCACGAAAAGCCCGTCGATGATGGTCTGCAAGCCCACGATGAGCATCCCTATGATGCTCGGCAAGGCATATTTGGCAAATTCTTTGAAACTGACGCTGATAAGTGCTTTGGTCCTGGAAGGAAGGCTGTTCATTTCATATCCTGAAGCTTAAACGAGGGCTGCAAGACTATCTCGGCGACTCCTTCTGATAAGCGGCTGCAAAAATAGTGAAAAAAATTACCCCATCACCACATCCAACACCATCATCAGTACAAATCCAATGGCAAAACCAATGGTGCTGAGGTTGGAGTGCTCGCCCGAAGAGGCCTCAGGGATCAGTTCCTCGACGACCACGTAGCACATGGCTCCGGCGGCGAAGGCGAGCATGTAGGGTAGGATAGGGGTAAGCCATGCGGCAAGCAACACTACAGCTAGACCGCCCAGCGGTTCAACCACTCCACTTAGGCTTCCTATAAGGAAAGACTTTGCCTTGCTATTGCCCTCGGCACACATAGGCATGGAGATGATGGCCCCTTCGGGGATGTTTTGGATGGCAATGCCGAGTGAAACCGCTACTGCACTGGCCAAACTAACACTTTCGGCACCTTGCGATGCAGCAGCAAATACCACGCCCACGGCCATGCCCTCGGGCAGGTTGTGGAGGGTGACGGCCAAAGCCAACATCGCTGTGCGGGAGAGTTTGGACCGCGGTCCCTCAGGTTGATCGGTACCTAAGTGCAGGTGTGGCGTGAGTTCATCTAGAAGCAACAAGAAACCGACACCCGCAAGGAAACCTATTGCAGCAGGCAATACAGCCCAATGGCCACTTCCCGACCGCATCTCAATGGCAGGGATGAGCAACGACCACGCCGAAGCGGCTATCATCACACCCGAAGCAAAGCCCAACAGCGACTTCTGCAACCTCGGCGACATGTCTTTCTTCATGAAAAAGACAAAGGCCGCACCGAGCATGGTGCCCAACAAAGGAATCAATAAACCGATAGCCGTGCCCATAATGGTAGTAGTAACAGTTTAGACTGCAAAGGTAGGCTTTTTCCGGTAATCCGAAAAAACAAAACCGCTGCAATAGTCAAATAAAACCTTGCGGCGGTTGAGTTGTTAGAACTTTATGTTACGCTTCTTCAATGGCTCCCACAGGGCAGCCTTCTTTGGCTTCGGAAGCGGCAGCCATTGCCGCCCCTGGCACTTCGCCCTCAATGGCGACAGCCACGTCGCCTTGGATGCTGAACACTTCGGGGCAGGTGGACTCGCAAAGCCCGCAGCCGATGCAACCGTCATTTACTTTGTACTTCATGATGTTCCTTTCTGTTATTGGTTTATGTGTTGGTTAATCAATCCTTTGATTTTCTCGATGATGGTCTCCACTTCCATCCCCGATTTCTTGCTCATCTCGGTGATGGTAGCCTTGCCCAGCATAATTTTGCCAACGGGCGTGTTGAGCATCTTGAACTTCTCGTTCACTTTTGCCATTTCCGTCTTCAGCCAAGGATATTGGGCGATGAGGTCGGCTATTTTCGTTTCTTTCGTGATTTCCATATTGTCATCTTTTGCGGCTGCCACGGTGTGACAGCCCTACAACTCTAAACTCTAAACACTCAACTCTAAACTCTAACATCAGGATTTTTCTCCGTGAACTTTTCTTTCAGCACCTCGATGATTTCGGCGCGGCTGTTGCCTTTCTTCTCCATCTGTTTGATGGTCTTATAGGCTTGAAACAGCGTGGAAGGCCCGATTTCCGAACTGAAATAACCGATGCCTTGGTTCCA
>Ga0247610_10001829_pt1 | contig 25579 bp, 33 predicted proteins | sample 174DNAGHGhighgp2_FD_193483 | JGI IMG/M metagenome (GOLD analysis project Ga0247610, IMG submission 193483) | Sheep rumen microbial communities from Palmerston North, Manawatu-Wanganui, New Zealand - 1742 DNA GHGhigh gp2 | ecosystem: Host-associated > Mammals > Digestive system > Stomach > Rumen...
AAATCGCTGGAATCTTCCACCTCCCTTATATAACGGCTCTTGTCCACATAATACATGTTTTGAAGTCTGATGTCTTCAAAGTTACATTTGCCGTATGGTATCTTTTTCATTTTCTTTCCGTCCATATATTTTCGAATTGATTTACCTACAAAAATAGAATTATTTTGTCGGATGAAGAAAATTAGGGTTGCAAAAACAAAGATGCGGGTGTGAGAAATAGTTTCATGCACTAGGAAGTCACCGCAACCAAACGCCATCTTTCCTCACATAGACCTTCTCTGGTCCATGGAACGGATATCCTTTTATCGGAGACCGCTGTTCCCAAACGTTCAAGACTTCATCTTCCGGAACGACAATCCACAAATCATTATAGCACTCATACCCACGAGAACCAATATATCTGTCATACACATCGCCTATTCCATATTGGCGACATAACTCCTCATTTTCTCCCAAATGCAATGAAAATGTTCTGCGTTCCTCACTATATGCGCACTTCAACACATCTCCGTTATATTCGCAATAGTTCTCTATCGAGTAGGCGGAATCCAACTCCGAGGGGGTGATGGGAAGAATAAAACAATCCATATGGGGAACAAAACCTTTTTTTTGTCATCTGAATTGAAACTAAGTAGTTCATTATGTGTCCCGCTTAGCCTATATTCTACTCCCTTATAACAGCACCACTCATATAAACTTTCATGCAAATGTTCCATTCTAATTTATTTTTACAAGTTTTTTTGTCATTGTATTTTGTTTGTAATTTATTTACCCTTGGTTGTTTCTGTCAAACTCACGTTAATATTATTTTTTCCTTTTGTGTAATCGTTCATGATTGGATTTATTGTGATACGACTTGCTCTCATCTATAATGGAATATTTTACGCTACCTTCATCTTCATTAAAGATAGTAAGTTTGAGTAATCCATCATGAAACCCTTCCAATATATCCGAATCGATTTTTTGATAAATTAGTTGACCATTTTTATCATATATATCATATAATTCAAGACCAGTAAGCCATGGATCATTGTTTGAATCATTATTTAATGACACAAAATAGGATAGATTCAATATGTCATCTTCGGAAAATTGAATATATTTATTCCCTCTCCATGGTAATTCATATTGATATAGTGACTCATATAATGATTTCATATGACCGAAGTTCTCGGATTTAAAATTCCAAAATGGAGCGTATTGAATATTAGCATATATGCTATTCCTATGTCGCCCTTATTCCACATTGTCATGGATTCTATTTTGGCATTTAATAACAATTATTGCTGTCCGCTAAAAATAAAGAAGCATATAAAACCGGTCCGCTAAGCCTTAGAAAACGCATGGAGGACTTTTTTTTGAAAAAAACATCTCAGAGATGAGACAACCAACGTACTTAGAATCTCCATGAATCGAATATTCACACTCACACATTCTCATAGGTAAGAGAATTTAGTCATTTCTGAGCCGGCACCTAAACAAAAGACAAATACAAAATATTCAGAATCAGAAATTTTGCAATTGTCAAGAGGTCTAATTGTCTTCCATTATCCATAACAGGCACAATGGGAAGGAGTTCCTATAAGGTATAATCCTCTGCATCACTGTTTTTCAGTTAAGCAAAATAAAATTTATTCATCTTTTATATTTTCTGAGATATACATAACCCTTTTTCCTTTTCACAAGAAGAGATTTGTAATATATTGAATCTGAATATGGGAACTGGAAATTAAATTTTTTTATACTATTTACCTTCCTTATTTTTATGTTTTTGGCATTAACCCTGAGTAACGTATATGAAAGAGGGTAGTCTGCATGAATATGTGTAGAAGACAAAAAGCCATCCACAACTTGATTTTTTTTCATTGATTTTAAATGCAACAAAGTTGTTCGTACTATCATAATACGACGGATAACACTCTCCGTAGTCATGCGACATAAATCTGACAATTTTATAATTACCATGAATTCCCTCAAACACTGCGAAAATAGAATCTTTATACCCCGGAACAGAGTCAATATGTTCAATTCTTTGATAATCGAAATCTGCATATTCCTTTTGATCATACAAATAATATGAATACATGTTTTCGTGCGATATACAAGACGAAAAACATAACAATAACAGTATAATACAATATCTATCCACTATCATCTCTAACCTGTTGGTTGAATTAAATTTATAATAAAAAAATACAAAAAAAGTTGCATATTTCCTTGATTTTTAGTATTTTAGCAATGCAAAAATAAAACAAATACCATTGTCTTAGATATGCGCAACTTCATTACAAATTCTAGAAAAATCCTTGGAATTTGCAAACAATTCGCAGGAAGTCGAGTAAATGAGAAGGGAAATGTGGCGAGATGCGGTGTTGTGATGATATGAAAACTATGCGAAAAATTCGGGCATCTTCACAAGAATGGCGGCTAAGGTGGCGGCCTTTACATTACTGCAATATTTTAACTTTTTAAACAATAAACCCATAGGACAAGTTAAATATGCGTTATTCTAATTCATCCAACGGGTATCTTATTTTCTTCTATATAATTGATAAACGTCTCAATCTGAGGTAAGTATCTTTTATAATACAACTTTGTCACATAAGGCGTATATCCAGGAGTGACCAACAAAAAAAGTCCACCCAAAATATATGTGAATAAGATAAATAATATCACACTTCCTTTTTCTTTGCTATTAACGCCCATATTCTACTCCTTTTTCTTATGGCGGCAGGTCAATCCGTACCACTAAATTCGGATTTGCAAACCCACATTCACAAAAAAGTCTAACACACAAAAATAGTAAATTTGTTCTGATAAAAAAGGAAGACTCACAAACAAGTAACAAACGATGTACACATCATCTCTGCGCACATCGTTTGTTATGATTTATCTATTTCTTTATTCAATTAATCCACCATCACTTTGGTTCCCACACCATTGACAACCACGAAATAGATTGTCTGACGTGGCAATGGAAGGTTTATTTCGCCTCCTGTAATAATTCCCTGAGCCACCAAGCGTCCATACACATCATAGATGCGATACTCAGAGGAAACTTCCACCTTGATAAAGAGCAGACCATCGGATGTCCAAACATCTACTGTTTGTTCTGTTTTGACCAAAGGGACTGCATCTAACTGATTCACACCTGTCAGATACCCAGGATTGGCCACACCTTCATCTGGATGAGCATACGCAGCATCCAAATGTGTCTCATCGTATGTCGTACCCAAAGCACCTTTCAGGAACAAGCACTCCTCAAACATTTGTTTCGAACCACCATCTTTTTTCACAGACTCAGTCGTCCAACCTTCACCCACAATGATCTCTGTCACACCCGAACATTCCTTAAACATCTCACTCATGTTCTTTACATTACGAGTATCGAAGGAACGGAGATCAAGCGTATAAGGCAGCATTTTATATTGGCTTATATACTCACTATTCAAGTCAGGTCTATTACAAGCTTCGGAGTGTGACTGAGGGTCATCAGGATCCATATACCAATCCCAGCTATCATCATCATTATAATAATCATGGAACATACCGCTCATATCCGTCACGTTACGTGTATCGAAATTATCAAATCCAATCACTCTACCAACGCAATGAGCAAACATTCCACTCATATTTGTCACATTACGAGTATCAAAACTTCCGAGGTCAAGACTAGGATAATCACCATGACAATAACATGTCAAGAATTTCTGCATTTCAAAAGCATACGCAAACATAGAATCCATCCGGGTCACATTCTGTGTGTTAAATGTACTGAAATCAAAGTACATGTAATACTCCGGATTCACATACGACCCCATCGATTCATTTCCTTCTTCTTCGCCATATACCTTACCGCAATCTACATAACTAAGAGAGTGGCAACCATAAAACATCTTACTCATATCGGTTACCGACTCTGTATTTATATAATTAAAACCACCTATATAACGAAGGAATCCAAAACCAGCGAACATGTTTGCTGTAGATTTCAGGCGAACCTCCTTAAAGGTTGAATCAATCACAACATACTCTATCTCAGATATAGATATTTCGTCTCCTTCATAAACGCCAACGGTACCATCAGGCCACTGTATGTTGCCATTAGGACCTGTGACATCAAACACACCATCGCTCGCAGGAAGTTCCCCATATTTCAATACGAGAGCTGTTCTCTCCCCATAAGCTCCTATTGTTGATTCAAGATCCAACTCAGTATATTCAGCATAGATAACTTTCATGGCTGAAACAGACATTGAGCAACAAAACGAAAGAGAAAGAAGGAGCAAAGAAAGTCTTATACCCCTAGACAGGATTTTCCCTGTATCTTATACCCCTAGACAGGATTTTCCCTGTAAATGTGTTCTGTGTTTTCATAAGCGTATTAAATTTGTTTTTATAACTATTCACTAACCATGTTTGTATCAGAAGGGAAAACGATATAAGCAACCGATTTTACTGGTTCATACAGTTTCGATTTAGCTAAATCCTCTTCTTCAAACAAGTGTATCATATTGTTCATCTTATCAAATGCATACAATAAAACGCCCATTATCATCAAACATTTTGCCAAAGCCGCAACACCACCCAATAACTTATCCAGCCATCCTAACATTGCAATTTTCAAAACCTTAGCAACCAAGGCGGCCAGCAAGCGGACAAGTAGCATAGACAGCAAGAAAATGACCACAATCGACACGATACTATTCATCTCTGTTTGCCATCCAAAAAAGGAGACAATTCCCCCCATCAGAGCCACACCGTAATTTTTTGCGATAAAAGCACTGACAACAATACCAAGCAGAGAGGCCACTTCCATCACAAGACCTTTCATACACCCACGGACGATGGCAAAAATCATCAGGGCTAACAGTATGATATCCAATGCAAACATATTCTTTTTTATTAAATATTCTTCTTATTAAAAAAGAAAAAGCGTATCCTATTACAGGGTACGCTTCACTTCAATTTCTTCAAATCCTTCGATGATATCACCTACTTGTAAATCATTGTAATTAGCGATATTCAATCCACACTCATAACCATTGGCAACCTCTTTCACATCATCTTTAAAACGTTTCAACGATGCCAAATCACCTGTGTGAACCACAATACCGTCACGAATCAAGCGGACTTTATTACCTCTCTTAATCTTACCATCACGTACGATACAACCAGCGATAGTACCCACCTTACTAATCTTAAAGGTTTCTTGTACCTCAGCTGTACCGGTGATTTCCTCTTTCACTTCAGGAGACAACATACCCACCATAGCATCCTTCATCTGTTCAATAGCATCGTAGATGATAGAATACAAGCGGATATCAACACCTTCCTTCTCAGCAATCTTACGAGCCGACTGCGATGGACGCACCTGGAATCCTACAATGATAGCATCAGCAGTAGATGCCAACATCACGTCAGATTCAGAAATCTGTCCGACTGCCTTATGAATAACGTTAACAGCAAATTCTTCTGTAGATAATTTCTCCAACGAGTCTTTCAATGCCTCTGCAGAACCATCCACATCCGCCTTAACGATGATATTCATCTCTTGGAAGTTACCCAAAGCACGGCGACGAGCAATTTCTTCCAACGTCAAGTGTTTCGTTGTACGTAATCCTTGTTCACGCTGTAATTGTTCACGTTTTGTAGCGATTTCACGAGCCTCTTGTTCTGTTTCCAAGACGTTGAAGTTATCACCTGCCTGTGGAGCACCATTCAAACCTAAGATAACAACTGGTTCAGATGGTTTAGCCTCTGTCACGCGTTGATTACGCTCATTAAACATCGCCTTTATACGTCCGTAGTTAATACCTGCAACGACAACATCACCCACATGCAATGTACCATTGCTAACTAAGACTGTTGAAACATATCCACGGCCTTTATCCAACTGAGATTCAATAATAGAACCTACAGCACGACGATTAGGATTAGCTTTCAGATCCAATAATTCGGCTTCCAGAAGGACCTTCTCCATCAATTCAGGTACACCCAATCCTTTTTTTGCTGAGATATCCTGAGATTGATATTTACCACCCCACTCTTCCACCAAATAGTTCATGTTAGCCAAAGCCTCTTTAATCTTATCTGGGTTCGCTGTCGGTTTATCCACTTTATTGATTGCGAACACAATTGGCACACCAGCGATAGAAGCATGATTGATAGCCTCAACTGTTTGCGGCATCACATCGTCATCGGCAGCCACAATAATGATAGCTATATCTGTCACCTTCGCACCACGAGCACGCATAGCTGTAAAGGCCTCGTGACCAGGAGTATCCAAGAATGTAATCTGTTGACCACTCTTTAATGTCACATTATACGCACCAATATGCTGTGTGATACCACCGGCCTCACCAGCAATCACATTAGTCTGACGAATATAATCCAACAAGGAAGTCTTACCATGATCGACATGACCCATCACAGTTACAATTGGAGGACGTTTTACCAAATCCTCTTCTTTATCCTCTTCCTCATGAATAGCAGCCGTTACCTCTGCGCTGACATACTCTGTTTCGAAACCGAACTCATCCGCAACAATATTAATCGTCTCTGCATCCAATCGTTGGTTGATAGAAACCATCAAACCAAAGTTCATACATGTACTGATAACCTGCGTAACAGGAACGTCCATCATGGTAGCCAATTCGCTGACTGTCACGAATTCAGTGATCTTCAGTTTATTTTGTTCCAGTTTCTCCTGTTCCTCCTGCTCATGCAGCTTCGTTGCCTGCAATTCACGCTTATCACGACGGTGTTTTGAACCCTTTGTTTTTTGTCCTTTACTAGTCAATCGTGCAAGAGTTTCCTTAATCTGCTTTTGTACTTCCTCTTCCTTAATCTCAGGTTTTACAAAAGTTTTCTTAAGATTCTTCTTGTGATTATCTCTGTTAGCATTTCCGCCAGCATTATTATTTCCACCACGTTTGCCGTCTTCGCTCTTAAAATCCTTATAATCTGAAAGATCTATTTTCTCTTTTTGGATTCTTTTTCTTTTTCCTTTCTTAGCGTCATCCGTTTCAGAAGAAACACCTTGTGGTTTTGACACGCCATGCTGTCCGTCGAATGATTTTCCAGCAAAGCTCTTATTTCTTAACTCTCTTTCCTTTTTCTTTTCTTCCTTTGACTTTTTCTTAGGACGTGTTTGTTGGTTCAATGATTCCAAATCAATCTTACCTACAACGTTTATAGAAGTCTTAGCAGGCTTAGAGATAGAAAAGACACCATCAGAATCAGCCGATGCCACTGGAGTGACTTTTCTTTGTTCCTGAGGGGTCACATTTATCTGGTCAATCTTTGACGACGCAGGTGCAGAAGTCTGAGATTTTGTATCAGTCTCCTTTGCATCAGCATTCACTGAATCCGAATGATTTTGTGATTTGGAAAAATTGTTAGCATTAAGTGGTTCGCTGTTTTTCTTTCCTCCCAAGTCACTCAAATCGATTTTGCCAAGAACTTTAGGAGAATGAACCTCAGGCACTTGTATCTTCACCTCATTCTTCTCACCAAAACCTTCTATGGATACACTTTCCTTCTTTTCTTTATTTTGACGTTGTTGAGTAACTTTTTCCGAATCAATCTTTATTTTTTTATTAGACCCCAATCCTTCATAACACAATTCTTCCTGTTCGTCAGTAAGCTGAACGTTTAGGTTGTCAGACGGTATTGGGTGGCCTTTTTTACTCAAAAAGTCCACAACCGTATCTGCGCTGACATTTAATTCTCTTGCTATTTTACTTAATCTTATAGACATATTTTTTTGGGTTGTTAAATTTTACTCTTGCGCACTCTGTTCATCCGTAGAATCCTCTGCGCCATCCATTGGAGCATCTTCAAACTCAGAACTCAAAATACGCAATACTTCGTCGATAGTCTCCTCTTCCAAATCAGTTTTCTTAATCAACTCATCACGAGGAATGCTCAGTACCTGTTTAGCTGTATCGCAACCAATACCCTTTAAAGTATCAATTACCCATGGCTCAATTTCATCCAAGAACTCATTCAAGAAGATATCCTCAGTGTCGATAGCATCATCCACATCACGGAACACCTCAATCTGATATTCTGTCAACATACCAGCCAAACGTATGTTCATACCATTTTTACCAATAGCAAGGGAAACCTCTTCAGGTCTCAAGAAGACCTCAGCTCTCTTATGTTCTTCCATCACATGGATAGACGAAATACGAGCAGGACTTAGTGCTCTTGAAATCAACAAAGAAGGATTGTTGGTAAAATTAATCACATCAATATTTTCATTTCTTAATTCTCTAACAATACCATGGATACGAGATCCCTTCATACCCACGCAAGCTCCTACCGGATCAATACGATCATCATACGACTCTACAGCCACTTTAGCACGCTCTCCTGGGATTCGAGCGATACGACGAATCGTAATCAAACCATCATTGATTTCAGGAACCTCCAATTCAAACAATCGCTGCAAGAACAACGGGGATGTTCTCGACAAGATGATCTTTGGATTATTGTTCTTATTATCTACTTTTGCCACAACGGCACGTACTGTTTCTCCTTTACGATAGAAATCGGAAGGAATCTGTTCCTGCTTAGGAAGTAGCATTTCATTTCCTTCATCATCCAATAACAAAATCTCCTTCTTCCATACCTGATACACTTCACCTACAACAATAGTACCTACTTTCTCTTTATACTTGTTATATAATGAATCCTTCTGTAAATCCAAGATCTTGGATGCTAATGTTTGTCTCAAGTTCAAAATGGCACGGCGACCAAATGAAGCAAAATCAACTTTGTCTGTCACATCCTCTCCTAATGAGAAATCGTCACTCATACTTTTTGCATCCGATAAGGAAATCTCAGTATTCGGATCTTCTAAATCTTCATCTTTTACAACCTTACGATTTCTGTATATCTCGAAATCACCTTTATCAGGATTGATGATCACATCATAATTCTCGTCTGTACCAAACATTTTGGAAATAACACTACGAAATGAGTCTTCCAAAACGCTCACCATTGTACTTCTGTCAATGTTCTTCAATTCTTTGAACTCTGCAAAAGTGTCACTCAAACTAACTGCTTCTTGCTTTGCCATGTCATTTAAAAGTTATTGAATATTTTGTATATTTTATTTGTTCATACGTAAATGTCAGCGTCTCCGTCTCAGCAACTTTTTTCTTCTCCCCCTCTTTCTTCACCATCTTAGTTATCTCAAGTCCGAACGATGAATCCGACACATTCACTAATACTCCAACGTACTTAGGTCCGTTCTTTACCTGAACTTCGACCTCCGAGCCTTCATATTTTTGATATTGACGTAAAACCTTGAACGGAGAGGTCAATCCAGCAGAACCTACTTCCAAATCGAAATCTTCCACATCACGGTCCAACTTTGATTCAATGTGCTTTGACAACTCCACACAATAATCCAATGGAACACTCTCATCAGAATCCACTTCAACTAAGATAGAATTATTTTTATCAACCGTAATATCTACAACAAAGAAAGAAGATCCACGAAGATATTCCTCTACAATTTCACGTATTTTACTTTCCTCTATCATAAGCTTCATTTTAGACAATAAAAAGGGGGACTTTATAAGTCCCCTCTTCTATTCTTTTCATCTTGTGTGCAAAAATACACTATTTTTCCCTTAATACAAAACAATTAACGAAAATATTTTCTTAATGCATCACAATGAAATAGGTAATTCACGTTTGATTCTTTGCTCCAAACAGATCAATGTCTCTGTCGCAGAAACGCCTTTGATACTTTGGATTTTCCCGTTTAACAGCTGCATCAGATGCTCATTGTCACGAGCATACAGTTTTATCATCATAGTATATGGACCTGTAGTAAAATGGCACTCTACGATCTCCGGTATCTTTTCGAATTCTGGCACTACTTCAGAATACATAGAACCTTTTTCCAACTTTATGCCAATATAAGTACATGTTTGATATCCTAAGATTTTAGGGTTGACATGATAACCAGAACCGATAATCACACCCAGGTCAAACATATGTTGCACACGTTGGTGAATAGCTGCTCTTGACACGCCACACTCACTTGCCACATCCTTGAACGGAATACGGGCATTTCTTGTAATAATCATAAGGATATCCTTATCCAAATCATCTATCTTATCCATAATACGCTCTTGTTATTTCGGGTTACAAAGATAAACTATTTTTTTATTCTTTGCCAATAAAATATATAGTGACAAAGAGTGCCACACAACAAAGCGTGGCACTCTACTCATAAAGACTTATTATTTTTTCTTTTCTGGCATGATCTCCAGCAATTCAATCTCAAAGAACAATGCAGAATTTGGTTTAATTCCTTGATTTCCTCTGCTTCCATAAGCCAATTCTGAAGGAATCAAGAATTCGTATTTTGAACCAACAGACATCAACTGCAAGCCTTCAGTCCATCCTGGAATAACACCTTGCAAACCAAACACAGCTGGTTGTCCGTGCAAGTCACTTGAATCAAATACGGTTCCATCTACTAATGTACCTTTATAGTTTACCTTTACAACATCTGTCTCCTTAGGTTTCTTTCCTGTTCCCTCTGTGATAACACGATACTGCAAACCACTTGCTGTTACAACAACACCTTCTTTTTCTTTGTTTGCGTTCAATGCGCTATCAGAAGCGATCTTGTTCTGCAATGCCTCTTCCTGCATCTTAATCTGTTGCAAACGATCCAATTCAGAGAAATAAGATTGTAGCACTTTTACGCATGTGTCTTGATTGAATTTCAAATGGATGCTGTCTTCCATCAATGCCTTTGAAAAAGCGTCCAAGAACAATTTCTTGTTTACTGAATCACCTGGCAATGTTTTCAACTGAGAAGCCAACATTGAACCTTGGTTCATTCCTAATGCATAACTTGCAGAGTCCATCTTAGAACTCAATTTAACCTCTTTCTTTGCCTCATTACAAGAAGAGAACATGATAGCAGCTGCCAACACAGCACCTGCTGTAATGAATAAATTCTTCATTTTTTATTTAACTATTATTATTAATTATCTTTCTACTCGTTGATATGCAGGGAACTGATATTTAGCTCCATTTGATTGTGGCTGTACGGTTGCTTTAGCCACATCCAACAATTCAACTTCAAAAATCAAAACTGAATATGGAGGGATTTTACCTGCCGCACGATCGCCATATCCTAATTCAGATGGTATGTATAATTTGTATTTAGAACCCACTTTCATCAACTGTAATCCTTCGGTCCATCCTGGAATCACCTTATTCAATTCGAATACAATTGGTTCTCCTCGTTCTACTGAGCTATCAAATACTGTACCATCAATCAACGTACCATGATAGTGAACTTTCACCTTGTCAGTCGCAGAGGGTTTAATACCTGTACCTTCCTTCAAGACCTCATACTGCAATCCACTTGGAGTTTCCTTCACATTCGGATTCTTTTTATTGTTTTGGAGGAATGCGATTCCATCAGCCTTAGCTTTTTCCACAGCCAACTCCTGAGCTTTCCGCAAATAGTTCTGTACAACTTCAGGTGTTTTATTTTGTTTGATCAACAATGAAGCCGTATCATTATGGAAAAACTTCAAGAAAGCTTCCTCTAAAATAGCTTCATCGAATGGTCCACCAGGCAAATGGGAACAATTATCCTTCACACTACGAGCAAACTCGACACCCATTGCATACGTTGCCGAATCCTTCGGAGTAGTTAACACTGTTTTCTTAGGTTTTGCATCAACCGATGAGATTGAGACAACAACAGACAATAAAAAAAATCCGATTTTTTTCATATTATCCTATAATTATTTTAGAACTTCAATTAACTCGACATCAAAAACCAATGCCATATTAGGGCCGATCACATCACCTGCTCCGTGTTCTCCATACCCCAATTCTGAAGGTATAAACAATCTCCATTTAGAACCTACTGGCATCAACTGCAATGCCTCAACCCATCCTGCAATCACCTGATTGACTGGAAAATCTGCTGGTTTATTTCTTTTAAAAGAACTATCAAACACACTTCCATCAATCAATCGTCCTTCGTAATGACAACGAACTGTATCTGTGGCTACTGGCTTAGCGCCATTTCCTTCTTTCAAAATCTCATACTGCAATCCACTTGCTGTTGTAACAACACCAAGTCTCTTTGCATTCTCTTTTAAGAACTCTTCGCCGGCCTTCTTATTGTGTTCATCCGCCTCTTTCTGCATTTTGTCAAAATGCTCACTGAGAACTCTCTTTGCCTCGTCGATACTCATTTCCTGAGAAGTACCAGAAAATGTATCATTCATACCTTTCATGAATCTATCCAAATTCACACTCTTAAACCCTGATGATTTAAGATTTGCGGCCATTGAAAGGCCTAATGCGTAACTAATTTTATCCATTTTTCTATTTTTTACGCCACAAATTTAAAAGATTTTATCGTATAACCCACAAAATTTCGTTTTAAATCAACAAAATAAATTACCTTTGTACAAAAAATAAGGAACATGTACACACGAGAAGAGTCCAAACAACTAAAAAAAGATTTTTGGAACGGATTTAATGCGTTTTGTGAAAATCTGCCACGTTTCAAATACAGAAAGAAAAAATGGATCCTCTATAACACAAAGATAAAAGGTGTCGAATTAAAATTCGATGCCACACGTGAAGGTGCATACGTCATTCTGGAATTCAACCATAAAAACGAAGATAAAAGGCTGAACATGCTGGCAATGCTTGAAAAGTACAGAATTGTCTTCGACCAATACTTCGGAGATGCTATTTGGGAACTTAACTTCGAAAAAGAAACTGGAGAAATGGTTTCCAGAATCTACAAAGTTCAAAAAGGTCTGAACATCCACAAGAAAGAGCAATGGAACGATTTTTACACCTTCCTCTCTAAAGAGATGAATCATCTTGAACGTGCATTCAAAGAATGTAAAGATTTATTGGAAGACAACGACGAAAACATATAAATTCATACAGAGAGTGGAAAACAGAAGGGTAGTAATAACAGGATTCGGAATTTATTCATCTATTGGTCAGAACGAAAAAGAAGTACTAGATTCTCTACGAACCGGTCGCTCAGGAATAGGCATAGACCCAACTCGAACAGAATACGGTTATTCCTCCATCCTAACTGGAATCGTACCGCAACCTGATCTAAAGTCATACCTCAACCGCAAACAGCGGATTTATCTTTCTGAGGAGGCTGAATATGCATATATCGCTACACTTGAAGCTTTAAATAAAGCTGACATATCTCTTGAGAATACACAAGACAACAATATCGGCATCCTATTTGGTAACGACTCCTCCACCAAAGCTATAATAGAGGCTCATGAGAATGCTTGCAAAAACAAAGACACGATGATGATGGGACAAAGTGCTGTTTTCAAAACAATGAATTCCAACATCACCATGAACCTCTCTTCTATCTTTAATCTACAGGGAATCAGTCTCAGCGTAAGTGCCGCCTGCGCCAGCAGTTCCCATACAATAGGGTTAGGCATGGCTCTTATCAAACAAGGATGGCAGGATATTATTGTATGCGGGGGTGCACAAGAAGTCAACACCTTCAGCATGGCCAGTTTTGACGCCATCGGCGCTTTCTCAAAACATGTGGACAACCCAACAAAAGCCTGTCGTCCATTCGACAAGAACCGAGATGGCCTGGTTCCCAGCGGAGGGGCTGCCACCATCGTCCTAGAAGAATATGAACACGCAAAGCGACGAAACGCTCCTATATACGGAGAAATAATAGGTTATGGTTTTTCCTCCAGTGGGGGTTCTTTGGCTACTCCTTCATACGATGGATACAGAAAAGCCATTCAAAACTCTCTGCATAACGCAGGCATCTCAGCTTCCGAGATTGATTACGTTAACGCACATGCCACCTCTACGATTCTCGGCGATGCGGCTGAAGCTAAGGTTATCCACGATCTTTTGGGTGAAGTACCCGTCAGTTCAACAAAATCCATGACCGGACATGAATGTTGGATGGCTGGTGCCAGCGAAATCATCTACTCTCTTCTGATGATGAACAACCACTTCATAGCTCCTAACATCAACTTTGAAGAAGGCGACGAAGCGACTGCAGCCATCAACCTTATCACCCAGCCAACCGAGAAAAAAATCGACATCTTCCTTTCTAATTCATTTGGTTTTGGAGGAACAAACAGTTGTCTAATTGTCAGAAAAATCTAATTTCCATTTGTTTTTCATCTATTTTATTTATTTTTACATTTTAACAAAAAAAGATTTTCGATAACAATAAACGTAACAAAAGATGGACATAACAGAAATCAAAAAAATCATCAATGATTTCCTTTCGAACGAATTTGAAATAGAGGATGAGCAACTCAAAGAGACTGCAAAGCTGAAAGATGATCTCAAAATCGACAGCCTAGATTTTGTGGACATTGCAGTGGAGGTGGAAAAGCAATTCAAGTTTAAGATCACAGCCAACGAAATGAGTTCCATTCAAACATTAGGGGAATTCTACACATTCATATTCAATCGTTTATCTGCTGTTGCAAAGGAATAAGGCATGGAGACGAAAGAGAAGAAATGGGAAGGTAAAACTGGAGGTGGACAATTCGGACAAAAATTCCTGCTTCATTTCCTTAAGCATGTGCACGTTCGTTTTTTGTATCCAATACTCTATTTAGTCATCCCCTTTTACCTTATTTTCGCATCAAAAGGACGAAATGCCGCCTACCACTATTTCCGTGAAAGACAACACTTTTCTGTTCTTAAGTCCGCATGGTGTACGTTTCGAAATCATATAGTATTCGGTGAAGTCGTTCTCGATAAGTTCGCCCTACTGGCTGGCAACAAGAAGCAATTCAATATTGATATTGATACAGATGAGGTCATTCACCACCAAATGAAGGAGGGAAAAGGGTTTATCATAGCAAGCGCACATGTGGGGAATCTTGAGCTAGCTGGTTTGTGCATACCTCACACTGAAAAGAAAATCAACACCATCATATTTGGAGGTGAACGAGCAGATTTTCAGAAGAAACGGGACGAAGCATTTGATGAAGTGAACATCAATCTAATTCCCGTCAAACAAGACATGTCTCATCTCTTCATCATAAAAGAAGCTTTAGACAATGGTGAGATCGTGGTTATTCCGTGCGACCGTATTTTTGGCAGCACCAAAAACACCATCTGCCAGTTATTAGGTGAAGAGGCAGAACTCCCTATCGGTCCATTTCGGTTGGCTGCGCAACTGGATGTTCCCATGTACACATTATTCATCATGAAAGAGGGAAATACACATTATAAGACGTATGAAAATCGCATCCCCACTCACGATGAATTGTCTAATTCCACACAGAAAGCCATCGCGATGGCCTCCGATTACACTAAATTACTAGAAAAGATAATCATAAAATACCCTACTCAATGGTTTAACTTCTTTCCTTATTGGAAAGAATCAAACAAAGAAACAATATGAAATTAAATTCTCCTCAGAAAGAAATTTATGCAAGAGAACGACTAACAGCCGTTCAAGCGCAACGTCTAGCACAAGAAATAGCATTTGGCCCGGTCGTGTTTCAAGTGTCCAGATTGATGCTAAAATTTGGCATTCTGCAACTACTGGACAACCAAAAAAAAGGATTATCCTTCGATGAAATAGCCGAAAACATTGAGATCTCTCGATACGGATTACAATGCTTGCTGGAATCATCTCTTACCATTGGGACAATTCTATTAAAAGAGGAGCGTTATTTCATATCCAAGGCGGGATGGTTCCTATTGAACGATGAGATTGCACGAATCAATCTTAATTTCAACCACGATGTCAATTATCTTGGATTATTCCACTTAGAGGAGTCCATCAAAGAAGGCAAACCTGAAGGCTTGAAAGTATTTGGCAACTGGTCAACCATCTACGAAGGTTTGTCTAAATTACCCAAAGACGCGCAAAAAAGCTGGTTCGACTTTGACCATTACTACTCTCTCTGCTCTTTTCAAGAAGCTATGAAGATCATCTTTCATGATGGAAAGATGACACTACTGGATGTTGGAGGTAACACAGGTCGCTTTGCCACAGAATGTGTGACATTCAAGAAGGATGTGGAAGTTACCATCATGGATCTCCCTCAACAATTAAAATTAATGCGTGAAGCAACAAAAGATGTGGCAGGGAACGACCGCATCCATGAGTTGGGGGCTAATCTATTGGATCCGAACGTCTCATTTCCTTCCAATTACGATATCATCTGGATGAGTCAGTTCCTAGACTGCTTCAGCGAAGAAGAGGTAGTCAGCATACTAAGCAGAGCCTCCCAAAGCATGTCCAGTCAATCCAAACTATTCATTATGGAAACATTATGGGACAGACAACAATTTGAAACAGCCTCTTACTGTCTTGCCCAAATCAGCATATATTTCACAGCCATGGCAAATGGTAACAGTAAGATGTTCTACTCTCAAGATCTGTTTCATTACATAGAACAAGCAGGTTTGAGAATCAGCCAAATCCATGATGGATTAGGCATGGGACATAGTCTTATCGAATGTACAAAAGCATAATAAATTCAGCATGGAACTACATCCTATTGATTTCTATCTTCCTCAGAAACGACCATTCATCATGGTGGATAAAATCCTGTCTGTATCTCTCCATGAATGTCAAACAGAATTCAATGTGTCAGATCAAAACATAATGGCACATGATGGAGAGCTGTCAGAATCCGGGTTGCTGGAAAACATTGCACAGACCTGTGCTACACATGTTGGATACATTGAAATTCATATTCGAAATGCGCAACACATACGCATTGGAATGGTAGCTCAAATAAAATCATTAGAGATAAATCGTTATCCAAGGGTCGGTGACTTGATAATCACACATGTGACAGAGAAAGAGAACTATGGTGATATGTCAATTTATGATGCGGACATGACGATCGGAGAAGAAGAAATTGCCACAGGTGAATTTCGAGTAATACTAACGGACAAAATAAACTAACATCCATGATATACGTAATCAGCGACAACATCATTTCGCCTCTAGGCTACACGACCGAAGAAAATCTTTCTTCCATGAAAGAAGGGAAACTCAAAAGTCAACTGCACCATCATGTTTTTGATTTGCCGGAGCCCTACTTTGGTGCTTTCCTCGATTGGAGCGAAATAGAGACTCGATTTCAGAAGATCGATTCACAAAAAAAGATACGATACACAAAATTTGAGAAATTAGCTATTTTATCAGCTTATGATGCCATTCAGCTCGCAGACATAGATGCAAAGCAATCGGATGTATTATTCGTACTATCTTCCACCAAGGGGAATATTAACCTATTGGAAAACATCGATGGATACGATAGAAACCGTATCAACATGGGCGTATCAGCCGAGCTAATCGGACAATTCTTTCTGAACCCCAACCCCGTGATGGTGGTCAGCAACGCCTGCACCTCTGGCGTGGCAGCTCAGATTTATGCTAAAGAAATGATGGAACTAAAAGGATACAGATATGCAGTTGTCATAGGTGCCGATATCCTTAGCAAGTTTGTCATTTCAGGATTCCAATCGTTCAAAGCATTATCTACAGAACGATGTAAACCTTTTGATGCCAACCGAAAAGGATTAAACATAGGAGAGGCTGCGGCAACAATGGTGTTAGAACAAAATAATACGATTCCATCAGGGAAATGTACCATATTAGGAACAGGCAACCGAAATGATGCCAACCATATTTCAGGTCCATCGCGCACAGGCGAAGGATTGTTCAATGCCATCACAGCAGCCATAAGTCAGGCGAAAGCAACTCCACACAAACTAGCATTCATCAGTGCGCATGGGACAGCCACACCCTATAACGATGACATGGAATCATGGGCCATCAGCAGAAGTCTTCTCAGTGACATTTATACCAATAGTCTAAAGGGATATTTCGGACACACATTAGGAGCAGCAGGAATCCTCGAATGTATTGTCTCATGTCATGAATTAAAAACAAAACATCTCTTCCCTACAATAGGACATGAAATCAAAGGAGTGGTCAAAGAGATGACGGTCAACACCTCATACCGAGAAATCGATGGAGATGCGTTCTTAAAAATCATTTCAGGATTTGGCGGAAGCAATGCTGCTATTATTTACGGACTAAAATAAACAATCATGAATATACAACCTCTACATAAGCTAATACTACTACTTTCACTCTTTCTATGCTATAGCTGCTCCGATGGAAAGAAGAAAGGGAACGAGGAGATGATTTCTCAAATCGTCAACTGTGCCAAACTAAATACAGTTCAGTACAACGTTCACAAATTGCTTACTTACGAAGACCTTCATGAGATCGAAGGTTCTATTTTTTCAGAAAAAATATCAATCCCCATACCTGGAGAACGGAAACTGATTGTTCCTATCGACGCTACAATCAAAGCCTACATCGATTTCTCCTCATTCAGTTCAAGCAATATTGAAGTACAGGGCGAACAACTAAAGATTACATTGCCCAATCCTCAGGTAGTGCTCTCTTCATCCAAAATCGATTATAAGAACGAGAAACAATACTTGTCGTGGAACCGCTCCAAATTCACCTCCGAGGAAATAGAGAAATTCACCGCACAGGGCAGAGCCAGCATATTATCCAGCATGGCTAACAGCGACATATTAGACAGAAGCCGTATATCAGCTTATAAAATATTGCTTCCGATCTTGACGGCAGCAGGATATAAGCAAGAGAATATCACAATCACATTCTCCGATGAAATCGAACAAAATATTCACAACAAAGATATATTACAAAAACTGATCCTAATAGAAAACGAATAGAGTCATGGCTATCTTAAAGAAAAAAACATCCTCACGAAAAAACACTTCGAAAGGGAAAGATTATATCACAGACGAAATGATCAGAAGCCCTTGGTTTTGGATTATCCTTGCAGCGGGACTCGCCATCTATTTTATATTTCTACGTGATTCCAACGATTCTGAAGAAAAAACAAAAATTGATTCAACAACAGACTGCATCACCTCAGTCAAAGAGATTGAAGAGTGGGAGTTTTTAACTCTTCATCTAGAAGAACTGATTGATACAGTCGTTCCGAAGAAATTCTCAGAAAGTCAGTCTGCAAAAATATTCAGTGGCACAGCACATCTAGGCATCAACACGAGAAAAGCCAATAAGAGCTGGATTGTACTCACCGACAACAAAGCAACCATAACGCTTCCACCCATCGAACTTCTAGACAAGGAGATCATCGATGACACACGGACGAGGACTTTCTACGAGAAGGGATCAATCAGTGCCTCAGTAAAAGAGAAGATGTATCAAAACGCAAAAAAAAGATTAAAAGCGAAAGCCTTGCAGAAGGATAACATTAAAATGGCAGAGGAAAATGCGAAGGAGACATTCAAAAGTCTATTCACTGCATTAGGCTATAAAACAGTAAAAGTAACATTTAAGAAATAGACAATATGGAAAACGATGAGCTATACATCCAACGGGCCATACGGATCACCTCAACCGATGTATTCGTCAACGGCACCCCTTTTGTAATCAACAAAGAGGAGAATAGTACATGGTTAACGTGTATATACCGGACATTAGGTGTACAATATCCGAAGTTTTTCAAAATGGACAATCTCTGCAAAGCAGGATTTCTTGCTACAGAACTGATCTTTAAAGGAATGGACATTCCTCCCGAAGAAGAGAAAAGAGACTGGTCAATTCTTTTGTTCAACAGATCATCTTCGTTGGACAATGATCAGCTATATCAAGAGACTATCAATGATCCCGGCAACTATTTTCCTAGTCCTTCCGTGTTTGTATATACATTATCCAACATAGTGACTGGTGAGATGGCTATTCGCAACAAGATTATGGGAGAGTCTTGTTCCTATATCATGGAAAAATTTGATGCGGATATTCTAATAGAAAGCGCTTCCATCGGACTTTCGAAGGAGAAAGGAATCAATCATCTTCTCATTGGCTGGGTCGAATATCTAAACGACCATTGTGATGTCCTTTTATTCCTTGTCGATCGTGACTCTGACGGGGCTCTTACTTCTTGGAATAAAACAAACATAGAAAAATATTTTTTTATACCTTTGCAACCGCATAAATAATCAATGACATGGACAAAACATTAGTACAAGAATTAAAAGAAGAAATAATAGAAGTACTCAACTTAGAGGAAATGAAGCCAGAAGACATCGATGCTAGTGCGCCTCTATTTGGCGAAGGATTAGGATTAGATTCTATCGATGCTTTGGAATTGATCGTCTTGATGGAAAAGAACTACGGCATTAAGCTTAAAAATGCCAGCGAGGGGAAAGAAATCTTTAAATCCATTGAGATTATGGCGGATTACATTTCAAAAAACAGAACGAAATAAGTTTTGATGGCAGAAAAGATTGTAGTCACAGGTTACGGTATCATCTCCAGCCTAGGTATTGGAGTTGACAAAACGAAAGAGGCTCTGTTAAAAGAAGAGCGTTCCATCGGAAAGGTGTTTCATCTACAGACAGAACACACTGATATTCCTTGTGGAGAAGTCAAAGAAAGTGATGACGAGCTTCGCAAGCATTTAGGTATCGCTGGTGATTATATTGTCACAAGAACACCGCTTCTAGCCATGACTGCTTTTAAAGAGGCTCTACAGACCTCTGGCATAACCGACAGCACCAACACAGCTTTTATCAACGGAACAACGGTCGGCGGCATGGAGAAAAGTGAGCTCTACTACAACGAGTTTTTCAATGGCAAACACACTGAATACATCACTGCACACGATTGCGGTGCGGGAACAGAACAGGTGGGACAATTATTTGGTCACTTTTCATTCATGACTACCATATCAACAGCCTGTTCATCTGCCGCCAATTCAATCATCTTAGGGGCAGACCTCATCAAGGCCGGAAAAGTAGATGCAGCCATCGTCGGAGGAACTGAATCACTCAGCAAATTTCATCTCAACGGATTCAATTCTCTTATGATTCTTGAACATGAAGCATGTCGCCCATTCGACAAGAATAATCAGGGTCTCAACCTAGGAGAGGGCGCCGCATTCCTTGTCATCGAAAAAGAATCCAATGCCCAAAAGAGAGGAGTTCACATCCTTTGTGAACTCGCTGGATACGCTAACACATGTGACGCATTTCATCAAACAGCCACATCAGCAGAAAGCACAGGAGCTTACCTTGCCATGTCAAAAGCATTACAAAACGCAGGACTGAATGCAACCGACATTGATTATATCAATGCGCATGGAACAGGAACAGAAGACAATGACATTCACGAAAGCATAGCACTCAAAAGAGTATTTGGAGAGAACATACCTCCATTTTCCTCTACCAAGTCATACACAGGACACACCACAAGTGCTGCAGGCGCTGTAGAGTCCGTTATTTCTATCATTGCTCTTCTAAACAATTTCATGCCAGCAAACATCGGCTTCTCCGAGCCCATAGCAGCAACAGGACTGAGACCTATCGTCCACACGACAAAGAAACAGTTAAACACGATAATGACCAACTCCTTTGGTTTCGGAGGCAATGATTCATCTTGTATCTTCTCAAAATATCAGGTCTCATGAGCATATACATAGAAAAAACGGCGCAGATCTCCATCCAATCGCCTCTTTCTGACGAGTGGATGAGAACTCCTATATATCCAACTCAAAGACATTGCCGATTCATTTGTCCCGACTTCAAACAATTTCTCTCTCCTGCCACATCCAGACGAATGGGGACACTATTAAAATGTGCGCTTACATCGGCTTTTGACTGTGTAAAGGAAGAACGCAGAACCCAATTAGATGGCATATTCACGGGATCAGGATTAGGCTGCATTGAAAACACGGAAAAGTTCCTGACTTCAATGTTAGAAAACAACGAACAAAGCCTCTCTCCTACCAACTTCATACAATCCACACACAACACCATTGGTTCGCAAATAGCCATTGCATTTCAGTGTCATGGATACAACATCACCTTCTCTCACAGAGGTCTATCTTTTGATAGTGCCTTGATGAATGCGCTCTTGAAATTTAAGCTAAACGAGATCCATTCGGCTTTAGTAAACGCATCAGATGAGATGACAGATGCCTACTTTAAACTATTTGATCATACAGGATACTGGAAAAAAAACATCTGTACAACAGACCATTTCAAGCATGCCATCTCCCCTGGAAGTTTTGCTGGTGAAAACAGCGTCAGCATCCTACTCACCGATAAAAAGACAGAATGCACCTTATGCGAGATAGGCGATATTGAGCTATTCTATAAGCCTTCTGACAAGGAGTTGATTAACAGAACAACCCGTTTTCTATCCTCTTATCAGTTAATGCTAAGCGACATAGACACTGTAATCCTTGGTCTTAATGGGGACGTTGAAAATGATGAAGAGTATAATAGGATAAGTAATCTTCTTGTGCCTCATGCACAAAAAGTCATCTATAAACATCTCTTCGGAGAATCATTCACCATGTCGGCAATGGGGGTTTGTGTTGGAGCAACCTGCCTCAACCAGCAGCATATCCCTTCTCATCTCCTATTACAGGAGGGTTCAACAGGTTACAAGCCAACCAATATATTAGTTGTCAATCACTTTAGAAAATTAGATTATTCCATCACACTTCTACGATCATGCTGAGATTATTAGTTTTGTCCATCATTCAATCTTTTTGTCTTGCCAGCGGACAATTCTGTCTAAAGCAAGCCCTACAAAAAGCTGGAACATTCTCATGGTCCTGGAATTTCTTTGTGGCACAACTCACCAATTGGTGGTTTTTAGCAGTCGGCATCTGCATGGGAGGCGCGACGGTTCTATGGATGTACATCTTAAAACATTATCCATTATCATCGGCCTATCCGCTCACCTGTCTCAGCTACGTATTCGGCATGTTACTAGGGTTCTTTTTCTTGCACGAAAGCATCCCTTCCACTCGATGGATCGGTGTATTTCTTATTCTATTAGGAGCTTACTTTATTATAAAATAAGAAGATGAGCGCAACAACTTATTTCCAACTCAAACAATGCCAAGAGCATTTCGAAATTACCTTCGATGATAAGCATGTCTTATTCGAAGCCCATTTCCCATCTCTTCCCATTGTGCCAGGCTCCTGCATCACCGAAATAACACGTGTTGCATTAGAAACAAAACTATCAAACAAATATAGAATCCGTAAAATAACTTCTGTAAAATTCATTAAGCCCATACATCCAGAAAATTGTGATGGATTAGAACTCCACTTCTTGTCTGTCGATGAATCGGAGTCAGGAACAACCGTAAAATCAGTCATAAAAGACAACAACATGATTTATTGCAAATCAGACATTGTCTTCACAAGGATGTCATAAACAAACCAGTACCGATGGAGCCAACAGTTATCAAAGAATATTTAGAGAAAAACAAGATTGCGCTATTAATCCCCACATACAACAATGATCAAACCTTAGAGCAGATCATTAGCGATGCGCAAGACTACAGTTCCCTCCTCCTTGTCGTGGATGATGGTTCCACAGACCATACCAAAGATATATTATCCCGATGGAAAGGCAAAATTCATATCATATCATACGAACAAAATCAAGGGAAAGGAAATGCTCTTAGAGAAGGCTTTCTCTATGCAAAAAAACAAGGTTGGGACTCTATCATCACACTCGATTCTGACGGACAGCACAAGCTATCCGATCTGTCTCTCTTCATTGAGGCTCATCAAAAGAACCAAGGAGCATTCCTGATTGGAAGTCGGTCATTTAATAATTCAAATATGCCTGGCGCCAACACGTTTGCCAACCGTTTTTCCAACTTCTGGTTTACCTTACAAACCGCACACAGACTGCCAGACACGCAAACAGGCTACCGACTCTATCCACTGAAAGAGATGAATCACATGACCCCCTTCAACAAACGTTATGAAGCTGAATTAGAACTACTGGTACGCTGTGCTTGGAGAGTGATTCCTATAGTCAGTCTAAACATCAACGTCTATTATCCACCTAAAGAAGAACGAGTATCACACTTCCGTCCAGGAAAAGACTTCCTAAGAATAAGCATCTTAAACACAGTCCTCTGCCTATTGGCTATCCTCTACGGATATCCATCCATGCTGATACGAAAGCTTTATAGAAAACTAAAAAAATGCACGAAATGAAACAAAGAATCCTTGTCCTATACAACTATTTTGAACAGAATCCAAGACGCCTCAACTGGTTACTCGCAGGTGTCATTTTGTTCTTCACCCTCTGTTTGGCTCGACTTCAGTTCTCTGAAAACATCAATGATTTTCTCCCTCAAAGCGAAAAAGCACAAAAGATATCCGAGGCTTATCAACACATCGACACGGGAAACAAGATTCTTGTCACCCTATCCTGTACCGACACGTTCACAGGCTATCGCGATAGTCTAATACAACTTGCTGAGACATTTCAGTCTGAACTGAAAAAAAACGACACCCAAAACTTAACTGCCGACCTTTTTTGCAAGATATCTGATGCTGACATAGCAGAATTAACCGATTTCATCCTAGAAAATCTCCCCTACTTCATGAGTTCGGAAGATTACAAGAGACTGGATTCTCTCATGATTGACGAATCAAAGATACGTCAGGAACTACAATGGAATCAAAACATGCTGTATTCGCCAACGGGTTCTTTCTTTCAAAATATAATTCTAAAAGACCCACTACACATCTCCAATTCGATCCTCAAGAAACTAAAAGATTCATACCAAGAGAATACTTTTCAGCAATATAACAATTACATCTTCAACAAAACGAAGGATAAACTACTCATCACGCTATCCAGCGAGACGCCTGCTAGTGAGACCAGTCTCAACAAAGAATGGATTAAAATAATCGATAAAACCGCACAAAATAGCATCAAAGGGAAAGAGGATCTATATCAAATCAAGCACATTGGTGCATGCGAGATATCCATCAGCAATGCACAACAAATCAAGAACGACACCCTCGTTTCATCCATCATCGCACTTCTAGGTATATGTATTCTGCTCTTTTTCTTTTACAAAGACATACGAGCCATTGGTCTCATCCTGTTCTCCATCCTATTTGGATCCCTATTTGCTCTTGGTTTCCTATCCCTATTCAAAGAGTCCATCTCCATTATTGCAATAGGGATTGGATCTGTCATTGTGGGCATTGCAGTTAACTATCCACTCCATTTCCTGGCTCATCTAAAAGAGTGTTCCGACAGGAAAGAGACCATACGCGAAATCGCCACTCCTCTCATTGTTGGCAACATCACCACCGTAGGCGCATTCTTAAGTATTCTTTTCATTCGTTCACAAGCCATGAGAGACATGGGATTATTCTCAGCTCTCCTATTGATTGGCACAATCTTGTTTGTTTTACTCTTCTTACCTCATCTCTTTAAAAACAAACTATTCAAAACGCAACAGAGCCATCAACTGATGTTTGGCAAAATCGTCAACATAGAATGGGAAAAGAAAAGATGGTTGGTATGGAGCATAATCCTATTAACCATTCCACTCTATTACTTCAGTACAAAAACTGAATTTGAGACAGATTTACACAAAATTAATTTCATGACCGACTCACAAAAAGAGGAGCTATCCATGCTAATTGATGAGACGGAAAACAATCA
>Ga0247610_10001830_pt1 | contig 25571 bp, 20 predicted proteins | sample 174DNAGHGhighgp2_FD_193483 | JGI IMG/M metagenome (GOLD analysis project Ga0247610, IMG submission 193483) | Sheep rumen microbial communities from Palmerston North, Manawatu-Wanganui, New Zealand - 1742 DNA GHGhigh gp2 | ecosystem: Host-associated > Mammals > Digestive system > Stomach > Rumen...
ATATTTGTGAAGGCAAAGCATCTCTGAAGATTCTCGCCCGCAGTAGCCGTGAGGATATGAAAGACTATATCGTGAAGACTTTGGAGAGCTGCTTCAACATGGCAGGAATGAAGGTAGAGACAGCAGGTTCGTATGGTGGCTGGGACCCCAATCCCGAGTCAGAAATCCTACATCTGCTGCTGAAGGAATATAAAGAACTATTCAATGCTGAAGGTATCATTCAGGTAGACCACGCCGGTCTGGAGTGCTCCATCATCCTGAGTAAGTATCCTCACCTCGATGTGGTATCATTTGGACCCACGATGAAGTCGCCTCACACAACTACTGAACGTGCCCTCATCGCCACTGTCGATCCCTTCTGGGCTCTCCTGAAGAAAACCCTCGAGGATATCCCAGAAAAGTAAGGAGGCATTGATGCAATGCATCATACGACACCCACAAATGCAAATTCACTGAATTTACTTACCAAATTCACAAAATTGGTGATTAAATTCAGTGAATTTGTATTTTAATATAATAATCTAGCTCGAGAGGTTAGCTTTTCCACTTCTAAGTTGTACTATTAAAAAAGGCAATGCAAAACAGGCAAACGATAGAGGCACTATTCCGCCAACACTATAGGCGGATGCTGCTGACAGCACGGACACTGCTCACCAACGAGGAGGAAGCCCGTGACGTAGTAAGCGACGTGTTCACAGAACTGATGGAAAGCGGAAAGATGCTGGATTCAGAACGGGCAGAAAACTACCTGATGGTCAGTGTTCGCAATAAATGCCTGAACAATATGAAACATCAAAAGGTTATGGAACGTGCCGAACGGCTAATGCCCAACGAAATAACTTCCGAAGAATATACAGAGCCACCCATTGACGAAGTGTTCGACTATATCGACCACAAACTGGCCCCCAAGACACGATCAGTGATGCTTGAGCACTATAACAAAAACCGGAAATATACTGAAATCGCAGAAGACATGGGCATCAGCCGTATCGCTGTCTACAAGCACTTATCGAGTGGTCTCCGACAATTGAGGGCCCACTTCGCCTGGTATCATTTTGTCATAGCATTCATCCTGCTGTCGGGAGTGGCTTTTGCCATTTATACCCATACGCGAAAACTATCACAGCCCCAAAACACACCTGCCGTTAAGCAAACCCGTCCTACACTTGAGCATGCCATTGTACACTATGAAAATGCCACTTTGGAGCAAATACTCACTGACGTGGCCAAATACCATAAAGCAGAAATTCATTTTCTCTGCGACTCTACGCGCCAATTACGACTGTTTTACGACTGGCATCAATCAGAGTCTCTAGAAGACATTGCCCGGACATTGAACACATTCGAAAGCATACACATAGAATACCGCCAAAATGCGCTTTACGTCAGATGAAAAAAGCTCTTGCCCTCATCCTATATCTGCTACTTCTGCCTTTGGCACTCCATTCGCAACGAGTCAGCCGCAACTACCACGACTGCCCGATGTCCGAAGTGCTTGCAGACCTCAGCCGCTCAACAACAAAGCAACGGATCATATTCATCTACAATGACTTGGAAGACTATTCGGTCACCCAGTATTTTGAATCCCTGACCATCGCCGATGCTATCCGCCTCTGCATTGGCTTCTATCCCATCAGGCTTACCAACAGAGGCGACTCTATCCTTCTCGTAGAATGTACCCAAAAAAGCCCTTACAAACTCATCGGCCGACTGACAGACGAAAAGGATGTCCCCGTATCCAATGCCAGCATCACGCTCTATTCTGCTTCTGATAGTGTGCTCAATAGAGGAGTCAGCAACCTCAACGGCCAGTTTACCATTCCCTGCGAACAGAAAGAAGCAAAGGTCAAGTTCAGCCATCTTGCCTATAAACCGATCAGCCGTAGTATATATATCGGCAACATCGGCACTATCCGTCTGGAAACCGCCAATATCAGACTCCAGAACGTAAAGGTTACCGCCCACGCACAAAGCCACATCGAGACCCTTTACTACAAGTACGCAGAGCATATCGAGAACAACGTCTGGAATATGAAACTGCCACAGTTTCACGTTGACACCATTCCTGAGAAATACAGGTGTGCTCCAGCCGTTGTCCTAGCAGACTACAGTTATATAGAATACAACAGAGAACAAGAGAAACATGCCAGTCTGCTGCATCAACGCCCCAAATGGATACACACTAACCATCTCCATCGCATCCGCTACTATATCAACCACCAAGATGCAGCACGAAAACTTTCTGCCATACCTTTCTCCAAAAGAAACGACCTCACCGATTACACATTCCACAAGCAGACGGTCATGGGCATCAGAATCATCAAACCAGACGGGAGTGTATGCATCATCAATACATTTCCTTTTTTTAAACCACAGGTTCCTGACTGGCAAGCAAATGCCCAATCCACGGACACCATCTTTCTGGAGAATCTGAAGGAAAAGGATATCCTCGACATATTCATTTACCACAACTTCAAGGAGATTATCTCGCCCTACCGGTTTGAGATACCAACAGAATATCCTATTCTGAACTACGAAGGAAAAGCCGTTGCAGACGAGCATATCAACCTGCAATTCCGTGAAAATGACCAGATAGCCCACAGGACCATAGAGGACAATAAACACAAAAGCACATTGCTTTACAAACTCATCGACTACAACGGCCAGTCACAGAGCCACCATCCCTCAACAACCCTCTATGCACGAATGGTTAAGGACGGGATGACTGGCCCCAGGAATGCCAAAGAAGCAGGACTGATTAATAACCCGCCCGTATCGCAGATTCTAGATGATGACAGGTTTACAGCCGAACTGGAACGTCAAAAACATGTCACCAGCCATCCAACAGGTATCTTTCTCGGTTCTAACTCACGCCGTCATCAGACGGCCATTAAGGAAATCATACGTAGTCAGCTGACTACACAGGCAAAAGCCGACAAACTCTATGCCTATCTGGCCGAAGCGAATAGTTATCAAGGCAAAATCAAGGGGACTCCCGCACCGGAAATCTTCTATGCCACCCACTTCTTCGATTCTTTTTCCTATGTGCTGACCCAAGCCCGTATTCCCTTTGACTTCGCTATGACGACATGCATAGGCTCGCTCCCCATCAATCAACTGATGGATGTAAGCGAGATTGTCTGGTTTATCCGGCTCAAAGACGGTTCCTGCTATTTTCCCAAGACAGGTACGCCTGCCAGAGAGATTCCCATAGAAGTAAAGGGGAGGCTGGCAATATTAAAGGACTCGAATCAACACTTTATCTTATGATACCATATATCAAGAACAAAATGAAGAACAGAAATGCAAGGATCATCAATCTCATACTATTGTGTTGCCCTATCATACAGAATAGCATGGCACAAGAACCTGCCAGCCAACAGCATACACTTCAGAGAAGCCAGGATTTGCATGCCCTCATTATCAATGCCTCGCCAGGATGGATTATTTCCAAAATATATACGAATCAAGGCGAATACTCCTGGCTAAGCGGAATGGGCTTTGAACTATCATACCGCTACCTTACAAGTAATGGTTATGGATTCAGTATCGAATACGCACACAATGAGACTACATTTACGTCGGTACCCTACGAGTCATTAAAACTCAACTATGTCGGTGCCTCATTCAACTACGGTGGTCATATCAGTGAGAAATGGATTGGCAACGTAGGCATAGGCCTCGGCTATGCCTACTATTCCAATGGATCCTACAACGAGTACGGCCTAGGGATAAAAACTTCCGTCGGACTGGAGTGGAGGTTTACCAAACATGTCGGTGTAGGAGTGGAGTTAGACAATACCGCCGTCTTCTTACCAAAACAAGACAATCTCCCCAAGGACTACACGTCAGGCATCAGACGGCTTTCCATCAACGCAGGACTCAGAATATACATATAATAAAGTAAAAAGTATGAAGAAAAAACTATTATTCCTGTCTCTCCTTTTGCTTTCAATAGCAGGGAAGGCTCAAAGCGCCTACTGCCTGTCAGTCGACGACTATCACACTAAAACTTGGCACGCTATCGAGAACCTTCAGTTAGAATTCCGTTCTGGCAAGAAATCATTATGGAATGGTGGAGCCTCTTTCCAGCCAAAATCAAGTGACAAGAAAACTGACAAGATTCTCAAAAAGAGCGCCCTCCTCATCTTGCACCATGATTCACTCTACATCAATTGCCGCAGTCTGTCATGCCAAGGTGTACGATTTGGCAACTGGTATGCACCCGCCTGTGCTTTCGAGCGGGAAAATATCCTTTTCACAGCACTCAGTCTCAAGGCCATCAAACAGACTTCAAACTCGGCAGTCATGTTCGGCATCATAGGCGGTGCCATCGCAGCATCAAAGCACAAGAACGAATTCATGTGCTACATCTATTATCCAGGGTCCAATACCGTAGAGCCTATTAACCAGGCTTTCATGAATCAACTTCTGGAAGAACATCCTGCCTTGCTAGAGGCATATAGTCAAGTAGAAGAAACGGACAAGGAGATGCCCAAGACAGTTCTCCCGATTCTGACGGAAATAGGGGTCATCAATGAGTGGCCCAACATCAATAACCAGTAGTAACAAATTATAGCCACAAATTTCACAGATTTACATAGAATTAGAGATTAACACAGACCTCTTCTGTGAAAATCTGTGAAATATGTGACTACTTTTATGAAATATACATCTTTTTTTGTATCTTTGCACCCGATAAACCAAATTAGTAACAAAATCATGGACGATTACCCGGCGGAAAATTACAATTCGTAAAGGCGGGGGATGGCGAGCAAGGCTGCTAATCCCTTTGCCGCTAAAACCATTTCAAACGAAAATAGGATTAGCACAATGAAGACTTTCTGGAACACCCAAGGCGGACTGGCCCAGCTCACAGAGTGGCAGCCCAATTGCTGGATACAGGTGACATGCCCCACCGAAGAAGACCAGCGCGAACTCGAAGAGAAGTTCAACATCCCCGACTACTTCATGTCGGACATCAGCGATACCGACGAGCGTGCCCGTTATGAGTACGACGACGGATGGATGCTCATCATCCTCCGTATCCCCTACGTCAAGGAGATACGGTCAAGGACACCATACACCACAGTTCCCCTCGGTATCATCCACAAACGCGATGTCACCATTACCGTCTGTTTCTACGAAACGAACATGATGATCGATTTCGTCAGTTTCCAGCAGAAACGAGGCGAAGGATTTACCGATTACGTCGATATGATTTTCCGTCTGTTCCTTTCCAGCGCTGTATGGTACCTGAAACGTCTGAAGCAGATTTCAATGCTTGTCGATAAAGCCAAGCGCAACCTCGACAAAGAAGTAAACAACGAAAGTCTGATTGGCCTAAGCCGCCTGCAAGACTCGCTTACTTACTTCCAAACCTCCATTAGAGGTAACGAGACACTGCTCTCGAAACTGAAATTCAAACTACAGATCGACGAATTGGATGCAGACCTGATTGAGGATGTCAACATTGAGATGACGCAGGCCCGTGAAACCACGCTCATCTATACGAACATTTTGGAATCGACGATGGACACCTACCAGAGTATCATCAACAACAATATGAACACGGTGATGCGTACCCTGACGTCTGTCACCATCATCATGATGATACCGACGCTGATTACCTCGATGTTTGGCATGAACCTTATCAATGGAATGGAAGCCAAACCCTGGGGATTTATCATCGCCATCATCCTCTCCATCTGCGTATCAGGCATTTGCTGGTGGTTCTTCCGCCATAAGAGGCTCGTATAATACATAAAGAATGTTAATTGTTAGGCGGTTCCGAAAAATTTGCTTAATTTTGCCACATATTGTGTGAACTCAATCAAGTCAGTAACTAAAAAAGTTAAATGATGGACTCTCAAGACAACATCCTCGAGCAAGAGGTAAAAGAAGAAGTTAATCAGGAAAATAACGCTCCTGAAGTAAAAACCCAAGAAGTGGCTCCTGTCGCAGAAGAAGAGGCTTCTGCTACTGAAGAAGTGGCACTTGTCAGCGAAGAAGAGGCTCCCGCTGTAGAAGAAAAGCAACCCCGTAAGGTTTATGAGACCAAGAAGGAGGTGCTCGACCGCATCAAGGAGATAGCCCATGGTGATGAGACTCCCCAAAAGGAAGAGATCGATTACCTGAAAACCTCTTTCTACAAACTGCACATCGCAGAGCGCGAAGCCAATTTGAAGGCCTATATCGACGGGGGCGGTGATCCGGAAGCTTACCAAATCACTCCCGATGAGGATGAAGAAGTGTTTAAGGCAGAAATGGGCATCATCAAGGAGAAGCGTGCCAAACTCTTCAAGGAGCAGGAAGCCGAAAAGCAAGTGAACTTGGAGAAGAAACTCGCTATCATTGAGAAGATCAAGGGTATGATTACCTCGCCTGAGGAAGCCAACAAAGCCTATCAAGAGTTCAAGGCCCTTCAGGCAGAGTGGCGCGAGATTAAGAATGTGCCAGCTGAGAAGGCTAACGAATTGTGGCGCAACTACCAGCTCTATGTGGAGCAGTTCTACGATCTGCTGAAACTGAACAGCGAAGCCCGCGAATATGACTTTAAGAAGAATTACGGACTGAAGACCAAACTCTGCGAGGCTGCAGAGAAATTGGCCGATGAGCCCGATGTCATCAGTGCTTTCCACCAGCTTCAGAAACTGCATGCCGAATATCGTGAGATCGGTCCAGTGGCTAAAGAGCAGCGTGAAGAGATCTGGAACCGTTTCAAGGCAGCCTCAACCATTATCAACAAGCGCCACCAGCAGCATTTCGAAGGTGTCCGTGCCAAGGAAGAGGAGAATCTGGCCCGTAAGACGGAGCTCTGCGAAAAAGTAGAGGCCATTGCCGCTCAGGAGAACAAAGGCAGCGGTGACTGGGAGAAGCATACCAAGGAAATCATTGATATCCAGGCTGAATGGAAGACCATCGGTTTTGCACCTCAGAAGATGAACGTGAAGATCTTCGAGCGCTTCCGTGCTGCCTGTGATGACTTCTTTGGCAGAAAGGCCACATATTTCAAGACCCTAAAAGACACCTTCAAGGAGAACGCTGAAAAGAAACGTGCTTTGATTGAGAAAGCCAAAGCCTTGCAGGATTCTACGGATTGGAAGGCCACCGGCGATAAACTCATTGCCCTGCAGAAGGAATGGAAGACCATCGGCATGGTGCCTAAGAAGCTGGGCGACCAGCTTTGGGAGGAGTTCCTTGGTGCCTGCAACAAGTTCTTTGACGCCCGCAATGCAGCTGGTGCCGGGCAGCGTGGCGAAGAGCGCGAGAATCTGGAAAAGAAACGTGAAGTCATCGAAAAGCTTAAGGCTGCAGCCGAAGAAGCCGGCGATAATATCCAGGAGACAGTCCAGAAACTCGTTGAAGAGTATCAAGCCATCGGCCATGTACCTTTCAAGGAAAAGGATAAACTCTACGATGATTACCATGCTGTACTCGACAAGCTCTATAAGGAATTGAACATCAGTGTAGCCAAGCGTCGTCTGAACAACTTCAAACAAAATTTGAAGCAGGTGGCTGAGCGTGGCGAGAATGCTCTCGACAACGAGCGCGCCCGTTTGTTCCGTCAGTATGAAGCTATCAAACAAGAGGTACAGACCTACGAGAATAACCTCGGTTTCCTCAATGCTTCCTCGAAGAAAGGCAATAGCCTCATCGACGAGATGAACCGTAAGGTACAAAAGCTGAAGGATGACATGAATCTCATCCGAGAGAAGATCAAGGCTATCGACGCCGAAAACAAGGAATAAAAAAGAAATCCCGCCAATTGGCGGGATTTTTCTTTAAGTTGGGGTACCCGGACTCGAACCAGGAAAGGCAGGACCAGAATCTGCAGTGTTACCATTACACCATACCCCAATGCCTTTTTGCAAGAGAACTCATTTCTCAATTGCGGGTGCAAAGGTACTACTTTTTCCCGAACTACCAAAACTTTTGGTGGAAAATTTATAAAAAACCGCAAATTTTTCGCTTTTATTTTGCATTTCACTTAATTTGCAGTACCTTTGTAACCAAATACACATATTATATTATTAATGGAACAAACAAAACAGCTCGTTAAAACCATTACAGAGGGAATTCAAGAAAAGAAAGGCTCCGATATCGTCGTGGCCGACCTGACTAAGATTGAAGGCACCATCTGCAAATATTTCATCATCTGTCAAGGCAGTTCTCCTACACAGGTAGAAGCAATTGCCGAGTCTGTGGGCGATTTTGCCCGTGAGCGCCTCAAGGAGAAACCCACTCATGTCGTCGGCCTGGAGAATGCCCAATGGGTAGCCATGGACTACACCGATGTGCTGGTCCACATTTTTCTTCCTGATGTGCGGGAATACTACGATCTCGAACATTTGTGGGAAGATGCCAAACTGACCTATATACCTAATCTCGATTAATAGATTATCATGGATAATAAAAAGATACCCAACAACAGCGGCAATGAACCAAAGATGCCGCGGTTTAACATGAATTGGATTTATGCCATTGCCATTGCGGCTCTGGCCTTACTTTGGTTCTCAGGCGGTGGTCCTGCTAACAGCAGTGTGGCCAAACAAGCTACATACTCAGAGTTCAAGGCAATGGTGAATCGCGGTTATGCCTCGAAGATCGTTGTCAACAAAGGACAGGGTAACCTTCGCATGTATGTCAAGCCTGAGCATATCCGTGATGTCTTCCATCAGGGCACCCAACAAACAGGAAACGAACCTTATATTGAGGTAGAGTTCGGCTCCGTCGATCAAGTGGAGAGTTTTATTGAGGAAGCAAAGACTGCCAAGACCTTTACTGGCCAGTATAGCTATGAGAACCGTCGCGAGAACGAAATGTTCAACATGTTACTGTACAATATCTTGCCTTTCGTCTTCATCATCGGTCTGATGATGTTCTTCATGCGAAGGATGGGAGGCGGTGTCGGTGGCAATAGTGTCTTCAGCGTTGGCAAATCCAAGGCCAAGATGTACGAAAAGGGTGGCGAATTAGGCATCACCTTCAAGGACGTGGCTGGTCAGGCCGGTGCCAAACAGGAGATACAGGAAATCGTAGAGTTTCTGAAGAACCCCCAAAAATACACCGATCTTGGTGGAAAGATTCCCAAGGGAGCCCTGCTTGTAGGTCCTCCGGGAACTGGTAAGACACTGCTTGCCAAGGCGGTGGCCGGTGAGGCAGGCGTACCATTCTTCTCCATGTCAGGTTCTGATTTCGTGGAGATGTTCGTCGGTGTGGGTGCCAGCCGTGTCCGTGACCTCTTCCAGCAGGCCAAGGCAAAGTCGCCTTGCATCATCTTCATCGATGAGATTGATGCTGTGGGCCGAGCCCGTAGCCGTAACCCAGCCATGGGTGGCAACGATGAGCGTGAGAACACATTGAATGCCTTGCTCACGGAAATGGATGGTTTTGGCACCAATAGCGGCGTTATCATCTTAGCTGCTACCAACCGTGCTGACATGTTGGATTCTGCCCTGCTCCGTGCCGGTCGTTTCGATCGCCAGATCCACGTAGACCTGCCTGACTTGAATGAGCGTAAGGAAGTGTTCATGGTGCATCTGAAACCACTGAAGACAGACGAGACTGTCGACATTGACTTTCTTGCACGCCAGACCCCAGGTTTCTCCGGTGCCGACATTGCCAATGTCTGCAATGAGGCAGCTCTGATAGCTGCCCGCCATAACAGTGAGAAGGTGGGTAAACAAGACTTCCTCGATGCTGTGGACCGTATCATTGGCGGTTTGGAGAAAAAGACCAAGGTCATGACTGAGAAGGAAAAACGTAGTATCGCTATCCACGAGGCAGGCCATGCTACTATCTCCTGGTTTACAGAATTTGCCGACCCTCTTGTCAAAGTATCCATCGTGCCTCGCGGTCAGGCATTAGGTGCTGCCTGGTATCTGCCTGAGGAGCGCGTGCTGCAGACCAAGGATGCTATGCTCGATGAGATGTGCTCTCTCCTGGGAGGTCGCGCTGCAGAAGAATTGTTTATTGGTACCATTTCCACGGGTGCCATGAATGACTTGGAGCGTACAACCAAACAGGCTTACGGCATGATTGCCTATGCCGGTATGAGTGAGAAATTGCCCAATATCTGCTATTACAGCAATCAGGAATACCAGTTCCAGAGGCCCTACTCCGAGACCACTGCAAAGATCATGGACGATGAAGTGCTTCGCATGATTAACGAACAATATGAGCGTGCCAAGCGTATCCTGACAGAGCATAAGGAAGGACATGCCCAACTAGCCCAGTTGCTCGTGGACCGTGAGGTTATCTTTGCAGAGGATGTAGAGAAAATCTTTGGCAAGCGTCCCTGGACGAGTCGTGCTGAAGAATTGTTGGAGGCTCAAATGAAAGCCGATGCCGAGCGCATGGCAGAGGAACGGGCAAAGGAACTGGAGGCAAAGGAATTAGAAGAAAGTAGAAAGAGAAAAGAGGAAGGAGATTAGTCCATTCCTCTTTGTTAATTTACTATTCTCTACACTAAAACAGCGTCAGAGTATATAAATATATCACCGCAGCAGGAATAGCAAGCAACGAAGAGTCGAAGCGGTCAAGCATACCTCCGTGACCAGGTAATATGGAGCCAGAATCCTTGATGCCTAAAGTACGTTTAAAAAGACTCTCCACAAGATCGCCCCATGTCCCGAAAACGACAACGGTCAGTCCCAGTCCAGCCCACTCAAGAGGATTTAGGGCAATATCGTTCACACCGTATTGATCCGTAAGATACCATATCAGCACAGCAACGCATATCACTATAATACCGCCACCTATACTTCCTTCCCAACTCTTTCCTGGAGATATGCGAGGGAAAAGCTTGTGCTTACCAAATAAAGAACCGCAAAGATAGGCACCAGTATCGTTCACCCATAGGAAGACAAACACCGATAACGGACACAAACAGGTATACGTTATACTCTGCCCGTTATCTCGGAAAGCCAAAACATTTAGTAGTGAAAAAGATAATGCTATATACATCTGGCTCATCATCATATAAGCCCAATTGCTGATGGGATTCTTACTTTTAAGATACAATTCAGCAATCATCAAGTAGATGATACTCACAAGATAAGGGATGAATACAGCTGGGGGAGCTATTCTACTATTGAATCCAGCCATAGCGACAAACAAATAAACTCCAGCAACAGTGCAGATAAATTGGTTTACAGTAACACCAACATGTTGATTGACAAGCCCCGTAAACTCCCAAATAGTCAAACCTGTCACTAAAGCAAAAAGTAACACCATAGCCTCTGGACGAAGAAAGCAACATACTATTATCGCCACAAATAGCACTCCAGTTATTGACCTAACAATAAAATTATTCATTGTCTCCTTTTCTAGTTACCAACTATTCTCTTTCCACTTTCCTCTTTCCACTCATTTAGCTTGATAGAGAACATTCAATGTCGGTGTATAGGTATTCTTCAGTGTAACTGTGATAAAACCGCCATCTGTTTCAAACTTCGCAACCTTATGATCATCACCTAAAACAGGACAGTTAGGCCAGGCATCCAACTCCTTCTCTAAATTATCACGAAGTTTCTGCCAGAGATTACGGGTGCTGTCATTAGTCGACAGTTCATAAGTTTCCTGAATCATCTTCAATGTATCGTTCTGTTGAGCCAACACAAGATGATACTTCTCATCCGGATTAGTCATGACCACATTGGTAAGAGCAGAGTCAGAACGGGCAGAATCAAGGGCAAAGCCACGATTTGTCAAGGAATCATAGAAAGCCTTGAAGGGCATGCCCATCGACAATCCGTGATAGTTCAGGTACACAGGTTCACTACTACAGGCGCAAAGCATCCCAAAAGCCATTAAAGCTACAAAAATCTTCTTCATAATCATACTAGTTTGATAATTCTGCTGCAAATATACGAAATAATTGTGAAATAAAAAATAGTTATTATGAATTATTTTGTACCTTTGCACCCATGTTTACAGGAAGCATTCTACTTTTTGCCCTTCTGACAGTCCCTGATGACGCCGATACCATCCGTTCGGAACGTATCGACGAGGTCATTATTACGTCGAATTCCGCCCGACAACGTCTACAGAGTGTTCAAGCAGGGGCTGAGCAGCTCCAGTTGAAGGAACTGACGACCGCTCCGCAATTATTCGGTGAGACAGACATTATGCGGAGTATCCAGTTGTTGCCGGGCATTAAGGCAGAGAGTGATGCATCGAGCAGTTTTCAGGTGCGTGGGGGAACCTCCACCCAGAACATGGTACTTTTTGACAATTGTCCCGTCTATAATGTAGGGCATTTAGCCGGGCTGTTCTCCGCCTTCAATGACGATGCTTTAGCTGGTGCCACACTCTACAAGGGTCTTTTGCCCGCACAATACGGTGGGGCTTCATCCGCAGTTCTCGATATCAGCGGACGAACAGGCGACAAACAGCAATGGCATGGTGGTGCGACCATCGGTCTGTTGTCTGCCAAAGGCACCATTGAAGGTCCGATCATAAAGGACAAACTATCGATGCTTGTAACCGCACGCCGTACTTATCTTGATGCTTTCCTTAAACTCAGCAAAGATTTCAAGGACAACACGCTCTATTTCTACGATATTAATACGAAAATAGATTGGACGATGACACCCCGTGACCAGCTTTTCCTCAGCTTTTTCACGGGCTATGACCGCACTGCCTTGCAAGATATGATTGATATTCGTTGGCGTAACCTGACAGGAAGCCTGAAATGGCTCCATCACTTCAATGGCGGTTCTAACGCTCAGACGACCTTGCTTTATAGCAGTTACGAAAACAACGATGGCGTTGATTTCATGAAACTCAATCTTTGGTATAAAGGTCATATCCGTCAAGCCAGTATCAGACAAGATTTCAATTTCTCTCTTGGACAGCACGAACTGAAAACAGGCTTCCAGTCATCACTACTCAATGTCAAATCAGCAGAATGGCAGGTGCTCAGCACCTACGAGAAAGAGCAGCGCCGGGCATGGGAGAATGCCGTCTGGCTCAATGCGACCCTGAAGCCTTTCGAAAAGCTGACGGCCACAGCCGGACTACGATTAAGCACTTTTTCGCCTTTAGGGGGTTCCCTCTATTACGACCTCACTCCAGAGGGTGAGATCGACTGGTACTATAATTACAAAAAGAACAAGATTGTCAAGACCCACATTGTCTGGGAGCCTCGTGTCAGTCTCAACTTATCCCTCACACCGACCTTTAACGTCAAGGCTGCCTACGCCCGGACATCACAGAATATCCATGCCCTGCGTAACCAGAGCACATCAACGCCCTTCGATCGATATACCATCAGCAGTAATATCGTCAGGCCTGAGATTGCGGACCAGATTAGTGCAGGTCTCTTTTTCGTCACTCCTGATGAGACCTATGATTTCTCTGTTGAGGGCTACTATCGGAAGATATCCAATATTCTGGACTATCGCGACGGCAAGACCTTCCGCAGTGAGATTGAGATTGAACGTCTGATCCTGCCTGGCGATGGAAAAGCCTATGGTGTTGAGTTCCTTGCCAGAAAGAATAACGGGCGCTTCACGGGATGGTTAGGATATACGTTATCTTGGTCGAAGGCTCGTATTGAAGGAATTAACGGAGGTCGCTGGTATGATGCCAATAACGACCGTCGCCATGATATCAACATAGTGGCCATGTATCGTTTGACCCCTCGCTGGAGTCTGAGTGCAGCCTGGCTATTTAACAGTGGCCAAGCCTTTACAGCCCCAAGTGGGAAATATCAGATTATCGACAACTGGATATACTATTATGCCGAACGTAATGGCTATCGTGCACCCGACTATCACCGTCTTGATATCAGTGCCGTCTGGTCAAAGAAATACCGTCGCACTACCCATGAGTGGGTCTTCGGCATCTACAATCTCTATAATCGCTACAATCCGTTCCTCATCAATTTCGAGGACGGCGAACAAGGCAACGGCACCCGGGCCGTGCAGTATTCACTCTTCGGCATCGTTCCGTCTGTATCGTTTAACATTAATTTCTGAGTGCCATGAGATTATCTGTCATCCTGTTATTCTGTCTAAATATCGTTATTTTGTCCTCCTGCGAGAAGGACATCGACATTGATTACCATCAGGTGCCCTCACTCTATGTAGTCGAGGCATCTGTCAGTAATACGAACATGGAAGCCCGTATCAGCCGGACCCAAAATATGGACGACAACAGCACCAAAAGCGACATCAGTAATGCCGTTGTCGTCATTACCGGTGATGATGGCAGCAGAATCCAGCTCAAATATATGTCCAACGGGCGCTATTACTCCAGTAGTAAGGGCGTGCCAGGCGTGACTTATACCATTACTGTCGACGTCGACGGCGAGCACTTCACATCAACATCTACCATGCAAAATAAAACTACAATCAATTCGTTCAGAGTGATTCGTAAGAAAATTGCCACAGAATGGTTCCAAATTGGTGAACTGAATTTCCAGGACCTGCCCAACGAAGACAACTGGTACTTTATGCACATTTACCGCAATGACTTAGGCTATCGATGGGCTGTTTTAGACGACCGCAACGACCCTGGCAAGGAACGGCAACAGCTATTCAATTTCTTCCGTGAAGGGGACAACGGCAGCGATGTCCTCCGTGACGGTGACGATCTGCGAATAGAGCTCTACACCATCGACAAACGTACCTACGACTATTTCTTCTCTATGCAGATGATGGAAAACACAGGCACCAACCCGATACCTAATTTCTCGGGTGGGTGCCTGGGATATTTCTCTGCACATTGGCTGGTAGCAAAACCTTTCGTATATCGTGCAGCCGATGTAGAAGAAGAAGAGGATTAGAAACCAAAAATATCCGGAGGTGTCGTCGGTATTGAACTGAGCTTAATCCGCACCGTAAAAGGAACATCCATATCCGTATTCTTATACTCCAGCTTGATAGTCAAGTCATCAAACGACAATACACGCGCCTGAATTTTCTGCTTTTGGTTGCCGTTGGTATATTCCAATCGAAGGTTGTCGTTATCACACTTATAGGTGCCGGCATAGATTGTGTCGCCGTATGTGTCGTAAGCACAAAACGAGCCATCTCTCGCCATACCGTTATATGTGCCATCGCCTTCAAACTTGAAATAGTGATAGATAAAATCCTCTGGTGAGACATTCACATCACCGATGATTTCAACATCACCTTCCTCCCAGCCACGATACCAGGTACCGACAATCTGCTCACCCAAACGGTTTCCGTCATCATCACCAGAACCGCAACAGATGAACAACGGCAGTAACAAGAATAAATAAAGCCTATTTGACATTACCAACCTTTACCAGGTATTCTGCAATCTGCACAGCATTTAGTGCAGCTCCCTTACGAATCTGGTCACCACTGAGCCAGAAAGTCAGACCATTCTCGTCACTGAGATCCTTACGGATACGGCCAACGTAGACATCATCCTTACCGGCTGTCTCCAGCGGCATCGGATAGGTCAGTGTTGTGGGATCATCTTTTAACGTACAACCAGGAGCAGCAGCAATTGCCTTCTGAGCCTCTTCCACGCTGATAGGACGTTCAGTCTCAATCCAAACAGACTCTGAATGAGAACGCAGTGATGAAACGCGGACACACATAGCCGAACACTTGGCATCGGTATGCATGATCTTACGGGTCTCATTGTACATCTTCATCTCTTCTTTGGTATAACCATTTGGCTGGAACACGTCAATCTGAGGGATGACATTATAAGCCAGCTGGTGGGCAAACTTCTTCACAGTCTTTACCTCACCCTCTTCAACCATCTCCTTATACTGCTGCTGCAGTTCAGCCATGGCTGCTGCACCGGCACCAGAAGCACTCTGATAAGAAGCCACATGGATGCGCTTGATATGAGAGATATTCTCTAACGGCTGGAGCACAACCACCATCATAATCGTAGTACAGTTGGGGTTGGCAATGATACCACGGGGACGCTTCAAGGCATCCTCGGCATTGCACTCAGGCACTACCAAGGGCACATCATCATCCATACGGAAAGCGCTGGAGTTATCAATCATCACGGCTCCGTATTTAGTAATTGTCTCGGCAAATTCCTTCGATGTGCCAGCGCCTGCAGAAGTGAAGGCAATGTCAACATCCTTGAAGTCATCGTTGTGCTGTAACAGTTTCACTTCGATTTCCTGCCCTTTAAATGTGTACTTACGGCCAGCACTGCGTTCTGAGCCAAACAACACCAGTTCGTCCATCGGGAAATTTCTCTCTGCGAGAATGCGCAGGAACTCCTGTCCTACAGCTCCACTCGCTCCAACAATTGCTACTTTCATCTTGTTTAATCTTAATATGGTTACAATTTGGCTGCAAAGGTACTACTTTTTTTCTTTTATATCTATATTTTTGAACCAATTATTCACATTATTCACATTTCTTTCCGAAAAAAACAGTAACTTTGCACACGAAATGACATTAATAGCAGCATATTTCCCGATAGCCGACCCCACGATGATTTTCTTCGTCGTGCTGATGATCATTCTGTTTGCGCCGATTATCATGAGTAAGCTGCGCATCCCGCATATCATCGGCATGGTACTGGCAGGTGTCGTCGTTGGCAAATATGGTCTGAACATCTTGGAGCGCGACATCTCATTCGAAATTTTCGGGAGTGTCGGCCTGTACTATATCATGTTTCTTGCAGGACTTGAAATGGATTTGGAGAGTGTCAAACGCAAGTCTCGCCAGTTCTTAATCTTCGGTCTTCTTACCTGTTTCATACCATTGATCCTCACCTATATCATGTCAAGAACCGTGTTAGACTACAGTCATCCCGCTTCTTTCCTGTTAGGCTGTATCATGGCTTCCAACACCCTTATTGCCTACCCCATTGTCAGCCGATACGGCCTGCAGCGGCATCCTTCTGTGCAGTTGTCAGTCGGTTCCTCAATGATTTCTCTCTTCTTGGCCCTGGTGATGATTGCTGCCCTCTCCACTTTCCTTACTGCCAACAACGACTCCTCCTTCCTTCTATTCCTCACGTTCCTTCTAAAACTCATTGTCTTCATCACCGGATCTGTCTGGCTCATACCGCGTTTGGCTCGCTATTTCCTCCGCCGTTATTCTGATGCGGTCATGCAGTATATCTTCGTATTAGCAGTGATGTTCCTTTCAGCAGCACTCTCAGTTGCAATCGGTCTGGAGGGTATCTTCGGTGCTTTCCTATCAGGATTAATATTGAACAGATATATTCCTAAGGTTTCACCTTTGATGAATCGCATTGAGTTTATCGGAAATGCCGTCTTTATCCCCTATTTCCTTATTGGTGTCGGCATGCTGATCAATGTGCGAACAGTTTTCACTTCATTCGAGGTCTTGCTGGTGGTCTGTCTTATCGCCTTTTTCGGAACATTCGGCAAGGCAGTGGCTGCCTATATATCCAGTTTGTTCTTCCGGTTGCCTCAGCGCGATGGAAATATGATGTTTGGAATGACCTCTGCCCACGCTGCCGGTGCCATCGCGATGGTGATGGTTGGCATGCGCCTGGAGATTGCCCCAGGAATCTATCTTGCCAATACCGATATGATCAACGGTGTCGTCATGATGATTCTTGTTACCTGTATCATCTCTTCCATGATGACAGAGCATGCCTCCCAACAGATTGTGCTCACCCAAAACCGCGACGCCATCTCCTACCCTGGTACATCGACAAGCACGAACACTCCGGATGATGACGAAAAAATCCTACTTTGTGTCAAATACAAGGAAATTGCCCCTCAACTGCTGTCGTTAGCCCTACTGATGCGCAACCAACGGTTGAACCGAGGACTTGTAGCCTTGAATGTGGTCTATGACGATGAAAAATCCATTAAACATCGCGAAACTGGACTACAGTTGTTGGAGCAACTACAACAACAAGCTTCAGCCGCTGAGGTGCAGATGCAGACGCAGGTTCGCTTGGCTTCCAACATCGCCAACGGCATTAAGCACGCTTTCCGGGAATTCAGCAGTTCTGAGATTATTATGGGCATGCACGTCCATACAGAACACAATCCCAAGTTCTGGGGCGATTTCATTCAGAGCCTTTATAACGGCCTGAACCGTCAGATTATCCTCATCCGCTTTGTGCAGCCCCTTAATACATTGCGACGCATTCAGGTGGCAGTGCCTTCAAGGGCTGAATTTGAGCCTGGTTTCCATCGCTGGTTAGAGCGTCTGAGTCGTCTGGCTGGACAGCTTGACTGCCGCATCCAGTTTCATGGTCGCGAGGAGTCACTCGTGCTGATTGCCGAGTATATCAACAACCGTCACCCCAATGTACGAGCAGAATATACGCCTATGGGGCATTGGAATGAATTACCGCAATTGGCTGCCACCATTCAGGAAGATCACCTGTTTGTCGTGATTACTGCCCGTAAAGGTACGATTTCGTACAAGAACGCCCTGGAGCGCCTGCCTGACGAACTGCAAAAATATTTCTCTGGCAAGAACCTCATGATTATTTTCCCAGATCAGTATGGTGACCAGAAGGATGATCACATGAGTTTCACCGAGGCTCAGCACCATGAGGAAACATCACTTTATACAACCATCTCTCAATGGATCCACAAAAAGAGAGAAGTAAAAGAGTAAGACTATTATGCTGAAATTAGGAGATTATCATATACTGAGAATCAAGAAACGTACAGATTACGGTCTGTATCTGGACGGCGGCGATGAAGGCAACATCCTTTTGCCCAATAGGTATGTAACGAAAGATATGCGTATCGGTGATGAAATAGAGGTATTTATCTATCTGGATCAGGACGAACGTACCATCGCCACCACAGAGCATCCGATAGCAAAAGTGGGGGAGTTTGCGTGGATGGAGTGTGCGTGGACCAATGAATATGGGGCCTTCTTGCATTGGGGACTGATGAAAGATCTGTTCTGCCCCTTCCGCGAGCAGAAACAGCGCATGGAGCGTGGCAAGAAATACTATGTCTACGTGAAGGAAGACGAGAAAACCCATCGGTTGATGGCCACAGCAAAAGTAGAACGCTATCAACAGAAAACGGGCCATGAACTGGCTCTGGATTTCTCAGAAGAACTGCTACGCTACCTTTACGAACACGATGGTCATTGTGATCTTGGTGACAAATCACCTGCAGAAGAGATTGCCGCCCGTTTCGGTGTTTCAAAGAAAGTCTTCAAACAAGCTGTAGGCGACCTATACAAGCGACAGATCATCACCATCGGTGACGATGGTCTCCACCTCGTTCCCTGATTCTTCCTTCCCTTTCGATAATTCTCCGACGACGACACCATCTTTCAGATGAATGGTACGGTCTGTCAGTTCAGCCAATCCCTCATCATGAGTGACAATCACAAATGTTTGACCGTATTTGTCACGCAGATCAAAGAACAATTGATGCAATTCTGCTTTATTCTTTGAGTCCAGAGAACCCGAGGGCTCATCAGCAAGAATCACTGCGGGATTATTAATCAGCGCACGAGCCACTGCCACGCGCTGCTTCTCACCACCGGAAAGTTCGTTGGGTTTATGCGAAGCACGTTCACTCAACCCCATAAATTCAAGTAATTCCTTCGCCCGTTTCTTGGCCTCTTTCTGCGAAACACCTGCAATATAGGCCGGAATCATGATATTCTCCAAAGCCGTAAACTCTGGCAACAACTGGTGAAACTGAAAGACGAAACCTAAGTGCTGATTGCGGAAATCACTCAGTTTCTTAGCAGATAGCTTACTGGTGTCAATACCATCTACAACCACACGGCCCGCATCTGGTCTGTCCAATGTTCCGATAATCTGCAACAATGTCGTCTTACCAGCACCCGAGGGGCCAACGATGCTCACCACCTCGCCTTTATCGATATGAAGGTCGATGCCCTTCAGTACTTCCATGGCTCCAAAACTCTTATGGATATTCTCAATTGTAATCATATTGACGGCAAAGGTACAAAAAAAAAATGAAACGCCACCAATAACTAGTCATTATTAAAAAATATCCTACCCATATTAAGAAATAACCCTCCCTTATTGCGCAATAAGGGAGGGTTATTAAAATATAATAATCAGAGATTACTCAGCGATACAGATGGTCACACGGTTGAGGTCGTTCTCAGCGAACGGCTGCACACGTGAACCCTTGCTGTCGTAGGAGATGCGGCTCTCAGCCACACCATACTTCTCCTTCAGGGCCTTCACAACGGCATCGGCACGGCCAGCGGCCAGACGGTCGTTGATCTTGTCATTACCTGTACCGGCATCAGCATAGCCAGTTACCTGAACCTTGGCATTGGGGTACTTGGCCAGATAGTCGGCCACGTCCTTTACCTTCTGCTCCTCAGTGTCACGGATGATGGTCTTGTTGATCACGAAGAAGATGTCGCGGCGGAGCGGCTCAATCTTCACTTCCTCAACCACAGGAGCAGGTGCCGGAGCGGGCTCCGGCTCAACAACAGGCTGCGGAGCAGGTTCTGGAGCGGGTGCGGGAGGAGGCAGAATCTTGCTATAGCTCTTGCCGAGATTAATCTTCAGGCCAACAAGGGCGTTGAAATACCAGTCGGCCTTCAGCTTACGGTCTGCCTTCTTGGAATTGTACTTGTCGCCAAGGATGTTAGCATTACCTTCGATGGTCAATGCAACAGCATCACTCAGACGGAAGGCAGCCTCAAGACCGCCACGCCCGAAAGGTCTAACCTTTGTGCCATCCCATACATAATCCAGATCATAAGCATTCAGACTTGACAGGTTCTTAGCAATATCGTTTGCCTCATCATTTGAGAAAGCGATGTTAGCACCACCACCAAGGAAAGCAGTCAGGTTGAACACGCGGTTAGGATTCCAGCCGCAGAACAGGTTGCTCAGGTTGAACATCAGGTCGATACCGGGAGCAACATACTTGTACTTGTAGTCGTTTGTGTACGGCTCTGTACCAATAGCAGGACGGAAGCCGTTCCAACCACCCTTGCTCTGCCAGGCATTAGCCTGGATGCGGGCTCCGAACACGGGGCTGAACTGATAGCCAAGACCAAGCTGTACGTTAGGAGACAGCAGCTTTGAGAACTTGGCCTCACCAAGAGTATACTGGGCACCACCCTCAAGGTTGAGGAATGCGTGCTTCTTGAACTCATACTTTGTGCCGTCAGCAGCCTCATAGTTTGCCTGAGCCATTGCTGATGCACTGAAACTCAGCAGCATTGCAGCCAGTAAAGTCTTCATTGTCTTCATATTCACTATAATTTAATTAAAAACACTTATTTAATGTCTCATTAGGAGAGACGCCTATTCATATTTCTTAATGCCCTGCAGGATGATCTCCGTAGGCTCGTCAGAAGCGTTCGTATAGACGTTGGCACTGCGATAGAACTGTCCGGAACTGAGTTCATTCATCTTCAATGTCATCGTAATCTTCGACCTCTTACCAGGAGCGATGGGGCCATCGGGACTGACGATGTCAAGGCAGGGGCAGGAGGCCTCTACCTTCTCTATCACAAGCGGGGCATCACCTGTATTGGAAAACAGGAAGTCACGCGTCTGGTCGGGACCGTCAATAGCAAGAGAGCCAAGGTCGAAATAAACCGTGTCAAACTTAATGGCCGGACCGCCAGTGTGAGAGATGTCAACACTGACATTCTTCAATGAGTCAACGGAGTCCTTACCCTGCTGTCCCTGCCGATTAGACTGGCAGGCAGCAATCAACAGGGCCACAATACTGATGGTAAACAGTTTCCTCATAATCAGCGTCTCCTAAAATTTGTCAATCTTTGAATCGCGGGTGTTCATGTCATTGTCATCGGCAACAGTAAGATGCCATTCGCCATTGATGCGGACGGGCTTGATGGCATAGAACATCTTGTTGGGACGGTTGTCATCGGAACTTTCCTTATCGAAAAGCACGGCAGAGTACCTAATGAGGCAATCTGACTCCGTCCGGAATATGATACTCTCCAGCTGGTAGCGGATCGGGGAAACAATCTTCATTCCCATCTGGTAATGCTTCTGCATATCAGAATCCATCTCCACCAGGGAATCGTTACGCAACTGAGAGACCATTGACATCGCTCCGTCAAAGTCCTTGTTGACAAGCAGGTCGAAATACCGGTTCATCAGGTCGACCACCTGCGTCGTATCGGCAGCAGAGAGAGTCATACTCTCCTCAGGTGTAGCCTCTACCTTGTTCCTGTCCTTACAGCCTGTAAACAGACAGAGCAGCAGGAGGGTCACAGAGGATACTGCCAATACTCTTTTCTTCAACGTCATATTTTCTAAGTTTTTAAAAAGGGGTGCCACAGAGTGACACCCCCTTGATTATTGAATCTTCAGCGAGTGAAGAGATTACTCAATCATTGCCTGCTCAACAGAAGCCGTAACACCAACGGTAACCCACTTGGTCTGACGTACTGTCTGGAAGCCATAGACATAAGTCATGGTGATAGGAACGAATACGTGGAATCCACCAGTTACACCAGAGTTGTTCAGGTAGCGGAGCTTTGTCTTGCTCGTCTTCTCCAGCTTCAGGTTAGGAACCTGAGAGGTCAGGATGAAGCCCTTAGCCTCAGCATCAGCAACGCTCTCAATAACAGGCATGTGACCCAGTGTGTAGTTGTCACTACGCTGGCTTGTACCAAGGTTAGCATCTGTGTAGAAGAGACCATCCTGGATTTCAAGCTCTACCTGATAGTAAGCATAGTCAAATGCCTTCTGGTTACCTACGCTAGGCAGTACGAGAGACACGTCCTTACCACCAGTGCGGTTCTGACGGTCACCGTAGTACTCACGCCAGTCCTTAACGATGAGAGCATCGGTCAGGTCGATTGCGTGCCAGTCATTAGGAGCATCGGGAACAAGTGCCTGCTTCGGGTTCTCGAGGTCGAGCGGACGGAGGAAGCGAGCATTGAACCACATGTTGTTCCAGTAAACAGGAGCACAAGCGTCAATAGCCTTGATGTTGATGTAAGCAGTGAAGGTCTCACGTTCACCAAGCTCATTGTGAGTCTTGTAGTTCAGGATGTCATCCTGATCCTCACCGTTGACATAGTTCAGAACAGTAATCTGACGATCATCAGCTGTAGCGTTATCATCGTAATTCAGAGTAACGAGATCAACAGGAATCGGATAAACAGTATTATTCTTAGCCTTAATCTGAATCTTTGTATGATCAGCATTCAGAATCAGGGTGTACTCTGCACCAGTGTAACCCTTAACAGTCCAAGAGTTATCGATACCATGGTTTTTACCAGCATTGAATGAAGCATTACCGATAGTTGTGCTTGGGAGGATGAACTCACATCCAAGTTTCATGCCAGTGATAGAGCTGAAGTGAGAAGGATCCTTAACAGTAGCCTTAAGTTCGCCACCAATGAAGAAGTCCTTCAAGTTCTTACTGAACTCAGTATAGGTCTTCTCGCTTCTCTTAGCGATAACATCGTTAGCCATCTCAAGGAGGTTATCATATCTGATATCCATCTTGGTAGCATTATCATCGATACTGTAACCGATAGTCTTCACAGAAGCAGAAGCCTCGGGAACAGGAACAGGAACGTTCACGCGAACCTCAAATGCATCACTTGTACCAGTAGCATTGGTCTTGCTGTTCAGATCATACCAGTAGGTCAGAATCTTGTTAGCACCCATGTCACCCTTAGCAACGTGCAGTTCACCTGGCTTAATGGTCAGCTTAACCCAAATTGAAGGATTACCCTTCTCAGGAGCTGCGCCAATAGCTGGTTTGTCAGCATCGGGATCATAAGCCAAATGAGCGTAGCGTACCCATGTCTCAATTGGTTCCTTGTTTACATAGTAGTCACCCTTATCCTCGAGTTTGCCGGCATTCTTCAGTTCCTCTGCCTTATCCTTCAGCTGAGCAGCTGTGAACGACCACTTGATGATGTGGGTTGTAGCATCTTCAATATTCTGAGCAGACAGGTTCCACTCCTCATCAACTGAACCGAATGTCTTGGTCTCATCGATGCGCTTGCCACCCTTACCGGTATACTGGACACCGTAACGAGTTACCTTGTTATAAGTAGCACCCTGGACATCAACCTCCTGAGTTGTCTGAGCATAATAATCGAAGATATAGTTCTTATCGAAGTCCTTCTTAGACATACCCTCGAGAGCCTCATCCAAGAGATGACGCTCAATCTCAGACCATGTTACTCTACCATCGGTTGGCTTACAATTCACCCAGATATCCTTAATATCGAAGTCAACTTCCTTAGCCTCTGGAATAACAACATCCTGAGTGATGAGGAACTTCATGTAAGCGAAGGAAACGATACGATCCTTGCTATCCTTCACCATGATACATACGATAGGCTGACGACCTACGCAAGCTGCATTAGCAGTCTTACCAGTGATGGTCGTACCATCAGCATTAACGTTACGAGGATAAGCAATGACGTGACCCTCTTCGTTGGTAATCAACTCAAGGTGAACAGACTCACCAGTCTTGTTGGTACCCAAAGCATAGTTAACGAGCTGGATGTCATACTTGAAACCGAGCTTCTTGAACAGAGCGTCAGTCATTGTTACAACCTTATCCTTATCGATAGAAGCATCACCATCCTTATCCTTATTCTTAGTTGTTCCATTCCACTGAGCGATGGGCAGGTGAGCAGCGGGGTGACCAGAAATAGTATCAGTGATTTCTGCCTCATAATCCTCCTTCTTAGGAACATAGCGAGACTCCAGAACCTTTGTAATATCGAAAGATCCATCATACTTAATCTCATGAGTAGGAGATGTAGTAGCCAGCGCCAAGAAGCTGAAGCTTCTGTGCAGGTTAGAAGAGTTAACTGCACCGCCATCATAACCGATCTGGTCGAGGTGACGTGTTGTTACAGGGAAGGTGTTATCACCAATGAGCAGGCCATAACCATACTCAGGAACAACGATGGCATAGTCAGAATTAACTGTAGTATCAGCAACGCCATCCTGACCCTTCTTAGTCATTGACAGAGAAGCGATGGTAGCAATGCCGTTATTCAGTCTTGACTCAATAGTCTGAGCATCAGCCTCGAAGGGAACACTCAGGATACCAGCCTTGAAGTTGTCTGCACTAGCTTCGAGCAGAGCATCTGTAGTCTTGTAAACAGGAGAAATACCTTCAACACCACTACGTGTAGGAGTTGTACGCTCAGTAGCAGCAGGCTCCTTAATGTTTGCAGTCCAGTTGTAGAAATCAATGGTGAAATTCTTCAAATCAACATTTGTCGGATTCACATGATAGCTAGCTGTACCATAGTCAGAGATATTAACTCTACCAACACGGTCGAAGTAGTGATACATGTCAGCAGCCTTCTCAGGATTGTTCTTCTCCTCGGGCAGATCATAGATATATACACTGATACCCTCGATACCACCATAGTATGTATCAGGACGGAGAACGAGGCTCTTCAGATCACGCTTTACAAAAATATTCAGGACGTCGATGTTTGCACCGATAGAAGCCAGCTTATCCAGCTTTTCGCTAATCTTCAGGTCATCAAGAGCCTTCAGGGCATCCTCTGCATCTTTCATTCTCTTCACGAGCTTATCAAGCTCTTCCTGATTAGCCTTGGCATCCAACTCAGTCTTGTCAGCCTTTGCAGCGAGACCATCTGTAATACTCTTTTTGATGCCATCAAGAGAAG
>Ga0247610_10001833_pt1 | contig 25555 bp, 24 predicted proteins | sample 174DNAGHGhighgp2_FD_193483 | JGI IMG/M metagenome (GOLD analysis project Ga0247610, IMG submission 193483) | Sheep rumen microbial communities from Palmerston North, Manawatu-Wanganui, New Zealand - 1742 DNA GHGhigh gp2 | ecosystem: Host-associated > Mammals > Digestive system > Stomach > Rumen...
TCTCCTTGTTACTCAGGCCGCGTACCACCTGCACGAGTACATCTTTCTCGCGCTCGGATAGTTCTTCGGTCTGCGGCATCTGATGCCGACGATGGGAGTGCGCATGTTCCTCAGAAAGTGCCGGACGCAGGATATCATCCTCGATGGCACAATGGTCTGCGAAATCCTGCTCCGTATGCCATAAATCGGACATGACGCTGATGAGCGTATAGGTAATGGTGCGGGACGATGTTCCGGGGAAATACTTGATGATGAGGTTCTTGATCTCGGTGAGTTTGCCGGTGATCCGTTCGTCATCGTGCTCGTGCTCTTCGAAAAGACCTGCGTTCTCATGTTCAATATGGGTGCGTATCTCCTCGACGAACTCATCGTAGCATCGGAGGATGAGTCCCGGGATTTTAGTTGTCGGGTCCGCTGGGATGATGGCTTCCACCAAGGCTCTACGCAAACGCGGCAGTCGGAAATCGAGAAAATAAGTATGGGCGTTTTGCAGATACCGCTGGAGGGTAGGAATGTCTATTTCTTCGGGTATAGCCCGTTGATGAAAAACCTTATAATTGACGACAGCGAGGAAGGTTGTCGTATGCACGTGGTGCGCCTCGCAGACCTGCTCGATGGTCTGGTCTCCTACACCCATCTCGAGTCCGAAACGGCTGATGATCTGGATGGCATCTTCCTCGTGCGCCATCAGATCGCAAATCTTATCGGTCGCTTTGTACATAAAAATCACCAAATTTGGCCGCAAAATTACAAAAAAAATACGATATGTGCAAGTTCGCGGGTAATTTTTCCCCATTTTTGGGTATTGTGTGGGTCGTAAAAATGCAGTAATTTTGCACTCGATTTTGAAGAACTATGGATATGAAAAGATTTTTACTTGGTACGATGGCTTTTATGGCCTTGTCAATTAGTTCTGTTTATGCGGTTGGACTGGATTACTATCAGACCTTGGTGACTGAGCAGCAGGCCAGTGCAGCGGGACAATCGCATGTGTTTGGCTTGAATTACTATGCAGACGGCAGTCTGTTGGTGTTGGCTAACTATCAGACAGATACTACTGCCGGAGATGGCGTAATGGTGTTTTGCGGTAAAACATACGGAGCTGCTTTGGGAAACAGAAAAGGAAACGGGGGATCCCGTTATAAATTGAAGAACTACCGCAATGCCCTCTTGTCGAAACTGGATAATAAGGGTGAGATTGTATGGGCAGTGGTGGACTCAACGTTCGATTTTGATCTGAGTGCAAGTGCGGCTATGACGACTGAGAATGGTGGCGCTATTTGGGCGCAAAAGGGTAAAGACGCGGAAGGTCGTTTTTGGACGTATATCAATGTTTATTCGAATACCGGTCAGTTTATTGACGGCGGTTACGTAATGGCGGATTATGAGCAGAAGTCCTTTATGACGCAAGTGCCCAAGGACAGTTATGCATGGACCGGTCTGGTGCAAGATGCGGAAGGTAACACATATCTGGCCGGTTATCAGGCGGGTGATTTGATTCCGCGTGCGAATAGTGATACGGTACGTGCGCGTACGCAAGAATGGAATGGTGAAGGCAATCAGAAGAGTAAGTACGCCAATACAGTTATATTGAAGTACGATAAGAATATGTTCTTTGCCGGTGCGACGAGTTATATAGAGGGGCTGAAGTACGACCGCCCGAGTGGAATTCATTATGAGGATGGAAAATTGTACGTCGCCGGCGTGTATAACAATGCGACGGATAGCGGACTCTATGCGGCTCGGTACAATACCAATCTGGAGTTAGAGGATATCCAGTATCATCCTGTAACAGGTTCGGTTAAGTTGGAGCAGACGAAGTTCGTGGATGGTAGGATCTATATCTGCGGTGGTCTGGGTAAGAACGGAAGTGTTACAGTCGGCGATAAGACGATCACTACTGAGCCGACGATCAATAACAGCGGTTTTGTCTTTATTATCAATCAGACTGATGGTCAGGCGCTCGATGTGGCGGTGAAGAAAGATGTGTTCGGTCTGACCGTTGCGGCGTATCCCGAGGAGGATGGGGTAGTGGCGTATTACTATGGTCCAATGGGGAAGAGCATGGCGCTCCATTATGATGCCGATATGAATCTGGTGAGTGCTGACACGCTGGCAACCGGTGGTGGTTTATCAATCGTTACTTGTGTGGCTCGTAAGGTAGATGGCCGCCAAACGGCAGTAGGATTCCGTGCCAAAAGCGATTCGGAATACGATCTGTTAGGTATCAAAATGCAACCTGAGAATACCAATTGGTACAGTGTGGTTGCATTTCTGAGTGAGAATGGTACAATGGGCTTTGAGCAGGTGAAGAGTGAGGATGGGAAAGCCGTTAAGTTCATCGAGAACGGTCAACTCTTTATTCGCTATAATGGCAGAAAATATAACATTTTAGGATATTAATTAAAATATTGAATGTATGAAAAAGATTTTTACTTTTGTGAGTGCAGTAGTCATGGCGCTGGGTATGCAGGCTGCTGCGATTGACACCATTCAGGTGGATGGTATTTATTATCAATTGAATGACGATCAGACGGCAACGCTGATTCGTTATAGTACATCCTCCAAGTATGAGATCGACACTATTGTGGTTCCGGTAACCGTAGAGAAGGAAGAGGTTTCGTATCCGGTTGTAGCACTCGGTCAAGGTGCTTTCCGCAACGCTACTTCCAGATCGATTACTTTTGCCGAAGGCAGTCAGGTTACCACACTCGGAATGCAATGTTTCCAGGCTGCTGTGAACCTGCAGGAATTGGAGATTCCGGAAGGTGTTACACTCATCCCGATGACCAGTATCCACAATGCGACAGCTGCTAATCCGATGAAGATCAAGAAACTGATCTTACCGAGCACGCTGGACTCCTTGGCTCTCTTCTCCATTTGTCTGCCGCAGTTGGATACCATTGTGTTCAAGGGTACCGTACCTCCGAGTATTGCTACCAAAGTGACGGCTACATGGACTCAGAACCCGTGGATGGTGAATGTAAACAACGCTTGCAATACCAATACAGAAGCAGTTGTTATTGTTCCTTTCGGAGCCAAAGCGGTTTATCAAAACACGGCATGGATTGGTGACTATTTCACAACCATCCAGGAAGACGTAGTGGAAGTAGCGACGATTGCGGACTTTAATGCGGTAGAAGACGGTAAGGCTGTTAAGTTGACCTTGACCGATGCGAAAGTGACTGCGTATACCGACCTTCAACACGTGTACTATGTAGAGGATGCGACAGCAGCTACTGTTGTTGCCATCGATACTCTCACCGTAGGTACGGCGCTTAACGGTTATCTTATCGGTACAAAGAGTTATAATGATATTGATTTTGTAACCTTTGAGTTGAAAGAGTCAATTCTAAACGTTACCGATGCTTCGGGTATTACTGCGTCGGAGACCACACTTACTCCGACTGTTATGACCATTCCGGAGGCATGCGACATGGCTAATTATGCGAGACTGATCACGATCGAGAATGTGGCAATCACGGGTAGCGGTCGTAACAAAACACTCACCGATGCCAACGAGAATACGATCAAGTCTCGTGACCTGTTTGGCGTGCTCTCGACTGAGTTTACATGGCCTGAAGAGGCTGCTTCTGTTACGGGTATCTGCTTGTTCTATATGACTGGTTGGTTCATTATTCCGATTTCGGAGGAAGCTATCGTGGCGAAAGAGACCACCGCGATCAAGAACATCGAGACTGAGAGCGGTAAGACCGTTAAGTTCATCCGAAATGGACAACTTCTTATCCGCCACAACGGCCGTGTATATAATGTATTAGGATTCTAAGTTTTAGAATACTTATCTCTTTTGCTACATGAAAAACGACCCGTCTGTGAAGGCGGGTCGTTTTACTTTAAAGAAGGATGAAAAGTAGCGGAATCAATATTCCGATCGCTAACTCAATCCCTCCGATGCCCCATAGACCATGTTTGCCTTTGACCATAAAAAGGCCGGTGAGCGTGATCAGGATGAGCGCGCCGGCAAAGAGATCCGAGAACCACGTCCAAGCTTTGCCTTGCATGTTATAGTGCAACTTGCTGAGGTTGCCAAAGAACGGACGTTTCTTCACTAATTCCAGTACGCCGATGTGAGTCGTCAAGTCCACGGTGAGGGTGCTGTTTCCTTTAAGGAAGGCTTTGACCGTAGTACTATCCGGTTGATAGTACTGAATCAGTTTTCCCTCCATGCCGCATATAACTAACCAATCCTCCATCGTTCCCTCGGCCGGCAGTTGGTGTTCCGTACGCTCGATGCGGTAATTGCTGTTGAAGGTTGCTTTGTGGTTCAGAGCGATGCCGCTGATGGCATAGACCAGCAGCATCCCCGCGAACACATAACTCAGTTCGCGGTGTATAATTCTGAACCACTTGCGAATTTGTGTGCCGGTTTCCATTACTCGGTAATGATTTCGTAACTAACAGCTTCGGCAAAGTACTTACGGATGGCTTTCTTTTCCGTCTCGCAACCATTGTCATCTTCGCCGTGTTTCAGTCCGTCCGTGCTCTCACACTCTTCCGGTATAATTTCAATAGCGTGCAATACGCCCCGAACGCGAACGAGGTTGTTGATACACTCAGGTGCAAAATTACCCATCTTGGCACCTTCTACGCGCAGGATTCTGCTCTCGTCGCTACCCATCAGGAATGCCTTGCGGCCACCATGTTTGCATAAGTGTGTGCATATACCTTCAAAGTAAATCGTGTCACCGACTAACTCATCTGCCTGTGCATACACCTCATCAATAGAATAGACAACTTGTGCTTGTTCTGCCTGTTTCTGGCATGCAGTAAACGTTACCAGCGCTACTGCCATCATAAGAAATAATTTTTTCATTTTTGATATTGTTAAAATGTTAAACCTGTTTCTAAAACGATTTGCCAAGCCTGTGCATGGTCGTACTGATGCAGACAGGCTTTAGGTGTAAAGAACCACGAATAGCGGTTCTTAATAGGGAAAGTGTAGCGAACCTGTACCTGTTCGGTCCAATGTGCCATAAACTGATCATACTCGACGGCTCCGGCAAAGAGCATATCTCCTACAGGCAGGTTCAATCGATAGTCTCCGTAAAGAAGAGCGAAGAGATAATTGGCGTGGTAGTTATGTGCAATCAGCAATAATTCGTAGTAGTTGTTGGAATTGTCCCCGTATAGGTACTGCTCACCACGTTTGAGTTCTATACCTGCAGTTCCGTGTACGCGCCATAATGGAGCAACGTAGCCAAATTGCGCGGATACAGTGTGGGCGTTGAGACGCACGATAGGAACTTGTGTGTTGATGGTCAGTTCTTTAGTATACTTTAACCAATCATACTGCACACCGGCTATGAAACCTGTTGTGGGCAGCACTTGTAAACTCACGCCGGCACGGTAACCGGAATAGTAACTGATTTTGTTATTGCTGGAGAACCGTGCGTATGGTGCGGTGTCGTTCGCCATGTGGTAGATGGTCGTCTCACCCAACTCAGAGTAGAATCGAATCTCGTTGTTCTGCTTGTATCTACCTCCGTACGCCATTAGACTGAGTGCATATCTGTTCCATTGATAACCTATGCTTGCTTCTACACGCAGGTCTGACACCTTATTTTTCGCGCGCGGGTCGCGCATACGATAGGATTGTTCGGCGCGGAACTGAAGCGCAGTATGCCAGAGAATGTGGTTCTTGAGCATGCGATAGCCGCCTCGGAAATAATAGGTCTCCCGCCGTAAGTCTCCACCAATGGTATCGACCGTCCAATAAGGGGCAATCATTCGGTAGTCGGTATTGTCCACGTACCGTGTCTGCTTGCTGTCTTCCCATGTGTACGAGGCTTCGCCAAAGACACGACTGACGTGGTTGATGTCATAAACCGATTGCGCTTTGACTGCAAAACCGGCGTTCTGTCGTCCTTCGATGACCTGCGTTCCCTGACCGAAATGTCCGGAGATGAACAGATCGGTGCGGGCGGTGTCCGTGACCAGCGATGTGATTACTATGAGAACAGTTAATAAGTTCATTACACTTTATTTGAAGTAGAACGGATCAGCTTTCACACCCATCTCGAAATCATCGGAGGAGTTATTGGTGTCTTGTAGTATACGTACACCGTTCATCGTTAGTTTGGTCTTACGGCGCACGGCTTTGCCGAAACGAGTAACGTCGCTACCTGTAGGCGCAACGAAAGCATAACCGGCATCGAGTTTCTCGCTGGCCGTGAGCCATTGGAAGGTCTCCGATGGAGCCATATTGACTACGTCAATCATCCACTCGTTGGGAAGTACGTACGATTTCTTGGACTGCGAGAACGTACCGGCTGCGGTAACTAATTCGTAGTTATATTGCAGCAGGTAGGTGTCATCGGCAAAATACGTTTCCGCGGTCATGTCGGCGGGGAAGCGCGCGAGACCGAAAGACTTATGTCCCTGATTATGCGGCACCCAAATGGTCTGCGTGTAGCAATAGAGCTTGTCTAGATTAGTAACCTCGGGATTATCCACGTCGGTAGCTCCGGCACTGGATGATACATCGTACCACTCGAAGTCCGCATGGCTGAGATCGAAGGAATTGGGGTTAGCCTGCGTATGATCCATAGCGTTGTCCACGATGAGCAAGCTCTTACCCGGAGCAACGAGATAGGTACTTCCGTCACCCGGAATACGGTACATGGCATCGACGGCAAAATAACGATCCCGAAAGTCCTGGTCTCCCAAGTCATATTTCTGTACGGAGTTGAGGTCCGCTTCGACGAGAATCAGACCGTCTGCCGCCATGGTGTCCGAGGTGTTGTTGTAGATAACAAAGTACTTATCGCCCAAGTAACGCTTGCCTTCAGGTGTCTCCGTACCGGCAAAGAAAACCTCTGCCAGCACAAAATTATCGGTGCCGTCGTTAACCAGACTTGCCTGCATCTCCACGGTACAATCCTGACTGACCTTGACGCCCCGTTGGTACGCACGCAGAGACTGCCCTTCTCCCTGTGCCGTTAAGATCAAATCGTAGTATCCCAGAGGGATGGTGATGGTTAAGGCACTATCGATATAGTCCTTGTTCATATTGATATCATGCGCCGTGAGGGCGATATTACTTACCTTAGATATGCCATCTGCATGGAGCACCACGGTCACCTGTGCAGTATCCGTAACGCTTTCGCTCTTGCAGGCTACAAGCAGCATACATAGCGCAAACACTATAAACTTTAACCTATAATCCATAATTTATATGTTCAAATTAATTTCCATTCCAAAATAAGGACTTGCGGTACGATGTATCGTCACCATACTACCATTGGCACCGTTCACTTGGTAGTCCGGTAAAATATCTAATAATCGGTTAACATATAACGCAATCGTCGCGTATTTAGTGATCGTTTTTTGTACACGCAGATTAAGATATGCCTCAAACGGTACGGTACGACGAATGAACAAGCCTGAGTTGTAATCAAAAATAAGAGTCTTCAAAATAGGATCTTGTTCGGCGTCGGCATCATAAGGGTGGAGTTGACCATCATTGGAGGATATATATGCCTCTGGTATACCGTTCTTCTCAAGCGTCTTCGAGGCGGTGTAGATCGTGGCCTCGAAGGTCGCACTAACCGTCAGACCGATCCGCTGGATATACACATCAGCCACGAGGTTGGAGTTGAGACTCTCGCGGATGTAACCTTCCGTCCAGTTGTAGAGACCGATATAATGATCTTGTACATTTACCCCGTTCACCACACCAGGACTCTTCTCGGTGGAGAACATCCGCTCGCTGTTACTATAGACCGTTCGAAGCCATGCGCCATTGAGGGTAAAACGGGTGCAGATAGCCTTGATGCGCGGACTCTGGTACTGCCATTCGATGCCTTGCTTGTAGATACGACTACCGTTGGTGGTGGTCGAGTAGGTGAGTAAACGGTCGTAGGCGTTAGAGGCGATGGAATAATTGAATGCTTCCACTTGCATCAGCCCACGGAAGGCATTGCGCATGTCTTCCTCGAAATAGGTGATACTTAACTTGTGCTTTTGGATGTCAAATCCAGCGCGCACTTCCCATTTGAGATTGCGTGCGGGTTGGAGATCGTAATTGGTCGGGTTGATGATATGCGTGTAAATGGACATCGTCGTGTCCGTCGGCGAGATAGGGATGTCGGTCGCTTGCAGGTCCATATACAGCAGGTTGGGGGAGAGTTGCAAGAGCGTCGGCATCTTCGTGTGCTGACCGATAGCCGCTGCCACATAGAACTTACCTTTCGAGAAGGGGAAATTGAAGCCTATGTTTGCCCGGGGATCGAGGTAACACTTGCCGCTGACAGTATAGTTGCTGCTGAGGCCCAAGAGGGAAGTGCCGCGCAAACCGATATTGAGGTCCAAACCGAAATGTTCATGAATAGGCCAGGAGATATCATCTTGGATGTACCATGCTAACTGGTTGGAAGCCGGTATATCGTAGTACGCCCTCGGACGAAGCGTCGAAGAGTAGTTTAATGGTCGACTCAGATCATAGATCTGACCCCTACCAAAATTCTTTGCGTAGCGCCATTCGATACCGGCACTCGCCTTGTGCTCCAACTTCCGGGTTTCAAAGAAAAACTCTGCTTTGGGGCGAATAAACACATTAAGCGGAATACCCTCTACTTCGTGGTTCGCTATGTATTTATAGGGTAAGAGACCGACCGCTGCATCGCCTTCTTTCATATTGTCGATGGCCGGGTTCTTTGGGGTTGTTAACTGCACAAATCGCGTCTGACGGATACGGTCCAATTCACCGGATATATTCGCCTGTATACAGAAACACCACCAATGAACATCTGCCTGACGCAGACGGAGCGTGTTATTCCAGCTCAACTTATGATAAATACTGTGATAACTGTCCTCTCTATTACGGTGAATATCCGGATCAATCTTATCGTTGTCGATACTACCCGTATAATCGAGATGACTTTGCCAACGGATACGCAAGTCCTCGACCTCCCATTTTTGCTGGAGTCGCACCGAACCCGTAATACGCTGATAGTTCTCGAGGGTATTGGTAGGATCCGCTTTGGCGTTGAGATAATCGAGACCGAAATTGAGAACGGTCTTCTCGTTGTTCCAGCCCAAACCTTTACCGAAGAAAAGCAACTTACTGAATCCGTCGGCTTTAAATCGTGCCCGCCAGGGAGTAGGTTTGCTCGTACGTTCAATCTTTACCACACCGGAAGTCACATCACCGTATTCCGCACCTGCGATACCGCGGATAATCTCTACTTTCTCAATATCGTCCGTTGAGATGGTTCGCATATCGACACCCGCACCCACGCTGCTGCGCTTTGAGTCCGCACCACTCGCATCAGACTGCACGTACTGCATGTTCGCGTCCGTACTCACCGGCGCCCCGTCAATCACAAACGAGGTACCCAACGACGATGCGTCGTACTCGCTACTCGACGAACCATTCGTCGCTTCACGCAGCCGTATCGTGTTCGTACTCGTCAGGTTTGGGTCTTTCGTCGTACCGCCCGGTAAGGTCTGTAAGATATCTGTGAAAGACGAAGGCTGGATATGCTGCATCGCCTCTTTATTGATCACCGAGGCACTACTGCGCTCGATCTTCTCCTCTGCCGTTACGACCACTTCCTGTATCGTGAACATCCGATCCAGACTGTCCAATAGCGCTTGTTGGGCGCTATCCAAACGCAACGAATCCGGCTGTGCTGCCACCAACACGACCGGGATCATCAAACCGCTTAATATGCTTCCCCATTTTTTCACGCTGCAAAATTACTATAAAAATTGCACATATGCAAGTTTTATACTCAAAATACCCATTTTTAGGGATTTGTGAATGTGGACTTGCGTATATCAAAAAAAAGCAGTAATTTTGCAGCGCTTTTAAAATCATAAATCATAAATTGGAAATGTCGAATGATACAATGATTGAATACGACCACGTCACCCACTACTACGGGAAGCGGCTAATCTACGAGGACCTCTCGTTCTCTGTGCCGCGTGGTCGAATCTTGGGGCTCCTCGGTAAGAACGGCACCGGTAAGACAACTACCATCAATATCCTTTCGGGGTTTATCCAGCCTCATGCCGGCTCTTGTCGGCTGCTCGGTTATGACACCCGTACCATGCCTGCCAAAGAAAGGGCACGAATCGGTTTACTGATAGAAGGACATGTTCAATATCCGTTCATGACCATCGAGCAGATAGAGCGGTTCTACGCACCATTCTATCCCAAATGGAACAAAGAGGCGTACTACGAACTGATGCGGTTGCTCAAAGTCAAAGACTATCAACTGCTCAGTCAGATGTCCAATGGTCAGAGAAGTCAAGTAGCCTTAGGTTTACTCATGGCACAAGATCCTGAATTGCTGATTTTAGATGACTTCTCGTTGGGACTTGATCCCGGATACCGGCGTTTGTTTGTAGAGTACTTGCGCGATTTCTGTAAGAAAGGAGAGAAAACCGTTTTTCTCACTTCGCACATTATCCAGGACCTCGAACGACTCGTGGATGATTGCATCATTATGGATTATGGGCGAATACTCAAACAATGTCCTGTTTCGGAACTTATCACCCCGGAGAAAACATTGGAAGATACATTTATTGACTTAACAGGAAAATACTGATATGATACGCGCGATATTTTATAAGGAATGGTTAAAACTGAGGCTTTTCTGGTGTTTGGCCTTAGTTGTTCATATAGGTATTATTACCTATTTGCTGCTCTCTCTTCGCTCTACGCTTTTAGCCTCCGGAGTGGTGGAGACCTGGGCGACGATGATCGGTCGGGACGTATTGATGGTGAACACCTTGATGTATCTGCCGCTGATCACGGGTGTCTGCATTGCCCTCTGTCAATGGTTGCCGGAGATGCAAGTCAAGCGAATCCGCCTGACACTCCACCTGCCGATTGATTATACGGCATCTATCGGCGCAATGCTTTTCAGCAGTCTTATCTGTTTGTGCGGGCTTTTTGCTCTCGATGCCGCTGTGCTGGCTGCTGTGGAGCAGATTTGGCTCCCACGCGAACTCGTCTTGCGCACGTTCCTCACTTGCTTGCCGTGGTATATCGGCGGTTTATTGGGATATAGCGTGACGTCATGGTGCTTACTTGAACCGCAGTGGAAAATGCGCTGTCTGGATTTCCTTATCGGCGCACCGCTCGTGGCGCTTTGTTTCCTAACCGCGCAGCCGGCCTGTTACATCCATATGTGGCCCTGGTTGTTGGTGTCATTGCTCGCTACGATCTGCCTGCCTTTTTATGCTGTCTATCGCTTTAAACTCGGAAAACAATGACATTTTATAAATTTGAAATTAAAAATTTGAAATACATAATTATCCTTCTAGGATTAATTATGTTAGCGTGGTTGTTGCCTGCTTTATACGAATTGGTTAAACCGCGTACGGAAAAGACGCCGTTTGTGGTCTATTCGTGTCTGGATAGCACATTCATCAAGATGGAAGTACAGGACAAGCAAGTGCATTATATCGATTTCCGTGGACAAGAGTTCTCCAAATCGGAGGCGGACAGTCTGTTACCCCTCTTTGCTTTTCGCCAGTTGGTAGCCGAAGGACGTTTACCGGATTCATTATCTGGAGTAGCACTCACACCCAAACTGATTCAGCAAAACAGCTTCCATTTCAAGACCTCACCAAAACAACTCAACAAACCTGCCGTAGGCTTGTACACCATGCTCGAATCGGCATCGGGTCGGGTCGACCTGCAACTGCCGCCGGATGTGTTTAGACTTACCATAGATGGACTTGAGTTTATCGACTGCGAGACGAATACCATCAACAAAGCGAAATCCCTCTCTTTCTCCCGCGAGCTGACCAAACATGGCTTTGTCTTCCCTGTACAACTTATCTGGGGAAACGGAACCACCCGTAAGGATTATGATAACGGATTTCTGTTGACGGACAGCCAAGACCGACTTTTCCAACTCAAGATGGTCAAGGGTACGCCTTGGGTGAGAGAAATCCAATGTCCAATATCCAATATCCACTTCAAACAGGTCTTTACCATCGAACCGGCGAATAGAAAATGGATAGGTTTAGTAGTGTCGAGTGATAATAAGTTGTTCGTGGTCAATAAGGATGGACAAACGCAAATGGTGGGCATCGATGCCTACGATCCGCAGTCCATGCAGATCACCATCACTGGCGATCTCTTCCATTGGACGATCACCGAATATACGGCAACCGACTCCCGCTATTATGCGGTAGATGCCAATACCTTTGAGCAGGTGGCTTGTGCCATCGTGCCCGATCCCGAACGACCGCTCGCACAGAAAATAGAGCGCATTATACTCCCCATCCGTTTGCGTTTCACTTCCTGGCGCACCCAACTCATTGCACCCAATATAAATGATGATTGAGATGAAGAGATTATTTGTATATACGATATTTGTCTGTTTATTGACGCCTGTTTTTGCACAGCAGACGAGTGATTTCCAGATCGAGGAAGTCACCGTTGTGCAGCGCAAGAAAGGCAAGGTCAAGAGCCGTGTGGAGGCTTTCGATACGGAGAAGATCAACTCCGAAGAACTCTGTCGGGCGGCGTGCTGTAACCTCTCCGAGGCGTTTGAGACGAACGCTTCGGTCGATGTGGCGTATTCGGACGCGGCGACAGGGGCCAAGCAGATTCGTCTGCTCGGCTTGAGCGGCACGTATGTCCAACTCATCCAGGAGAACACGCCGGCCGTGCGCGGTCTCGCGCAGAATTTCGGCCTCGAGTATATACCCGGTCCGTGGATGAGCAGTATTCAGGTCAGCAAAGGCACCTCGTCCGTCGTTAACGGCTATGAGGCCACCTCCGGACAGATCAATGTGGAGCTGCTCAAGCCCAATACCCAGAATCCGCTGAGTCTTAACATCATGGTCAATTCCGAGGCGATGACCGAGGCCAATATTATGGGCGGTTGGCAACTCAAAGACCACCTCTATACGGGTGTGCTCGCCCATTACGGCGGCGGGTTCATGGCCATGGACGGGAACCACGATTCCTTTGCCGACATGCCGAAAACCCAGAACGCCAACCTCGCTAACCGCTGGTTCTACAAGCAGGGCAACTATACCTTCCAAGCCTTCGTGCGCGGACTCTACGATCGTCGTCGTGGGGGACAGATAGGACACATGGCAGACACGATTACCAATCCGTATTTAATTAATTTAAATACTTGGCGTGTGGAAGGCTTTTTCAAGAACGGCTATGTCTATGACCCCGAGAGCGGTTCTTCGGTCGCGGTTATCACGGCCGTCAGTTACCATGATCTGGATAATCATTACGGCCTGCGCACCTGGAAAGCGAACCAACTGAACGCCTATCTCAATGCCATGTGGCAGGGTGTTTTTGAGGGCAGCGGAGATGTAGATAACGACCATCGTCTGACGGCAGGTGTGAGCCTGAATGTGGATAATTATCGCGAGCGTTTGACGATTTTGCCGCAGGCTTTGGACAGGCTCGAAGTCGTCCCCGGTATCTTCGCCGAGTACAACCTCAAATACGACGAGATGCTGAGTCTTGTAGCCGGTGTCCGTGCCGATTATTCCACGCGTTACGGCTTCTTCGTCACCCCACGTATGAACATCCGCTACACGCCTTTCGAGTGGTGGACGCTCCGCGGAAGTGTGGGTATGGGCTATCGGAGTCCGAACGCGATTGCCGACAATGCCTTTATTTTGCCGTCGAGTAGGGTACTGCACCTCGCGGACGAGATCAAGCAGGAGCGCGCGGTCAACACCGGTCTCTCGACCACGTTCTATATCCCGATGGGCAGCAAAGAGTTGCAGCTTTCGATGGAGTATTACTACACGCATTTCCTCAACTCGCTCATCGTCGATCTGGATCAGGACAAACATGCCGTCTACATCTACAACCAAACCGATCTGCCCGGTGCCAAATCCTTTGCCCACAGCGCGCAGGTAGAGGCCTCGATGGAGGTGCTCCGCGGTTGGACGTGGACACTCGCTTTCCGTTATACGGACGTCGAGCAAACGACCCTCTGTGCCGACGGTATCGCACGGCTGCGACCCAAGGCCCTCACCAACCGCTATAAGGGTGTCATTACCACGAGCTACCAGACTCCGCTCAAGAAATGGCAGTTTGATGTCACGGCCCAGTTCAACGGCGTGAGCCGTGTGCCCGACGGCTTTGAGCAGCCTTTCACTTGGTACCCGCAACTCATGGCGCAGATCACCAAGTATTTCCGTACCTGTAGCATCTATCTGGGGGCTGAAAATATGACCAATTTCCGCCAAGACCCGTGTATCGTGGATAGTTTCCATCCCTGGGGCTCGGATTTCGATGCCTCGATGGTCTGCGGTCCGACAACCGGTTGGAAAGTGTACCTTGGTTTCCGATATGATTTAGAAAAACCCGAATGATATGAAAAAGATAGTATTGTTTTTCGCACTTTGTGCGATGTCGCTGTGCTACGCACAAGAACCGGTGGATGCCCAAACGGGCGCCAGCCAACCCACCACGCAGACCGAACAGAAGCCTGTTGTCAAGCAGTCTAACAAACAAACGGTCGTGCTCCATTGTGACCTGCATTGCCAGGGATGCTGCGATAAGATCATGAAGAATATCGCATTTGAAAAAGGAGTCAAGGACCTCGTCTGTGACCTCAAGACCAAAACCGTCACCGTCACCTACGACACCCGCAAGACCGACCTCGACACCCTCCTACAAGCCTTCTCCCGCATCGGTAAACCTGCCACAGTGGTAGAGTAAAAGGGACCTTTAAGGTCTCTTTTTTTTCTCGCACACATTTTTGTGTGAAAGTGTGAGAGAGTGAAAAGAGAAAAAACGCGGCACTTGTGGTGTCGCGTTGGGGAGTTGCAATGATATGGAATTAGAAATCATCGTTGTCAGATACATTCATTATACCATTAACCACCATTCCTGAAATTTCTTTTATATACTCAGGCATTTGATTCACATGTCTGTCTGAATAGCGCTTCATTTTATAGGGGCCTTTGTGCGTGTATTCCGGATATAATTCGTTGTATGGGATTGTTTGCAAAGGAGCATTGCCAGCAGTCCACCAAAAACTCATAGTAGGCACTTTTGTGATAACTTGGAATCGTCCATCTTTGCACTTAATACTTACAATGAAATCTGCATAGATATCCCAACCATACATCAGATTTTCTTTTTCATGTCGGAGAAAATATGAGCCCTTTGTTATGATTGTTGCACTTTCCTTGTCATCAAAGTCAATGTTGCACTTGCTGTTGGAATTAGGTCCAGCCCAATCACTTAAGAATGTATGTGCACGAAGGTATAGTGCATTTTGTGACATTCCTTCTGCTTGTTGCACAAACTTGTAAACATAAATGCCGTTATCAAGCTCTGGCTCGTTAGATTGCGCATAAACAGTGAGCCATGCGCAAATCGCAAATAATAGTACAAATGTCTTTTTCATATCTTGAAAGTTTTAATTTGACAAAATAATTTTACTCGCTGCGGTAGAGGTCATCGAGTGACTGACCGGCATCGTTGATCCAATGAATCCAACCGTTGCAACTACGCCCGGAACAATAACTTGCTGCCGTGCTTGGACTATTGACTACATAATCTCGTTGCAACTCCCAGAAACCGTCTTTGGTCGGCTTGGACATCGCTGCAATAATCGCATTACGCTTTTCTCCGTCCCTATAAGAAGGTACAGTGCTTTGTGGCAATAGACTGCCTTTCAAGATACGGAGCGAATGATCTGTTTCGTTGTAGATAGCATGAGCGTCACAATCGCGCACTTTGATATGGAACAAGTTTTCGCCTTTCTTCAATTTGGTCATTTCCTGTTTCTCAAAGATAGGACAACCAATGAAGGAAGCAAGCAGTTTGACATCATCGAAAAACTCTTCCATAATATCTATTTGATATTTTGACAAAGAGATTTCCGTGCCGGACTGCTCGTTGATAACACCAAATTGTGCGCAATCTGTTGCCAGTTTGATGGCTTGACGCTCCAAGTATTGCACATCAGCCTTGTTGATACTATCATCTTTAGCAATAAACATCAGGCACTTATTCCAAAAGAGTTTGTGGCTCTTGTGGTTATAAATACGTTTGATGCCGTTGGCACTTTCTCCGATATATGCTTGTGCAATACCGTTTTCGTCCTCACCTAACAAGATATATAGTGCAGGTCGTGCGCTTTCATCCATTTTGCTTACCTCGCCAAACTCAGATTTTGGAAACACAATCATTTCGCAAATCTTATTGCTGATAAACACGGTGCGAATGCTATTGGGATCACCATTCAGCAAATGCGTTGTTATTACTTTACCTCTTGCCATATTATTTATCAGATTTCTTAAGGTTACACTCAATGCATGACATACAGCAGTTTTCCTCTATCGTTCTGCCGCCTTTTGACCATGGGATTATATGGTCTGCGTGCATTTTCTCTATCGGGAAAAGTTTTCCACAATAGTAACATTTACCCTCTTGTTTCTCATATACAGAGCGACGTGTGTTATCGTCAAATGTGCGAATGCTTAGCACTTTTTCCTGTTTATCAGGATCAAGCACATACACATAAATACCTGATTTGTTCGTCACATCACTATCCTTCATCAAACGAGCTATTTCTTCTTCTAACTCGTTCACATCAAATTGCACATCTTTATAACGGTTGTACAACTCGCCCCAATTAACACCTTTCATCTGTGTCGCACGTACTTTCGGGAAAGTCTCTGATACCCATTCAATTACTTTCTCAAAATAGTCTTTTAAAGGTTGCGCGTCAGCATCTTTGGCATGGTCGTCCATGTATTCCTGAACCTTTCCTCCAGAAATCCATGACAATGCCGTTTCTAATATCTCTTGTCGGTTTGCTACCTTGCCCACATAGTTCTTACTTATTTGAGCTGCCGGACCGTTCGTCTTACTGAAGTAGCGCTTAGCATCTGTCAGCCATGCTCCATGATATACGGCATTACGCAATTCTTGCTGATTAAGCACTTTACCCGCAATGTTAATCGTCTTGAACCAGTCTAATTTCTCACTTTCAGTACCGCGACAAACATAGATAAATAGTTTGTAGTCCAATATCTTGTCTTGGATGTCTTTTGTCAGATTAAAGAACTTGCGCGGCATACCATCTATGACAACACTAAATACATTCGTCACGTATTGGCAAATGCTTATCGTGCGTTGCTGTCCATCAATAATCTCATACGTACCATCTTCCCTATCAGCCCAATACATCACATTGAGCGGAAAGTCCTTCAACACGGTGTCAATTACAGCATCGCGATCTTTCTGGTCATACACAAACTCACGCTGATATGGAGGACGAACATCCAATTTGCCGCCATAAGCAACTACACCACCTTCGTTATTATCCATGTAGTTCTCGCATAGTTCGCGAACGGTTAATTCCTTAGGTTTTATTTCCATGATTATTTGATTTTGCGGATTAGTAACCTTTTGTATTCAGAATGGACCATACGCCCCTCTGAATTCCTGTAATATGTCTTTTTTTCTCCCTTTCCTATGAGCACGGCATTTTCATTTGTTTTGCCACCAGATGCACCTGTTTCAACATCTCCTAAAGTAAGGACTTCTTTATAATCATTATATCGGCGTGTATCAGGTAATTTGTCGTGACATCCAATTTGTGTGAGTCCAAGAATCTCAAATTGGCTTGGATTATATTTGTCAAGGAAAGTAATAGGTACTCCCATCGGCTCAAAGTAATCCTTTGGGATTTCATTGGTCACATTAACATTTATGGCATCGTAATTATCGTACTTGGGATATTCTTCTGGATTATATCTTTTGTATAACTCAATATCTTCATGACGTTGTGGATAGTCCAGATTTGTAAACCACCGAACGCCTTTTACACGAATATATTTAATCCCACGTTCATCTGTGCGTTGTCCTGCTGCATTGAGGGGATAATCATCAGGAACTCTAAATTCCCGATCTCCACTATGAATACTTGCGCCCAGCCACAAACGATTATCCATGATTAGTTGGAAGGTCTCTTTGGACGAAACGGCATTTATATTACCAATGATGAGAAATTGCTTATTATATGTGACTAATTGTGCCAAATATTCTCGGAATAACGAGAATGGTGGATTTGTAACTACAATGTCAGCTTCTTTCAGTAGTTCTATGCACTCTTCCGAACGGAAATCGCCATTGCCCTTTAGTTCTGTGAGTACATTCTTTTCATTACGAATAAGCCACTCTACATCTGCAAGGTCTATTGCTCCATCTCCATTGTTGTCTTGAACCTCGGTTATGACAATCTTGCGTGCTTTCTTGTCTGTTGTATGTTCTTCTGGAAAAAGCAGCAGTTCACTATCTGCCACAGGCGAACCATTATAGCACGTAGCGATGAGTTTCTTCAAGCCGAGATAGTTGAAGTTCATAGCAAAGTATTTGAAGAAATTGCTTTCATAAGGATCATCGCAATTACACAAAACAACCTTACCACGGAAGTGCGGTTCATAAAATTGCATTTCCGATTCAATATCTCCAAGTGACGTGTAAAACTCGTCCTTTTTCGCTGCCTTTGCATTTGCAAGATTGGTGTTTGCCATAGATTGATAGTTTGTTTTGTGCATAACTATCAATCCGAACGATAAGAAAAAGTGAGTTTCTTATCATGTCTAACCAAGGCACCACTGCAATAGGACCTTACTCATACACCTCTAAGAAACCCACAATACTGTGAGTATCTATTATCGAGGTATAGAGTAATCCTATACAGTTACCCCTTCATATTATTTCTGAGTCTTATCCTAAAAACGATTTGCAGTGGTTTCGGTTGACACGAAATAATAGATATGCTAAGTTTTCATTTTGGCGCACGCTTGCGCTCTGTCTTTGCTCGGTTTTCCGTCGTGGGCGGGACGGTATGCTGAGTTGTCGCAAAATTTGCGACAATCTAAATCTACTTTACATCTTGCTCAGCAATTCATCTGTGGTTTGCTCCAGTTTAACAAAACCGAACCACTTTTTGCCGAGGTCTTTGATTGAGGCACCGATAAGGTACACGGTATCATCGATACACAAAAACCTATCGTGTGCACGATCAAATTGTTCTACTTCAATAGGTGTATATTGTGCGTTGTGCTTCTCAAAATCCAGCGACAACTGACGTGATATGTTTTTGGTATAAACTTTGGCAGTCACATTCTTGCTGCGTTTGTCTAACATTGCCAAGACTGTTTCATCGATATAATTATCAATCAGCACAATGCGTTTCTTCGCTTCACGAATACGCTCGCTAACGAACTTGTAGGCGTCAAAAATTTGACCATCATAGAAGATGGCTTGTTTAGGTGTAGTACTACCATCATCCAGACGACGGAATACCTCTTCAAATTTCTTGTCGTTCTCTGCGAGATGCACGTTGAGTGCCAGCTGATTGCGTTCCATTACCTCCAAGCGTTGGAATACTTGTGCATTAGAGGCAATAAAATGGCGCATAGCGTTGAACGCGCGCATTATTTGGATATTAACATTGATGGCTTGTTTAGAACGAAGGACTGAGCTAAGCATAGCAACTCCATTTTCTGTAAAAACATAAGGCCACTTTCGAACACCTCCCCAACTTGATATCACATTTTGTGATTTCAAGATTTCATCCTCACTTGATATCACATTTTGTGATTTCAAGTTTTCGAATTCCTCTTTAGTCAGTTGGAACATGAAGTCCTCTGGGAAACGCTCAATATTACGTTGAACTGCTTGGTTCAAAGCACGAGCTTCCACTCCATACAACCGAGCTAAGTCGCGATCAAGCATAACTTGTTTGTTACGAATGACACGAATCAGATTCTCTATGTTCTCCAGCGGCTGTAATGATGCCGGTTCTGCTTTCGCTATTTCATTCTTTTTTGCCATATCGTGGTTTTATAACTGGTCACAAATTGTGACCGGTTCGTTTGATGCACCCAAATCGGGTGCAAAGGTACAAAAAATTTTTGACATATACAAATTTTCAGCGATAAATCTGCAAAACATTTTCAAGGCCGCCTGCCCGCCCGACAAGCCTATAAATATTCTTATATTTATATTTATAGGCGTCGGGCTGGGCTTAGTCTGCCTTTATCGATGAAGATACATTGTATAATCGTTCCGAATGAAATGAGGATAAGAAGATATAATCTTGTGTGAATGTGTGATAAAGTGAAATACTTTCCATAATTAACCCTACCGTGCCTATATAGTCATATATACCTATATAGGCCGGTGGGGTTTTATGATTTTAGGCTTACAGATAATATATTATACCTGTTAGCCTTTATACCTATATGCCGACTTTGCGCCAAGTGGTCTCGGTGGCTTTCTCGATACGGTGGTTGACTTTCCAACGATTGAGCACCATACTGATAGCCGAAGACTTGACCGATTGACCTTTGCGGGCACGGAGTTTGATGAGGTCGGCAGCGGTGAACTCTTCCGGCAAAAGCGAGAGCAAAGAAGCTGCTGCACCTCGTTCGGTTTGCGATTCGATGCTGCTTTTGTAGGTCTGCTCAATAGCCGTGCCCCACAACTCCATCTGATTGCGGAAGATATATTCAGCCACCCACTCGGCAAAAGCTCCTACCGTCTTGGTGTATTTGTGGTTCTCCAACAGATAGCAAAGCATACCTGCGCGAAAACCGATGACCGCAGCACGACGGCGAAGCGTATCCATTGCATGGCTGTCGGCATCAATAGCCTGTTGGCGTTTACGCTCCAGCCAATCAGCAATCACCGTACCGACTTGCGGACAGGAGATAGTGCCTTTCTCTGCATCCAACTGACGCGCCCAACGGATAATCTCCGCTTTCTCTGCTACGGTGTAAGACGCAAAGGCGGGAATCTCGGTGAACGAAGTGTCCGGCAACTGCGCAAAGCAGACACGTGTGATCAAACCGTCTTCCGGGTCTTTGAAGAAGCGTTTGAGCGAGTTTGGTGTACCGGTAAGGAGCAGGTTGTAATAAACCTTGATGTGCGCATTGAACGAAGCATCACTCATGTAGGCCTGTCCATAAATTCCGTTATCGAACGCTAAACGATAGATATCGCTCTTCTGCGACCATACTCCGGCACGTTCGGTTTTGACCAAGGTATCCATCTCCTCGCCGATGCCGATGAGGTGTTTGCCTTCGGCATAGGTCAAGAGTTGGAGCAGTTTGGCGATAGATATGGCCACGCCGTTGTTTCTCGGACATGCGTGAGGATCCTCCGGTTGGTTCTTGCTGTTCTTGGAAGCACGTAGTTTCTCCTTGTAGGCTTGCTCTTTCTCACGTTCGATGGCATCTTGCTCGTTAATCGGAGTGAGTAAAAGATCGAGCGGTTTGCGGATGAAAGATTTTCCGCTTGCAGCCGGAGCCGTGATACAGGAGAAGAACGATAGCGATTGCTCTTGACGGTCAAGGTACTCAAAGCGGATGCCTGTTGCAAGCGTGCCCAGTACGGGCAGACTGGCAACGATCATCGCCGGACGATAGTCAGCCGGAAGTCTGCGGCAAACGAGTTTGAGCAGACGCGGCAGTTCGGGAAGCGGGAGATCGGTGGCTTTCTCGGACCTTACGTTCCGAGCACTTAACAAAGATTCACGCTCGCAAACAGCAATGACACCTTGGAGAATCATCGGTATCTGCGATTTGCGCGGGCGACCGATAGCGGACGTGATGACTTGTCGGCGTTCGGTTTCTGACAGACCGAAATCGGGCAGAACTTGGAGCAATAGTTCGACGTTGAAATCGCAGATATAGCGCATGTAGTTCGCCATACTGAAATAGACGGTGTTGCGTTCGCCTTGGACAGCACCATCAGCGGCACCGATAGCGATGAGGAGCTGCTGCACGATGTCGGCGTACGGGATGCCTCTATAATTTACCATTTGGTCATTTATCATTTTCTCATTTATTTGGTCATTGGGCGAAGGATCAACATGCGGAGGAAGAGCCGGTAGTTCTCGGAGATCAGGACGGTCTTCTTCGGAGAAAAGTCCGGCTTCGTATATCCAAAGGATATAATCACGCGGAACGACGTAGGATGCACGAGCAAGGTCTTTGGTAACTGCGTCATACTCTTTAATGCCAAGAGCGGTGGCGATACGAAGCTGAGCTGCCTCGATGGATTCGAGTTGTCGGATATTATCCGACCCAATGGACGCTGTTTTCTCCGCGCTGACGCCCGGAGCACCCGACAAAGAAAGACGTTCACCGATGATGCGCAAGCCTTTGCCGCTTGCGGTGATGGCAACGAGGTAGATACGGTTGTCGGAAAGCAGTTGCTTGTCGATAGCCTCAAACCAGTCGCGCGGATTGTCCACATGATCCACGTCGAGCATAGCAAGCCCTGAAGGCGTTGCGTCTGCGGAGATACGTTTTCCGTTGGCGAACGATGCAGCGTGCGGAATGATAATCGGCAAGCGACGTTTGAGTGCTTGTTTACGGTCGTTGTAGTTCTCGTCGTTCGGGTCGAGTTCTGCAATACGGTCGCATAGGTTCTTCACTTCGGGACTGTCAATAAGTTTGTCCCAGATTTCTTTGGTGAGCGGCATCGGTTGTCCGCTCGTCAGTTTGTTTTGATAAGAGATTCTATATCCCATAGTTGTTACTTTTTAATGTTACTTGATTTGGTCGCATTCCAGCGATCATGTTTCTCTGCCGCAAGGGCGCGATTAACTGCGTTTTTCCAGTTGTAGCCGACCGGATGGATTTCGTCGTGGTTTGGGTCGTAAGGCTTGCGCTCTTTGCGGGCACGTTTGCCGACGGCTTTCTGCATCGTTTTCCATTGATCGTCGGTCACTTCCATTTTCTCAACGGTTTGCGTGTTGAACTTGTCGCAATTGACGATGATGTCTTGCATGGTTCCCCGGCAGTGCGTTTTGAGCGGCACGCCATTGACACCTCGCACCCATCCTTCTTCGGCATAGTAGGGGCAGTCCTTTGAACAAGGACCGCCACCTGTTACTACAGATACTATTTGCCGCATTTTGCTACCTCCTCTTCCAAGTTGATGTCAGCCAATGCTTCACCAATCTGCTCTGCCTCGGAAACGATGATGTCTGCGAGTTGGTTACTGTTGGTGTTGCTGTCTTCATGTCTGATGTAGAGCATCAGCATTGCGCCATTGGCATTGACGGACACTTTGCCGTGCAGCGAACCTGCAAGCGGATGCCACTGGAGTTCCTTGTGCTCGTTCGGCTTCTTGTTAGCAGCCGTTTTGCTTGCACCTTGTTCGACAAATCGGAACTTGTCTGCATTTACAAACGTTAAAATACCCTTTCGGCTTTCGCCTTCTTTGATTACTTCTGCCTGGCCTTCATAATCTACGTCCATGCAGAGGAAATGTTGTTGTTTCATTTTACCACCAGTCGGAAGGATGCGGTTTCCTCACTGTGAGGAGTTGCCGTTTTCTCGATTGGCGGTGCAAAATTACCGCTAATAAAGGAGGAAAAAGTCTATTTTTTAGACTCGCGTCTGCCGGATTTTTTTACATTGCTTGGTAGTACCGATGATATTTTTCGTACCAATTGTAGTAAGTTTGTCTGGAAGTGATGCCAAATTCAAGAAGAACAGCATCAAGCGTGCGGTCAATCTCGGCATTCTTGTAGGCGGCGATACGATCTTCGATGAGGAAAAAGGTTAGTCGCCGAGAATCTATCGCAGGGATGTTTGGTACTCGTTTGGTCAATTGGTTTTTTGTCTTCTCACGCATTACCTCTCTGATGGTGTCTTCAAATGGGTTTTGTTGTGTTGTCATAATTTTAAGATTTTGAATTAAACATTTCGGCATCTTGAATTGTATGCCTCTACATATACCACAAAAGCGCGAAAAAGGTTTACTTTCTCGCGTACGCCTAGACAAGTGTAAGTATGGAGATGGTTACTTTTTCTTGAAACTGGATTTTGAGGGGTGGCTTTTCTGGTGTACCTTTCACACCTTCACAGAATCACACACCGCGATATGTTCAGAATTATATCATAATAAATATAATTTATTATATTATTATGGAGGTTTTACCAAGACACAAAGATGCGTGAATTGGTGAAAATGTGGAAAAATGTATTTTGGGGGAAAAATTTCGAGGACACCGACACGGCTGAGCCGTCCCACCTCGAAATAAGGCGGGGCTGTACTGTTTTTACATAATTTATAGGCTTTGCCCTTCTGCCCTGTATGCTTTCTGCCGCTTATGTACAAGCACAACACGACCAAAAGCCTACAGATCAGTAATTTTTCAAAAAAAAATAACAAATTATGTAAAAAACTTTGGAAAAAATTTGGAGAAAGGAAAATGTTTGACGTATATTTGCATCGTGATTCGGAAATGGATCGCGCACGTAAGCGTCACGTTCGGAGTGCGAACGTAATGCGAATGAAAATGAACTGTAACAACCGAGATTATGAAAGCAGAATTGATTATACCGATAGAGAGCCTAAAAGGTGCATTGAGGAAGGATGGATACTACTTCCGGATATGCCAGGGGCAGCAGATCGTGCAAAGGTGTCCGAGGAAATGGACAGACACACCGGCAAGGAAAGCTGCAAGAGAAAAGTTCATCGCTAAATATGGGCAAAAGAAAAATACGTAACCGCGCGTGTTGAAAGAAAGCGGGCATTAAACCTAAACTTTAACCCCTCTACGCTAACCGGAGGTGAAACATGGTTGGCAGAAAATGGCAGAAATTAAGCCAATGGCTCTTATCGAGAGCATGAAGAAGAAAGTGTGTGAGCACAGCGATGTGTACTTCCGCACGAACAAAAAGACCGGTAAGGTGTACACCGGCAAGTTGTGTAACCCGTCCACGAAAGAGCCGAGTGCGGCGCAGACGGCAGCGAAAGCGCGTTTTGCGAAAGTGTCGGCGGCTGTACGTACGATCCTCGCTGGCACGAGCGAGCAAAAGACCCAGTTGGTGGCTGAGTACAAGGCTCAGAACAAGATCGGTTCGTTGTTCGGCTATGCGATGAAGAAGTTGAACGGGAACTACGACCAGAACGGTGACCTGATCGGGGAGTAATTAAAAATTAAAAATTACGAATTAAAAATTATTGTTGAACCTTTAAAACCTTAACTAAAAATGGCAAAAGTAGAATGGAGTTCCGGTATCGACCACGTATCCGGAGCATTGAGTAAACCGAGCAAGAGCGGCCAGCATTCTTGCACCAAGATGTTGTTGGCAACTCACCGTGTAAAGGCTACGGAGAACCCGGATTGCAATCGTCTCTTCCTCCGCAGAAAGGTAGAACGTTCCACTGCTCCGAGTGGCGAAGAGCTTTGGGCACGTGACCGTTTCCGCATCGTGAGCGCAGCCGTACGCGTTCGCCGTAAGGACTTGAGCAAGATCGCGGCTGATATGCAAGCGTTCGAGGCACAGCGCTACACAGCTGGCGGTAAGAAGACGATGTACGCCTTCTTGTGGAAGCTCGAAGGCGATGCCTACGACCAGGCTCACCCGAAGGCGTAAGGAAGGAGGTGATCTATGACGAAGCAACAGATCATTAAGATTATCATCTCTGTGCTGATTGCAGCGTTGACGGCGCTGGGCGCAGCTTTCGGTTTGAGTTCGTGCAACGTAACGCGGACGATCACCACGAAGAGCGAGTACAGCCAACGCGGCGACACGACCG
>Ga0247610_10001834_pt1 | contig 25545 bp, 25 predicted proteins | sample 174DNAGHGhighgp2_FD_193483 | JGI IMG/M metagenome (GOLD analysis project Ga0247610, IMG submission 193483) | Sheep rumen microbial communities from Palmerston North, Manawatu-Wanganui, New Zealand - 1742 DNA GHGhigh gp2 | ecosystem: Host-associated > Mammals > Digestive system > Stomach > Rumen...
TACATGAATCCTGACATGGTGGTCTTCGATTTCAGTAACAGGCCAACAAACGGCTCTACATTTACTGACTCTGAAGTGATGACCGGTACGGCATACATGAAAGACCACAACATCAGAGGGACAGCATGTGGATACATATTCAACAGGACCATACTGGGAAAGTTGCGCTTCACACCTGCCATCTACCACGAAGACGAAGAGTTCACCCCTCAACTGCTGCTACAGGCTAAAAAAATATATGTTACGGACGCTAAGGCCTACGTATATAGGAAACATGCGAACACCATAACAACCAAAAAGGACAAGCGCAGCAAAATGAAACGACTGGGGGACCAGTTTACTGTGATAACCACCCTCAAACAATTGTCCACCACACTGCCACCACAGGAGCAACAGGCTATGCAGCGACGCATTGACCAACTCACCATGGCATATATCTATAACATCATCATGGACACGCGCTCGCGTCACTACCTGGAACGCAAGCTCAACCTACTGAAGCGACACGGTCTGTTCCCACTGCCCGACAAGGACTATACCACTAAATATAAATGGTTCAGACGACTGACCAACTCGGACTTCGGACTGAAACTGCTCGTCAACTTTCTGCCACTAATGAAAAGGGAAAGATGAAAATACTACTCTTAGGAGAATACAGCAACCTGCATGCCACACTTGCCCAAGGACTACGACAGCTGGGACATGAAGTACTGGTAGTATCTGACGGTACCAACATCTACAACTACCAAAGGGACATCTCATTGTACCGTAAGAACAGTGGCAAATGGGAAGCTGCGAAATATGTAGCGAAACTGCTCTATACACTACCAAAACTCAAAGGGTTTGACATCGTTCAACTCATCAATCCTGACTTCCTGTCAATCAAAGCGGAACGACAATACCGATTCTACGACTTTCTGCGTAAGCACAACAAGCGCATGGTGTTAGGGGCCTTCGGAAACGACTGGCAATGGGTAAAGGCAGGACTACATGACCGATTATTCCGATATGGAGACTTCAACGTCGGAGACAAGCTACGCCAAGATGCTTATTGCCTACGAGTGATTAACGAGTGGGACAAGTCGGAGAAGGGACGCCTGAGCCAGTATATAGCCAACGACTGTGACGCTATCGTGTCATGCCTGTATGAATATCATCTTGCATACCAGCAGGATTTCGCTGAGAAAGAGCACTTTATCCCTCTGCCCATCATACCTAAGACGAACCTTCACATCAAGCCTCGGCAAAAGGGACAGCCCGTCAAGTTCTTCTTAGGCATCAAGCAAAACCTGATGGAGTACAAAGGTACCGACCTCTTCCTCCACGCTCTGGAAAGACTGAAAGAGCAACATCCCGATCGCTGTGAGATAACCATTGTAGAAGACCTGCCCTTCGAACAATACCAGAAAGCAATGGAAGGTCAGGACATCATTCTTGACCAGGCATATTCATATACTCCTGCCATGAACGCACTCGAGGCGATGAGCCAAGGACTCATAGCCGTCAGTGGCGGTGAGGAAGAGAACTACGAAATCATCAACGAGCGTGAACTGCGACCTATCATCAACGTCTATCCTGATGAAGACAGCATCTACCACACACTGGAACACCTGGTTCTAAACCCCGAAAGCATACCATTGCTACAAAAACAGAGTATTGAATATGTGAAGAAACACCACGACTACATAGACGTGGCCAGGAAATATATGGATGTCTATGAGTCATTGTTCAAGTAAAAGCAACAAGTTAAAGCTGCTCCCTGAACAACTCTTCCAAACGCTTGCCTACAACCTCTGGTGAAGCCAATGCACGAACTTCATTGGAAACACCTTGCATATCAACGCCAGAAGCGGAAAGAACGCTGAGCATAGCCTTTGCCAATGCCGGCACATCACCTATCGGAACAATAGTACAACCTTTCTCTATACGAATGCAACGGGGGATGCACTCGGTAGAGATAACAGGAATACCTGTGCTCATAGCCTCCAACAGCACCAAAGGCTGTACCTCACTACGACTGGGCAACACCAGTGCATCACTCGCATACAGTATTTGCCTGATGCGTTCCTTATCCACCCGTCCATAAGCCGTCACGCCCTTCAGGTGCAGACGTTCTATCTCTTTCTGGCATTTAACACCATCTGTGAAGAGTCCGGCTATATGCAACTCCACTTCCTCATGCTGCTGTTGCACTTGTCCGTAAGCATTAAACAGTACGTCATAACCCTTACGATAGCTATAATCTGCCAGACAGCAGAAACGAAACGGACGGTCTTTACGCTCACGTGGACGATAGGCAAAGAAACTGGTGTCTATGGTGTTCGACACATATTGCCACTTGTAGTTCTTGCCATAGTAACATGCAATGTCATCTACAAGCTCCTCCGACACCGTAATAACCAGACCAGCTTTCTCATAGGCCTCGCGTAACAGCGGAATCTGCCACGCCGTGCTGGGGGCAGGGCCAAACTCCTGTTCCAAAAGCATCAGTGGCAAATGCTCGGTAATGACGTATGGAAGATGATGCGCCTCGGCTATCTTCATGGCTGCATAACCTGCCCATTTAGCACAATGAGCATGAAGTATATCGGGACGGCCATACTTGGCTACATAATCATCGTACATGGAACAGACAATGGACACCCAACGCTGAACATTATGACGGATAAGTTTGGGAATACCACGCTGATAGGACTGACAGACGGTAATACCATCCATCTCGTGGGTATAACGTCTGAAAGGTAATGTCAAGTAATCTTTCAGGCCAACAGTCATACCGACCTGCACATTACTCAAGATGCGCACCTCATGCCCCAAGCCAGCTAAAGCCTTCGCCTGGTCTAAGCAGAACAACCCGCCATAAGGTGGGAAAAAAGATGGAATCTCAAGTATATGCATACATATAAATAACAAAAAAAGAGCGGATTTATTATCCACTCTTTTCATCTTTCTAAGAAAAAGAGACTTATGCCTCGGCAGGTGCCTCCTCTGCAGGAGCCTCTGCAGCAGCAGCCTCAGCAGCCTTAGCTGCCTCTTCCTCTGCCTTTGCAGCAGCGGCAGCAGCCTTCTTCTCGGCTACCTTCTTGGCTATCTCCTCATTAATCTTCTTCTCCTGATCGAGTTCCTTGGCTACAGCATCTTTCTTTGCCTTTGCCTCTTGCTCACGGATAGCGTTAGCGCCCTTCTGCTTGTCAGCTTTCCAAGCGTCAAACTTCTTCTGAGCTGTTGCCTCATCGAATGCGCCTTTCTTGACACCACCCTTGAGGTGCTTCATCAGATATACGCCCTCACCGCTGAGAATGTTACGAACTGTGTCTGTAGGCTGGGCACCTACTTCAACCCAATAAAGTGCACGATCGAAATTCAAATCTACTGTGGCTGGATTGGTGTTGGGGTTGTAAGTACCAATCTTCTCAGTAAATCTACCATCTCGTGGTGCTCTTGCATCTGCAATGACTATTCTGTAAAAGGCATAACCCTTACGGCCACCGCGCTGCAGTCTGATTTTTGTTGCCATAAATCGTTTGTTGTTTTTTAAATAATTATTTGAATTTCATACTCTCATCTCGTGAAAGCGGGTGCAAAGGTACGACTTTTTAGTGAAATAAGAATAACAAAACAGGAAAAAAATTCTTTTTTAAACTTTTTTTCGTACCTTTGCCTCGTTATGAAGCAGTTTTCTATCCTTATTCCTACCTATAATGATGTGTGTACCACTCTGGTGCAGGCATTGCAGCATCAGGCTGAAAAGCTGGGAACGGACTATGAGATATTGGTAGCCGACGATGCCTCAACCCAACAGGATGTTGTTGACCAAAACAGAAGTATCATCAACGCGCTGCCACAATGCCGTTATATTGAGAGAAAACAAAACGTGGGCCGTGCTCACATTCGTAACTTCTTGGCCAGGGAGTCACAGTACGACTACCTCATTTTCATTGATGCTGACATGATAGTCCCTCACGATGACTACCTGAAGAACTATGCAGAAAACGAATGCAACACAGTCATTGACGGTGGTGTAATCATCAGAGGTGATTGGGCTGCTAAGCCTACGCTACGCTATCGCTACGAGAAGCAGGCCGAGCAGGCACATACAGTAAAGGAGCGACAACAACACCCATACCAGCATTTCCATACGGCAAACTTCATGGTTGCCCGCCACATCATGCTCGCACACCCCTTTGATGAGCGATTTACACATTATGGCTATGAGGATGTGCTCTTTGGAAAACAGCTGCAACAACACGGCATCCACATCGCCCACATTGACAATCCGCTAAGTTTTGAGGTATTCGAAGATAATGCTTCATTTATCAGCAAGACCGAAGAAGGGTTACGCACCCTTCGACAATTTCAAACGGAATTGGACGGTTATTCCAACATGCTTGCTGGCATCAAGCGGTTACAGAAATACAAACTACTGCCCGTCATCCGTGGATGGCACCGACTCTTCGGAGCATTTGAACGTAAGCTTCTGGTCAGGGGATGTGGGTCACTCAAGCTGTTCACCCTTTACCGTGTGGGCTATTTCCTAAGCTTACGACCATAAAAAAAACGCCTCATTGCTGAGGCGTCGTTCTTTCAAAATACTTTAAACGTTTAATACTCTCCCTCTTCAGGCAGTGCCTGGAAAGTTAACTTCTCGTATCCATCGAAGTCGTCAAAGACTATCTGGAAAGCAGCATACTCGTAGGTGTTACCACCTGTGTTATGGGTATCACTGAGCGAGTTGCTCTTCGACAGCGCATTGAGTATCTGGTTATAGACAACCTTCTCCTCCGATGCGTCAAGAATCTTAATAGACTGCGAGACTACCTTGTCGCCTTCTACCCTATAGGTATAGTCGCCAGCAGCATAGAGGCCAAACTCTTCGTTCTCGAAAATTACCTCCAACTCGCCTACTTTACTCTCCAACTCCGCTTTCGTCAGGTTGATATGATTCAACGGAAGCTGGTTGGCATCCAGCTTGATGTATGTGGTGTCGATTTCTTCTGTTACGAGACACTGCGCATTTACATTCATGGCTCCCAGGAGTGCAAGGACTCCCAAAACTAATACTTTCTTCATTTTTTTCATCCTTTCGTGGTTAAATCTTTCAACAATCTTTTTCGAAATAATTTCGATTTGTTTTATTTTTCAGGTGCAAAGATAGTAAATTAAAAGATACGACGTATCACTTTCAGGCTAAAATTTCATAAAAATACCCACTTTACCCGACATTTTGACCTAAGTCAATGCTTTTGAGCGTCATTTTGCCAATAAAAACGATGCTACAACATCACATTTTGATTGTAATAACCTTCAGCCAGTCACGCAACATACCACCATATTGGTTCTGCGAATCGCAAATCAGCAGTAATACTCGACTGCCATCGGCGAGCTCAGGACCAAGGCACATACCTTCATAATCTGCAAAGTTTTGTCGGAGCAGGTTCAGTCTTGTACGAAACTCTGTCAGTAGTGTCTTCTGCAACAGCTCACCTTCACTGGCTTGTAGCGTGGATACGACATAAAGTTTGCAGTGTACCCATGATCCAATCTTCGACTTCGATACATATGCCTCACGTTCCAACACTAACAATTGACCATTGTTGAGCGCACACAAGGCACTGACTCCCATGGCATAAAACCATCCTGCCTTGCTCGCCTGTGGTTCATCCATCTCGTATAGGAGCTGTCGCTGCGGATTGGTGTCAGTATCAAAACTCTGCAAGCGGAGTCGGTTTCGTACTGGATGAACGGCCGAAGCTTGTTCACCATCGCACTTCAAGGTCCCTTCATTGACCGCCCAGAAAAGACGTTGCTGTGGGTCAAAAGCCAGTGCCTCAAACCCTAAGTTGGTTCTTGACTGCTTGTAAACGTCAGGAACACGCAGGCTACGTCCGGTATGCTGGCCTTCTAAGGTGTATTCCAATATCTGATTACCTGCTTCTCCACATATATATAATGTACGCGCGAAGGGATTATAGGCAATACCCTCTAAGTCACGATTTGATTTCCCACTGGAACGGAAACCCTCATTATGTACCTGCAGAATCTTTCCAGACTCCTTATCAAGCTCAATATGAAAGACAAAGAAACCGTCCTCAGCCGATTTGTCACTAACAACAGCATAACGGTCATCACCCAGATAGGTGATACCACTGTAGTGACCTGCCGGGATATCTCTGGGAAACTTCTGCTGCTTATGTTCTTTGATAACTTGCATAGGCTGTTGAGCAACGGACAATAGTGGCCACAAGACCACTATTGTCCATAGAAACACACGATGACTCATTTACGATAAGGCTTAATGACAAAGGTAAAGTCACGGTTACCATACTTCAACATGTATTCATCACGAGGCCATGCACCCCATGAGTTGACACATCCAAGCCCCATCTGGTGCTGCTGAATATGCACCTGAGTAAGGTCACGCTCCACAAGGTCACCACTATGATGGCCTATCGGTTTGTCCTTGAATGGCCCGTCGTCAAGATCTTCAGTCAAGTAAGGCAATGCGCTGCACTCTATGGGTTCTCCCGAATAGAATAGCAACCCACGTGTGCCATCGTCAATACGGAACCAGCGTATATCAGTATGGTTGCCACTCTCCTGTGGACGTACATAGGGATAATACTCCTTTGACACTTCACTCTCATAGACACCCAAGAACTGACTATCCTTACGGTCACAATAGTTTTCTATTGGTCCACGACCGTAATAGAGCAAATGTCCATACTGTTTGGGCATCTGAAGCTGCATGCCGTAACGGAACATCGGCAAAACTTCTGCACCAGGAGTTGTCACCATCTGCTCGCGTACTATCACTTCACCATCGGTTGTCAGCGTGTAGGTCATCTGCAGTTGAGCCTTCACATCGGGCAGGTTGAACAAGGCTGTAACCTGATTACTTCCTGTTGCCCACTCCACCTTTTCCAGTTTCATCTGCGGCTGTTTCCACACTGCAAAGCGTTGCTGAAGCCATGCCCCATAGTCATTGTCAGTTGGTGCACGCCAAAATTCCGGCTTAATGCTTTGCCTGTCCTTCAACATAGGCTGGTCATCCACATCAAGATAGTCTATCCACCCGCTTTGCTTGCCAACAAACAACGTCGTTCCTCCTGCCGACAAACGGATATACGATGTGGTTGCTTCGCTGTCAACAGTTGCCTGTTCTGCCGAAATGACAGGGAAACGATAAGGCTGTACCACAAATTGCTGACGTGCCACCACCTGGCCTTGCTCCATCAATGGTTGGGCTTGTTTGAGCCGGAACTCAAAGTTCACCAATATCTCATCGTCGGCATGGTGCTCCATCACACGGCTCATCATCTTCTGTAACTGCTCGTCAGTAATGACTTTTCGCTGCTGCGGACCAATGGAGCCTAATGCTATCGTACCACTATGTTTCCGTATCTTCCATACCAGTTCCACATCATCTAACGAACGAAAGAAGCGCTCATTATACACTTCTATGCGCCCATCCTTCAGTCCCTTGTCGGTTATCCAGATGTCCTGATAGTAATACTGTACCTCATAGGCATGCGGATTCAGTCGCCGGTCAGGAGCAATAATGCCGTTACAGTTAAAGTTATAGTCGCTGGCAGGATAACGGCCATAGTCGCCACCAAAAGTAAAGATTTCCTTTCCTGTCACCTTACTCTTGCCACGCAAGCCTTGATCGACGAAATCCCAGATATAGCCACCCTGATACTTAGGATACTTGCGTACCAGCTCCCAGTACTCACGAAAACCTCCCATCGAGTTTCCCATGGCATGAGCATACTCACACTGTATCAGCGGTCGGGGATTATTCCCTTGTGCATAACGGGCACAGTCCTCATATCCCAAATACATAGGACAGAAGATGTCGGTCTTAGCTTCTGCTCCTGCACGCTCATACTGAACAGGACGTGTTTGGTCGTAAGCCTTTATCCAGTCATATACCTTTTCAAAGTTTGGACCATAACCAGCCTCATTACCCATACTCCATACAATGATGCTGGGATGATTCTTCAGCGTCAGCACATTAGCCTCGTTGCGCTCCATATGCATACGCTCAAAGTCCTGACGTTTTGCCAAGGTAGCCTCACCATAGCCCATGCCATGACTCTCCAGGTTAGCCTCTGCTGTCAAATAGATGCCGTATTCATCACACAGCTCGTACCACCGAGGATCGTCTGGATAGTGACTTGTACGAACAGCATTGATGTTCAGCTGTTTCATGATACGTATGTCCTGTACCATGCGCTCCACACTCATCACATAGCCGCCGTCAGGATCCATCTCATGACGGTCAGCACCTTTTATCAGTATGGGTTGCCCATTCACCAGCAGTTGTCCACCCTTTATCTCAATGTGACGGAAACCAACACGCTGGCGTATCACTTCCTGAACACGATCGCCTTTCTTGGCATATATAAATAATGTATAGAGATAAGGTGACTCTGCCGACCAGGCTTTCACATCGGTTACTACGGCATCAAGGCCGCTCGCTACTTCATGTCCTTCGGCATCCAGCAGACGGGCTTCAAGAGCCATACCCTTCGGAGCCTTGACATCGACATGCAACACACCCTGCCCGTTAACAATATCCTGACCGATTGTAACGTCTTCGACATGTTGTTTCGGACGGGCAAAAAGATATACCTCACGGGCTATACCCGTCAGTCGCCAGAAGTCCTGATCCTCCAGATACGAACCGTCACACCAGCGCATCACCTGCATGGCAATCAGGTTCTTGCCAGACTTCACATAATCAGTAATGTCAAACTCTGCAGCTACCTTCGAGTCCTCGCTGTATCCAACATACTTGCCATTGACCCATACCATGAGATTGCTCGTGGCTGAACCTACGTGCAACAGTACTTGTTGTCCTTTCCAGTCGCGTGGCAGCTCCACAGTACGTCTGTATGAGCCAGTATAGTTATTGGTCTCACCTATATAAGGAGGTTTGGTCTCAAAAGTCGTTCCCCATGCATAACCAATATTCTTATAGATCGGATCACCATAACCATTCAGTTCAAAAAGTCCAGGCACAGGAAAGTCCACCCACTTCGAATCGTCAAAGTCTGTACGGAAGAAGTTCTCAGGACGTTCGTTGTGGTTACGTACAAAGCAGAATCGCCACATGCCTTCCAGCGACAAATACCTTTCAGATAACGTCTTGTCGCCCTTGGCTGCCATACGCTCATTCTCATAAGCAAAGAAATTAGCACGACGAGCCTCACGGTTCTGTTGATTCACATACGGATTTCTCCATACTGGGTCGTCGGCTGCAGACACTGCCATTGTCCACAACACGAGACATAAGAACAAAAACAGTTTCTTCATGACGCTAATTTATTTTTTGCCAAACACCAAATCATAACGCTTCTTCAGTTCCGATGGAGTAAGCTTGAAGTTAAAGTCGTAGTTGTCGGGATTGTTCGTGTACATCAGAAAGACAATAGGACATTCCTTGTTGAGACACTCCTCCATCAATGGCTGTCCAAACTTATGCACATTATTTATACACAGCGAAGGAACCCACTGTTTCATCTCACCTTGAAGCAACTCGGGCTCAACCTGCAGAATAACATGAACCTCATTTCCTTCATACACTACATGCTGAACCTTTCCTGGTCCGTTCCATGCAAAAGGCACTTTACTGTCCAGTGAGTCAACAATGGCTGCCATCACTTCAGAGGTTGTCTCCTCCACTGCAACATCGTCCTTCGGTGCCTGTTTATTCGTACATGCAACCACCATCAACAAGCACATAAACCCAAGAAAACAAAAAAGACTTTTCTTCATCAGATACTACCCTATCATACGTGTCGGGCACAACTTCTTAGTTAGTAATAATGGTACAAATATACTACTTTTTTTACAAACATACGATGTTAAGAATGAAAAAAGTTAGCAACGGAAAAAAACAAACAAATAATTTGGTTGTTTGAAATTAAAGTAGTACCTTTGCAGTCGGCTTTTAAAAAGGAGTCTATTAAAGGAAGGTTGGCAGAGTGATCGATCGCGCTGGACTCGAAATCCGGTATACCCCTTTCGGGTATCGGGGGTTTGAATCCCTCACCTTCCGCAAAGCGTATGGGAGAATGCTTATTACAGCATTCTCCTTTTTGTTTGTCCCTACTTGACATAGCGTTTGAAGCCGTTTGAAACAGCGTTTGGAGCCGTTTGAAAATCGTCAGAAGCCGACTTGTGGCCTCTCAAACGGCTACTTACGCACGTCGAATACGGTACTTTGGTGGGGGTGGTGGGGGTTGTTTCTTACGATTATAGAAAATAAATCCTAATTCCGTTTGCAATTTTGCAAAGAGAAAAGGGATTTATTTTTATATTTCTATAGATTCAACCCCCACCACTCCCACCCAATTCGTTGTAAATGCCTTATTATCACATACTTATAAGAAAACAAGGTTTTTCACGATTCCAACGAAAAAAGGAGTGGCCCGAAGGTGGAGCCGAGTTAACAATACAAAGAAAAAGTGGTAAGCCTGAACTTACCACTCTCTCTATGTACACCCGCAGGGGTTCGAACCCTGGACACCCTGATTAAGAGTCAGGTGCTCTACCAACTGAGCTACGGGTGCATCGTTTTTTGTTTTGCGGGTGCAAAGGTAAGCACTTTATTTGACACTGCCAAACTTTTCCACAACTTTTTTCTAAAAATTTACAATTTGAGGTAAAAATCACGCAATAACTCATTAAATTGGGGACTGCCAATGACAATTTCCGACGTTTCCGGTGCTGTATCCGAACACGGACTGAAGGCTAAGAGATAACGACGTGGAGGTTTGCGCTCTGTGGTTCGTACAGCACAAAGACGTGTAAGCACGAGTCCTGATAATGCAGCAGCCTCTTCCATACGTGAACGACAGTCGAATGGTACAATGACAGAAATCATGCCCTGCTTGGACAGCAGTTGTGAAGCGTGGTTCATGAGTTGCTGATAACTGAGGGCTGAGGTATGCCGTGCTACCGTTCGCTGCATGTCTGGACACTGCAAAGAGTCAGCAAAGAATGGTGGGTTGCATATAATAGCGTCGTAGTCTGTAGAAGGCAGAGCCTGGTTGTCCTTTGAGAAATCCGCCATACACACATGGATGCGTGATGCAAAGGGGGATGCTGCCACATTCTGCCGAGCTTGCCCGACAGCCATCGGATCAATGTCGAGCGCAGTGATGGAGGCCAATGGAAAGCGTTGTGCCATCATTAGCGCCAACAGTCCTGTTCCTGTTCCTACATCAAGGATTCGAGCACCGCCATGAGCCCATGCTCCAAGCATACAGCCATCGGTGCCAACCTTCATGGCGCAATGCTGCTGCTGGACTATGAACTGCTTAAAACGGAAATAATCGTTACTCATATCAAAAAACACTGCAAAGATACAAAATAATTCCTAATTCATCGCCTGTAATTCATATTTATTTTATACCTTTGCACCTCAATATTATTTTTAGGTAAACAGAAATGAATAAAGAACAAGATAACAGAGCTTTTTCTATGATTGCAGATATAGATGGTGACTATACGGACCTGAATAAGTCTAACATTCCTGACAAGATTCCCATACTGGCCTTGAGAAATCTGGTTGTCTTCCCTGGGGTGGTAACACCCATCTTGATAGGCCGTGAATCCAGCATGCAGCTGGTTCAGCACGCCGAGAAGACCGGCCAACTCATTGCTGTTTTCTGCCAGACAAATGCTGAAATAGAAGTCCCTAAGCAAAACGACCTTTATGAATATGGTGTAGTGGCACGTGTTATGAAACTGCTGACATTGCCCGACAGCAACATTACAGCTATTGTTCATGCCATGGGGCGTGTACGCTTGGGAAGCATACAAAAATACAAGCCATACATGGTTGGTTCGGTCATTTCAGCACCAGAGACGGAACCTGATCCGACTGACCGTGAGTTCAAGACGGCCACCAAGGATTTGCGTCAGATGATTCAGGAGTATATTCACTTGAACGACGAATTGCCCGATGAAGCCACCTTTGCCATCAACAACGTGACCAACGACATCATGGCGCTGAACTTCATTTGTTCGAACATGCCATTCATTGTGAAGGAAAAGTTCGAACTGCTCAAGATGGACAACATCAAAGAGCGCCTGTTCAACACCATGCGCATAGTGAACCGTGAAATCAAGTTGGAGAACCTGAAGCTGGACATCCGCAATAAGACACGTAATGACCTGGACGAACAACAGCGTAATTATTTCCTTCAGCAGCAAATACGTAATATCCAGGCAGAGATGGGCAATGGCCAGAGCACGCCTGAGAAACAGAGTCTGCTGGAGAAATCGTATCAGAAGAAGTGGTCAAAAGAAGTTTCCACCATGTTCTACAAAGAACTGGACAAACTGGACCAGCTACACCCTCAGAGCCCAGACTGGAATGTTCAGCTGACATATCTGGAGACTCTGATAGGACTGCCTTGGGACGATGTGACCGTGGACGATTTGAACCTGACACGTGCACAGAAAATTCTGGACCGTGACCACTATGGCATGGAGAAGGTAAAGGAGCGCATACTGGAATACATTGCCGTACTACAACTGCGTGGCGACCTGAAGTCACCCATCCTGTGCCTGTATGGTCCTCCAGGTGTGGGAAAGACTTCGCTGGGTAAGTCGATTGCCAATGCCATGGGACGTAAATACGTCCGCGTGTCACTGGGTGGTCTGCATGATGAAGCAGAAATCCGTGGACATCGCCGTACATATATCGGTGCCATGCCAGGGCGTATCATCAAGAGTATTCAGAAGGCAGGTTCAAGCAACCCGGTATTCATTCTTGACGAGATAGACAAGGTGACACAAAATACCATCAACGGCGACCCAGCCTCTGCACTGTTAGAGGTTCTGGACCCTGAGCAGAACAGCGCATTCCACGACAACTACCTGGACATGGACTATGACCTGTCAAAGGTTTTGTTTATAGCAACGGCCAACGACCTGAATACCATACCCGGTCCCCTACTCGACCGTATGGAGGTTATCGAGGTGAGCGGCTACATCACAGAAGAGAAGATAGAAATAGCCAAACGTCACCTCATACCAAAAGAGAAGGAGAACAATGGTCTTGGCAAGGAGACCAAACTGACGTTCCACAAGAATGCAATAGAAAAGATTATAGAACAGTACACGCGTGAGAGTGGCGTGCGCCAGTTGGAGAAGCAGATTAACAAGAGCCTGCGAAAACTGGCATTCCACAAGGCCAAGGATGGTAAATTCCCCTACTTGAAGATTACTCCTAACGAGATAGAGGACTTGCTGGGCAAACCACCTTTCTACCGTGACATTTACCAAGGCAACGACTACGCTGGCGTGGTAACCGGCTTGGCATGGACACGCGTAGGAGGCGAGATACTGTTCATTGAGACGTCATTGTCGAAGGGCAAGGGCTCTAAACTCACGCTTACCGGCAATCTGGGCGACGTGATGAAGGAGAGTGCCGTGCTGGCTTTGGAGTACGTGAAGGCGCATGCCGAAATGCTGGGCATTGACTACCGCATCTTTGACAACTGGAATATTCATATCCACGTGCCAGAGGGTGCTACCCCCAAGGACGGTCCCTCGGCAGGTATTACCATTGCCACGTCTATAGCGTCAGCCCTGACACAACGTAAGGTACGTAAGAACGTAGCCATGACAGGCGAAATAACCCTTCGTGGCAAGGTACTTCCTGTGGGTGGCATCAAGGAGAAGATTCTTGCAGCTAAGCGTGCCGGCATTACCGACATCATACTCTGCCAAGAGAACCGAAAGGACATTGAGGAAATACCTGAGACATACCTCAAAGGCGTCAGCTTCCACTATGTGGAAAACGTACAGGACGTATGGGATTTCGCACTCACTAACGAGATAGTAGATAAGCCTCTGGACTTCACCATCGAGGAAGAAACGGAGAAAAAGTCTGTATAATAAAAACCGAACCACTGACAGTGTTTTTCGAATTACAACATAATGACCCTTGTAGTGATGCCCGTACAGGCATTATCACTACCGACCACGGACAGATAAAGACTCCCATCTTCATGCCCGTTGGAACTGTTGGCAGTGTCAAGGGAGTACACTTCTCGGAGCTGCGTCAGCAGATTGGTGCACAGATCATACTGGGAAACACCTACCACCTGTATCTGCGTCCAGGACTTGACGTACTGAGAAAGGCAGGCGGGTTACACCGTTTCAACACATGGGACCGTCCGATACTGACTGATTCAGGAGGCTTTCAGGTATTCTCACTCACTGGTATCCGTAAGCTCCGCGAGGAGGGCTGTGAGTTCCGTTCTCACATTGACGGTTCCAAACACATGTTCACACCAGAGAACGTGATGGATACTGAGCGTATCATAGGTGCAGACATCATGATGGCGCTCGACGAGTGTCCACCAGGACAGAGTGACTACCAGTATGCCAAGCAGTCACTACAACTGACTCAACGCTGGCTGGACCGTTGCATCAAGCGTTTCAACGAGACTGAACCTCTATATGGTTATCGTCAGCACCTGTTCCCCATCGTGCAGGGCTGTACTTACAAAGACCTGCGTTCAGAAGCGGCAAAATACATTGCTGACCTGGGAGCTGACGGTAACGCCATAGGTGGACTGGCAGTAGGAGAACCCACAGAAGTGATGTACGACATGATAGAGGTAGTGAATGCTATCCTGCCCAAGGACCGCCCACGCTACCTGATGGGTGTTGGAACACCCCAGAACATTCTCGAAGCCATAGAGCGTGGAGTAGATATGTTCGACTGTGTCATGCCCACACGTAATGGACGCAATGCCATGCTGTTCACTTACGAAGGAACCATGAACATGCGTAACAAGAAGTGGGAATATGACTTCTCACCCATTGATGCCACCGGTTGTGAGACCGACCGTACCTACAGCAAGGCTTACCTGCACCACTTGTTCAAGGCTCAGGAGCTGTTGGCCATGCAAATAGCGTCCATTCATAACCTGGCTTTCTATCTGCGACTGGTCAGCGATGCCCGTCAGCACATTGAACAAGGCGACTTTGTAACGTGGAAACGTAGTGTAATAGATAATTTAGGAAGAAGGATATAAACTCATGGAGTTCAGGAAAATAAGGAAACGCCGTCGCCTGCTACGCTTAGGTCGTAGCATACGCAGAAGACGTGAAGCATTCTCCAACTGGATGCACCAGCACATGGGGTGGCTCTTTACGTTCTTTGCATGGCTCAGACATAAACTGGCATGGATGAATCCACGCCGGTATGTCAAACGTATGGACACCTACATCATCAAGAAGTTTATTGGCACCTACTTCTTCTCCATCATTCTGATTATCTCCATCTCAATCGTCTTCGACGTAAACGAGAACTTGCATAAGTTTACCACGAACCATGCGCCCTTCAAGGCCATTGTACTGGACTACTATGCTAACTTCGTACCCTACTTCGCCAACCTGTTCTCACCACTGTTTGTCTTCATTGCCGTCATCTTCTTTACATCGAAGTTGGCAGGCAATTCCGAAGTCATTGCCATGCTGGCCAGTGGCATGAGTTTCAAACGACTGCTACGCCCCTACCTTATTTCTGCTGCTATCATAGCCGCACTGAATTTCTATCTGGGGTCGTTTGTCATTCCACGAGGCAACGTGGTCCGTCAGAACTTTGAGTCACTCTACAAGAACAAGAAGAAGAACACGTCTGCCCTCAACGTACAGCTACAGGTGGAGCCAGGTGTCATTGCCTTTATCTCACAATATGATGACCTGACAAAGACCGGCTATGGCTTCAGACTCGACAAGTTCGAGAACAAGAAGATTGTCAGTACGCTCTCTGCCAATGTTGCTCAGTACGACACCATCAGCGACAGCCGCTACCACTGGAAACTGAGGAACTACAATATTCGCACACTGACAGGTATGAGAGAGAAGATTACCTCTGGCATGACTCTCGATACAACCATCATGATGGAACCCATGGACCTGGTATTCTCAAAAGGACAACAGGAGACACTCACTACCACAGAATTGAGACGTTATATCTCCAAGCAACAGGAACGCGGCTCCCAGAATGTCGTACAGTATGAGGTGGAGTATCATAAGCGTATTGCCACATCCTTTGCATCATTCATCCTGACCATCATTGGTGCCTCACTCTCCTCGCGTAAACGTAAGGGAGGCATGGGCATGTATCTGGGTATTGGTCTGGCCCTTTCGTTTACATACATCTTGCTGCAAACCGTCAGTGCCACATTTGCCATCCAGGCAAACACACCACCCATCCTTGCTGCATGGATTCCAAACATCCTCTACACCATCATTGCCTATTTCTGCTATAGACAAGCACCGAACTGATTATGACATTTGAAGAAACCTATCTGAACGACAACATTCTCGATGCGCTCTATGACATGCACTTCGAGCAGATGACACCCATACAGGAACGCTGCATACCACAAATACTTGACCAACACGACGTCATGGGAGTAGCACAGACAGGTACCGGCAAGACAGCTGCCTACCTGTTGCCCATTCTCTCCATGCTTGATGACGGAGGCTACCCTAATGACGCTATTAATTGCCTCATCATGGCTCCTACACGTGAACTGGCACAACAGATAGATCAGGCCATGCAGGGCTTCGGCTATTATCTGGAAGACGTAAGCAGTGTGGCAGTCTATGGTGGTAATGATGGCAACCGCTATGACCAGGAGCAACGCTCATTGCGCATGGGTGCAGACGTGGTGATTGCCACCCCAGGCCGTCTGCTCAGTCACATCAAGGTGGGTAATGTTGACCTGAGTCGTGTCAGTTTCTTCGTACTTGACGAGGCAGACCGTATGCTTGACATGGGTTTCTCCGACGACATCATGCAAATAGCCAGCCACTTGCCCAAGAACCGACAAACAGTGATGTTCTCTGCTACCATGCCAGAGAAGATACAACAGCTGGCCAAATCAATGCTCTACCACCCTGTAATGGTGAAGATAGCCGTCAGCCGTCCTGCTGAAAAGATACAGCAGTCGGCCTATATATGCTATGAGATGCAGAAACAGGGCATAATCAAACATCTCTTTGCAACCAACCAACTGCAGCGTGTCATCATCTTCTCTGGTAAGAAAGATAAGGTGAAAGACATTTATCGCGAACTGAAACACATGAAGATAAACTGTGCTCAGATGCACAGCGACCTTACCCAACAGGAACGCGACGAGGTGATGCTCAGTTTCAAGGCTGGACAGGTGGACGTACTGGTAGCCACTGATATTGTCAGCCGTGGCATAGACATTGACGACATACGCATGGTCATCAACTACGATGTGCCTCACGATGCAGAGGACTATGTACACCGCATTGGCCGTACAGCACGTGCTGACCGTGATGGCGTGGCCATTACGTTTGTCAGTGAGAAGGAGCAGTTTGCCTTCCGCCAAATAGAGAAGTTCCTTGGAAAGGAAATAACAAAAAACAACATGCCTGACACTGTTGGTGAGGGTCCTGCCTATGAGCCCAAAAGCCGTACAGCCCATGCTTCACGCTATTGTCATCGACGTGGAAGAGGCGGTAAACGTGGTCAAAAAGGCAATTTTAAGGAAAAAAGATAAAAAAGTTAGGAAAAAGTTTGGTCATTCCAAAAATTCTGCTTACCTTTGCATCCGCAAATAAGGAAAGGCTCCCTAGCTCAACTGAATAGAGCATCTGACTACGGATCAGAAGGTTGTGGGTTTGAATCCCGCGGGAGTCACAAAGAAGAGAGAGAAACTGATGAGGTTTCTCTCTTTCTTTTTGTAGTTTGACCTATACGATGATGCGAGTCTTTCGGTAGTTCTCACGGAACTTGGTAGGACTGCATCCCTTTTTCTTCTTGAAGATACGATTGAAGTTGCTCAGGTTGTTGAAGCCACACATATAACTGATTTCGGACACGCTCTTAGCCGTGTCAACTAACTGACGGGCGGCATAGCCCAGTCTTAAATCAATGATATAGTCAGACAGATTACGTCCTGTGTGCAACTTGAAGAAACGGCTGAAAGCACTGGGGCTCATGCCTGCTATGCTGGCCAACTCCTGAAGTCGCAGCTCGTCCTGATAGTGCAAGGAAATGTAGTTCTTGACTTTGAGCACACGACGTGAGTCACTTTCTACATTCACTTTGGCATAACTGCTGGTGGCCAGTGTGCGTGCTCCGTCACAGCGAGACAGCTCATACAGGATGGACATAAACTGCTGAACGGCATAAAAGCCATCCTTTACCTGGCTGAGTCCTACTATGAGTGGATAGACATGCATGATGGCCGACAGAGGGAAACAGAGTCCCTTGCGTGCCTGTTGCACCATATTATATATACTACGGAAGGGGTTACGTCCGAAGAGTCCCTCCTCTGACATATCTATATCGAACTGTATGGTCACCTCATGTACGTCTTCACTTCGACACTCATGCTGTTCCCACACGTGTTCAAGGTCAGGACTGGTAATGAGTACCAGATCATAATCTCCTATCACCTCACTTGAGTCACCCACTATACGTCTTACACCAGCAGCATGTTCAACGAAGTTCAACTCATACACATCATGGTTATGTATGGGGTAATTGAACTCCTTTTTATGCCGGTCTGCAATGTAGAGTACATCACGTCCGTTAAGTGGGGTTATCTCGTGGATGATCTCCATTGAATTACAATTTACAATTGATTATTGGGAATTAAATCTTTAGCTCTTTCATGATTTCACTCATTTTCTGCAGTGTAGAGATACGAGTGGGAACCAATGGCAGTCGGAGAACATTCTCGATGAATCCCATTTCATGGAGCATGGCCTTTACACCAGCAGGATTGCCGTCAACAAAGAGCAGGGAGAAAAGGTCGGTAAACCTATGGTGAATCTTGCGTGCTGCTTCGTACTCACCATGGAACTGCAGCCTAATCATCTTCGAGAACTCCTTGGGCAACGCATTGCCAATAACGCTGATGACTCCAACAGCACCACACGACACCATGGGGAACGTCAGTGAGTCGTCACCACTGATGACATCGAAGTCTTGCGGTTTGTTCTTGATGATTTCATCCACCTGTTCCAGATTACCTGAAGCCTCCTTGATGGCAACAATATTCTTACAGTCGCGAGCCAGACGCACTGTAGTTTCTGCTTTCATGTTCACACCTGTACGCCCAGGCACGTTATAGAGCACCACTGGCAGCTGGGTAGCAGCGGCAATGGCTTTGAAGTGCTGATACAGTCCTTCCTGCGACGGTTTATTGTAATAGGGACAAACGCTGAGCACACCATCAATACCACGGAAGTCTGCAGTCTGCAGTTCCTCAATGACGGCTGCCGTATTGAACCCTCCGCAGCCCATAAGAATAGGAACACGCCCCTGAACCAAATCGACTACCGTGTCCTTAATCTTTTGTTTCTCCTGCTTGGTCAGACAGGGTGTCTCGCCTGTAGTGGCAAGAATGCAGAAGAAGTCTGCCCCGTTATCCAACTGATAGTTTACCAGGCGGATAAGCGCAGGATAATCAACTTCTCCGCCTGTAGTGAAAGGTGTGATGAGTGCTATACCAAGACCTTTGAAGATATTTTGTACCATAAAATGTGTTATTCTGACTTAAACAAATCTTTTATACCGCCAATGCTTCCCATGAGGTTCGTGGCCTCGTAGGGCAGATAGACAGTCTTCTGTGCCGGACCTTGTGCCAGCTCTTGCAGCATCTGTATGTATTTTTGTGCCAGCAGGTAGTTGGCTGGATTGGTGCTCTTGCCTACTGCTTCAGTGATGAGCTCGATAGCTTTTGCCTCGGCCTCAGCCTTGCGTATGCGTGCCTGAGCCTCACCCTCAGCATTCAGAATGGCTTTCTGCTTAGCAGCCTCGGCCTTGTTGATGATAGCAGTCTTCTCACCTTCCGATGCCAGGATTTCAGCAGCTTTCTGTCCCTCTGACGTCAGGATGGTAGCACGTTTGTTACGTTCTGCCTGCATCTGTTTCTCCATGGCAGTGAGCACACTCTCTGGAGGTGTGATGTCCTGCAGCTCCACACGGTTCACCTTCACGCCCCATTTGTCTGTTGCCTCGTCCAGCACCAGTCCCAGTTTCTTGTTGATGGTGTCACGCGATGTCAGTGTCTCGTCCAACTCCAATTCACCAATAATGTTACGCAGTGTGGTCTGCGTCAGTTTCTCAATGGCATTGGGCAGGTTGGAAATCTCGTAGGCAGCCTTGAACGGATCAACAATCTGGAAATAGAGCAGTGCGTTAATCTCCGTCTGCACATTATCTTTGGTTATCACGTTCTGCTTGGGGAAGTCATACACCTGTTCACGCAGGTCGATGGTGGTGGAGAACATGTAGCGTCCACGGCTCAGTATGACAATGTCCTTGGCCTTGTCGATGAATGGAATGATAATGTTGATACCAGGATTGAGCGTTGCATGGTAACGTCCCAGACGCTCAATGATTTTCGTTTCTGACTGTGGTATGATGACCAGGGCCTTCTTGGCCAGTACGAGTGCCAGCAGCACTACGACTATCAAAACATAAAAAATGGGGTCCATAACTATTTCTGTTTTATTGATTATTGTTTCCGTTCTACTGTCAACAAGGTACTCTCACGGGCTATCACAACCACCGTCTCTCCCTCAGCGACAGATGCTCCGTCCTGACTCTTAGCACGCCATACGTCACCATCAATGGCTACACGACCATAGTCACCCTCAGGAATAGCCTCACGCACCTTTCCCTCACGGCCTATAAGAGCATCGGCATTGCTCACACGGTCTGGGTCATTACGGTGAAACCATTTCAGCGCCAGCGGTCGGAAGGTAAAAATGCTTACCACACTGACTACTGCAAATACGGCTAACTGTACGTAGAAACTGCTGAATGGGGCAATTATGGCAGCCACTGCACCGCCAATGGCGAAGCACAGTATAAAGAAATCGCCAGACGTAAGCTCAAGAATCATGCATACGACTGCTATCACAGCCCAGAATTGCCACAGGTTTTGCGAGATATATTCTATCATTTCCACTACACGCTTTATGTTGGTTGTCACTATTGACGTTTCAAAGGTACGAACATTTTTTCATTCCACCAAATTTTTGCGCGTAAGAAATCAGTTTGAACCTATATATAGGAATATCATGCCCAGCAGCACCAGTGCCAAATCAACGGCTTTGGCCTTCAGGTTCTTTTCATGGAACAGCATGGCTCCAAAGAGGAAACTCACAATGACTGACCCACGGCGTATCATGGAAACAATGGAAATCATGGCATCGGGCAGTGACAGTGAGTAGAAGTACATGAAGTCGGCAGTAGAGAGAAAAATGCTAACACCAATGATAGACCATTTCCACGTGAAGGGCGTCGTCTTGTCACGGTGGGGCCACCATAGCAACAGCAACATGGCTCCCATCATCAGGCACTGGTAGATATTGTACCACGACTGTACCATCATACGGTCAAGGCCTACCCCACCCTCGCTCACAGGAGCCATCAGATATTTGTCGTACAAACCACTCACGGCTCCCATGGCTGCCGAGCCTACAATCATCCATATCCAATGGTCATGCTTGAAGTCAATGCCTTCTTTCTGACTGCTACGGCTGAGCATCAGAAACGAAACCACTGCCAGCGTCACACCTACCCATTGCCACAGGTTCAGCCGTTCGCCAAACAGCAGCAATGCTCCCACCAGCACCATTACCGGTCGGGTGGCATTAATAGGTCCCACGATGGTTAACGGCAGGTACTTCATACCAAAATAGCCTAATATCCAACTGCTTAGCACTATCAGGCTCTTCAAAAGAATGAACTTATGAACTTCCCATCCGCCACTGGCAACATGAAACATTGAACCATCCAGGAAACTACTGTTAGCACTTAGCAGAATGAACGGCAAAAACAGCAACGACGAAAACAATGTATTGAGAAACAACACTGGTATGACGGCATTACTCCTCAGCGCCTCCTTCTTAAATGAATCATAGCAACCCAACAGGGCTGCCGACATAAAAGCAAGTATTAACCACATAACATTTAATAATCCACACTTTCCAAGAACAATGCTCTGGCAGGCATCGACTCACCTGCCCCACTGCGACTGCCCTGTTCTATAACCTGACGCAACTCATCCATGGACATCCTGCCACGTCCCACCTCCATCAGTGTACCTACCACAGCCCTCACCATGTTACGCAGAAAACGGTTGGCTGTTATCTCAAAATACCACTCCGTCGGTCCTGTCTGATGCCATCCTGCACTGTAGATATGACAGAGCGTGGTCTTCACGTCACTGCCTGCCTTACAGAAAGCGCCGAAGTCCTCATACTCCATCAGCACACGCGCAGCACGGTTCATGGCCTCAAAGTCCAGTTGGTAGTGCAACTGACATGAGTAACGTCTGAGGAATGGGTCCTTATGGGTATGTATATAATAATGGTACGTACGGCGTTTGGCAGAGAAGCGTGCATGCATGTCGTCTGCCACCCGCTCCACCTTCCACACGCTAATATCATCAGGCAGCGCATGGTCCAGCTTATAAGCAAGGTTGCCCATATCGTACGGCCCATCGTAATCAAAATGAGCCACCATCTGCCGGGCATGCACACCGGCATCTGTTCTGCCGGCTCCCACTACCTCTGTCTCTTGGCGCAGGAGCATGCTGAGTCGTTGTTGCAACACTTGTTGCACCGTTACCCCATTTGGCTGAATCTGCCAGCCATGATAGTCAGTCCCGTCGTATGAAAACCATATAAAATACCTCATTCCGCCTGCAAAGATACGATTAAGTGAGCAGAAAACCAAATTTATTTGAGTTTTCTCGAACGTGAGTACCTTCGACCATAGGTCAAAGGTAGTGCAAACCGAGAGAAAAACCAAATTTATTTGAGTTTTCTCGAACATGAGTACCTTCGAGGTGCAGCCTCAAAGGTACGATTAAGTGAGCAGAAAACCAAATTTATTTGAGTTTTCTCGAACATGAGTACCTGCAAAAGTACAAAAAAACACTGAAAACTGCATCCTATTTCCACTTTTTCTTTATTTTTTATAGACAAATAATTTATCTTTTTTAACATCATTTGGGGCCAACAGTTGTTGTTTTTTACTCAAAAAATAACAAAAATAACTCTTTTTTCTGTATCTTTGCCCCCCGAATTGAAGATTGCTAATCAATAAACGAACAAAACATTATATTCAATGAGAAGAATCAAACTATTGGTGGTCGCTGTCGTGCTTGTCTTTATCAGCGCCGCATGTGTATTCATTTGCTGTAACAAAGAAGACAATAACCCTGTTGCAGTCAGTCCTACCGAAGACAGCAGCCAGTTTGTAACACTGACCGATGCCGTACCAGATGCCATTCTGGAGATACGTTACTTCGGCACTTACAACTTTGTAGGAACTCGCATCGACGGCTATGAAGAACCTACAGCTCTGCTGACCAAGCAGGCTGCCAAGGCTCTGAAAGCAGTGAGTGATGATGTAATGTCACAAGGCTACCGCCTGAAAATCTATGATGCCTACCGTCCTCAGATGGCTGTAAACCACTTTGTACGCTGGGCTCAGGATATCAACGACACAAAGATGAAGCCCTACTTCTACCCTGACCTTGACAAGAGCGTGCTTTTTGAGCAGGAATACATCTACGAGAAGAGCGGTCACACACGTGGCTCTACAGTTGACCTGACACTCTTTGACATGCGTACGGAGAAAGAACTTGACATGGGTGGCACCTTCGACTGGTTCGGTCCAGAGAGCCATCCCGACTTCTGCGGCAATCCCACGACAGGCGAATATACAGGCGACAACAGTAAGAGTCCTGCCCAGCCAAAACGTAGCATTACAGAGGAGCAGTTCAAGAACCGCATGATTCTACGCAAGGCCATGCTTGCACACGGCTTCAAGCCACTGGACAGCGAGTGGTGGCACTTCACGCTGAAGGACGAACCCTTCCCCAACACCTACTTCAACTTCCCAGTCAGGCAGTTAAAAAACTGAATTGACTAAATAGCTGTTTGATGACAAAAGGACTAAACGGAAATGCGCTGAAGGTTATTGCCATCATCGCCATGACCATTGACCACCTGGCATGGGTAGGCATAGAGACCTACGAACAGGCGGAGACACCGCTGCAGATAGGTCTGCACTGCATTGGACGACTGACGGCACCGATGATGATATTCTTCATAGCAGAAGGATATCATCATACCCACAACTTCAACCGCTACCTGCGACGTCTGTTCATTCTGGCCGTGGCGAGCCACTTCGCCTTTTGCTATTTCAACATGTCGAGTTTCAACCCCTTCGACAATCTGCTCTTCAATGCTACCAGCATAGCATGGCCACTGTTCTGGGGGCTGATACTGCTGCGGCTATGGGACACCAAACAGCTACGGATAGGCAATCGTACGGTGGGAAAGCAATGGACAGTCTGCATGAAAGTCCTTATCACACTGACAGCCTGCCTGCTGACGTTCACGTCTGACTGGAGTTGTGCTGCCCCATTGGCTATACTTGCCATCGGACGGAACCGTGATAATTTCTACAAGCAGATGCTCTGGATGATGCTCATCATCACGCTTTATGCCGTAGCCTTCTTCATCTTCCACAGTCATACGTATGGCATGGTTCACATGGCCTGCTGGCTGGCAGTGCCGCTGCTGTCATTATACAACGGACAGCGAGGCAGCTGCCAGTGGCTTGGCAAGTTCTTCTACTATTATTATCCTGCCCACATGGCACTCATCGGCCTACTGGCCCGACTTCTGAGTGCGTAAATTTGGCACCCTTACAGAGCCGTTCACCTTGATAATTCTTGACACATTTTGCTCTTTCTTAATCAAATCTTTCATCGTTTCCTTTGTTTATTCAAATTTATTTCATAATTTTGCAGCAATATTAAGAATAAACGAAGATTATGGCAAACTTAGCAATAACTCCAGCAGAAGGACAGATATTGGTCAACATAGACGACATGTCGATGTTGAAGGACATTAAGAAGGCCATTAGCATGGTCAAGGGAGTTGGAAAAATTACCCTTCCTCGTCGCCAGCGCCTTTCTTCCTACGAACGCTCACTACGCGACCTGGACGAAGGGCGTGTTTATGAATATGACAGCCTCGATGACCTGATTAAGGAGATTGAGGATGAACACTAAATTTAAACTGCGCATCACAGGCGAATGCAAACAGAATATGAAGCTTTGCAAGCGTCGTGGATTGCCCATGGAAGAGTTGTGGACCGTCGTTGGCAAATTGCTCAATGGCGAGCAACTCGAAGAAAAGTATCAAGCCCACATTCTGACAGGCGACCGCAAGGGGCAATGGGAGTGCCACATCCAACCCAATTGGCTGCTGGTTTGGGAGATTCGCAATCAAGAGCTGGTTCTTGTGCTGTTAAACACCGGAACCCATTCCGACCTGTTTGACAAACAATATAATAAGAGATATGACTTATACTGATATAGGTAGACACATTTAGTAACAATTAAATGTGTATTATTATGAGAAAAAGTCCAACGAAGTACAGCGAAGAGGAGCGTTTAAACTATCTTCGTCTGTATCATGAGTCAGGAA
>Ga0247610_10001835_pt1 | contig 25536 bp, 19 predicted proteins | sample 174DNAGHGhighgp2_FD_193483 | JGI IMG/M metagenome (GOLD analysis project Ga0247610, IMG submission 193483) | Sheep rumen microbial communities from Palmerston North, Manawatu-Wanganui, New Zealand - 1742 DNA GHGhigh gp2 | ecosystem: Host-associated > Mammals > Digestive system > Stomach > Rumen...
CCGTAATATTGAGTGTTATACTGCGTGACATACGTTATCGGCGGCACTTCTTTTGTCTCTTTTCGCCAGGTCATAGTACGCAACAAGGCCGAGGCACGAAGACCGATGACTGGCGAGAACCACTTACCTACCGATGCCGTCACGTTATGTCCCAACGTCTCGCCAATAGGCAGGTCTGTACCATCGAACAGATTGGGACCTCCAGACAACTCAAAGAACCAAGGAGCCTGCCAACTGACCAGTATTGAATCGGTCTTACCCGTCAGCCTCATCCTGGCGGCACGGCTCAGATGGTTACTGAAATAATAGACGTAGTTAAGGTTGATGCCATAAAAAGCATCATACTTGCGCCAGTTACGACTCTCACTCAAGTCCATCTTGTCAGTGGCACAGCCAACATACGGCTCAATGTTCAGCATGCCATGAGGTCCGGTATAGAACTGCAGCTGTACGCCGCCATGAATTTCTGCCGAATTGCCTCGCCTTCCAGACATGTTCAGTCCTGATCTCTGGAAGCCTGCACCAAGAACACTCGATATACCAAACAACCTATCAGCCTTATATCCATCGAAATAGGAGGTCCAGTCAAACAGATAATCCAATTGTAGCCCCGCCATAGCAAATTGACGGTCATACTTTTTCTGATAACCCATTGATGCACGTGCCAGCACCCGCATAGAATTGTACTTGTTCAACTGGATACCAAGTCCCAGCCGTGCCTGCGTCAATGCATCAAAATGATAGTCCTTTGATGGTGGTATCATCTGCTCCATACCAGCACCGATCACTACAGACAGGTTGCGGTACCATTTTAGAGTAGAATCACCATCGGCAATATAACGCTTGTCAAGCTTGTATGACCCATAGTCTCGTTCGCCTCTTGATTTGGGGAGATTTGTTATCGTATCGTTTTTGTCTCGTTCAAAAATAATTTTAAACGGATTATCCTCTTCTTCTATAATGATTTTATTATTTCCTTGTTTAACTTCACCCGTATCAATCGGCATAGTTAAGCATTCCTCACCTGACTCATGCAGATGGGGCATAGCACCCAAGTGAAGTGCGAAACTGATTAGAATCAACAATACTGACTTCCTCATTTTTCTCCTTCTTTATCCTGCTTAATATAACGGGCCCGTTCCTCTTCATCAGCTTTCTGTCTGAGCCGGAAAATTTTTCGATAAGCTGGTACCCGATCTAATTTATAGGCATGCAACCATTTCTTTCGCATATCCTCGTCTACATTTCCTTCATTGAAATAATATCTGAAATATTTATTCTTCACATCTAGCAAATCTTCTCTGATATCTTTTTCTTTCAGCCTTTCGCGCTCCAAATCAAAACTTCTTTGGAAATATGCCAAATAGTAAGGAATGCCATTCACATTAATCTCAGGTTCTTCATTGTCAACGGGCAAAGGATAATCACTGTCCTTTCTATTACCAACTGCCCACAACAACCCCATAAGATACCATTTTTTAGGATTATTATTATCCATCTTGTGAACTTCTTTCCAAGCCATAGTACGTCGGCCTAAATTCTCAAACTCTGTATATAGAACCGCTCTGTTATCGGGACTGGAATTTTCAATCAGACTCATTGCCATTTCGAAATCGTGTTGTTGCTTAGCACTTCGTTCGTCTTCTGGAATGTTATATAATTTTTTAAAATTGAGATATGCTTTCAGTCTTTGAAGGCTAAGACTATTAAATCCTTGTCGCTCCAGTTCTGCTATATAAAAATTCGCACGATCCGGTTGCTGTTGTTGATAGAATGTAATGGCCTGATTCATAATAATCTCAGCACGGTTGCATTCATATTCCAAGCCAGCATTTGTTCTTCCCTTAGCTCCCAAAGTGATAGCATCTTTTCCCTCAATGATTAGCGGAGCAAGTATGGTCGAGTCGGCTTTGCCAAGCTTTATCTGAAGGATGGCATAACGATTCATGATGTAAGGTGCAAAAGGCTTAATATATTGTTTATTTCTTTCTATCACCTGTTTGTAGGCGATGTCAGTCAAAGAGTCAAGTTCCAGACTGTCCTTAATGCCCATAAACATATTGTAGTAGTCACCATTGGAATAAAACTTACGCTTATCCCTAAAATAAGCTTCAACAGCCTGATGCGGACTCATAACCCTCTTGGCAACAAAGGAATACTCAAACGTAATTCTACATTGTTTCTCGAGTGTAGGTTTGATGACTTGATCGTAAGTAGTAGCTCCAACTTTAGATTTTACAATACCGGAATTAATGTTTTTATTGGTCGAAATAAGCTCACGAAGCTGAGCTGCCTCATTCAAATATTCATATTTTTCAAGCAATTCAGCAGTTTTTTCCCATGTATCGACTTGAGGAACTACGTTTATGCTCAAACCCTGCAAAGAGATAAGTGATCTGGCTGCCTCAGCACGTCTTCTTGCAAGCCCCATATTGTATTCATATCCTCCATCTGGCGAAGCATAGGCAGTCAATGTAGGTTTCGACACGTATCCTTCCTTTTGTATTTCACGTATTTCAGATTCAATCATTCGAATCTTATCCCAATCTACCGATGAACCAATAGTATCGGCACTATTATATTTAAACTGAATTTGGATATCGTTTTTGATATCAACTGGCTGTTCGGCAGCATTCTCATAGAACTCAGTAGTTAGAGGTATATCCTCTACTGCCGCGCTCATTTCAAGAAGTTTATAGGGCGATTTACGCAAACACGTTCCAGGATCGGTTTCTTCATAATAAGCCTTGTGATAATCTTCCAAAATACATTTTACCCTACCTCTATAAGTTTTATTTTTGTCTGGCTTGTCAAAATCAATAACTGTATCTAGAACCAAAATGTTTCTTTCTGGCAATCTATCTATGTAACTCCAGTCAAAAAGATAGCGGTTCTTACCCAATTCTATCTTGTCATTTCGACTCACCAACACGAAGCTATCCTGCTTAATAGGTTTGCCATTTAAAAAGGTCTGGTTGTTTTTATCTAAATTATGTATTCTGTAACCGCCATTGATGCTGGGACGGAAAGATATATGCATAGGACTAACCGTAGAGGGCACTCCTGATTTTTTCCCCAATGTATCAACCCATACACCATCAACATAGAAATCAAGATGACCGGTTAATTTGTTTCTTCCAAAGACATACAATATCTGCTCCTCCAGGTGTCTTTTATAACCTCGTCCCCTAAGCGTATCTATCCTTTCGGACATTGAATAACTATCCTCGTAACTATAGATAGTATCCCACCTATAAACTTGATATCCATATTCGTCTAATATCGGATTCCCATTTTCATCATTAAGATATGTACGTTCCATTCTACTGTTTACAATGGCATTTTTCAATGTGTCGTATGTCACAATTCGCAAGACTTCTTCACGTGATTTACCTAATGGATCGTAATCATTATATCTGAAAGCCTTGCGTCTGTTTTGTAGCTTATGGTAATCGTTGCCTTCATAAACTGCCGGTAGCAAATAAGCTATTGTATCTTCCGTTAAACAGTCAACGGCATAAGGAATCAAAGACAATCGTGAAATATCCATGTTGCCTTTTAAGGGAATCTCGAGATGATAGCCCCAGTGTTCTTTGCCATCTTCTAAATCAACAGCAGTTCGTCTGCTACCACCGCCGACAAACTTGCCTTCAACAATTGTCTGATCAATACGAAGATCTGATTGTATGCGTATAGTGTATTTAAACTTATTATTATCAATCTTGGCAATATCATAAAAGAATCCATCTCCGGGAATATTGTCAACATTTGCATCTCTGCCTAAAGGAACCAGATACACACCAGCATTACCGTCTATATCAACCAAAAGGACTACGCCTCCTTCACCAACGCCCAAAAAAGTAAAGACACCTGCTTCTGAATAACCCGTAAGTTCAAGAGCATTTGTTTCCTTCATGTCGAGTATTTGCCACGGATATTCTAGCGCTTTCATTCTGTTTTCGGTTGCTTTCTTAACCGACTCAGCCTTGGAGCGATTCGAGAAATGGCCCTCAAACAATAGGGTAACAGGCTTTATCTGTTTTTTGTCTAACCTGTTCTGAAGAAATACTTCAAAGGTATATTCTTTATTATCAGCCCTTAACTCAAAAGCAGACGACATAAATAAGAAGAAAAAACAGAAAAAATATCTCATATATTTGAGTTGATAAGCCATATATATTGATGTCTTCATGAAGTTTCTACTTTAATATATAGGACAGCGAGATGCCCAGACGGGTGGGCAGCAGGGTGTATCCTTCAGCATTGGTGCGTATCACTCCCTTGACGGAGTAGTCCACGTCATAGAAGTCACCTTCATAGTACTCCTTCTGACGATAGGCAATAGCGCCGAAACCAGCATGGAAGTCCAGGTTCAGACGCTTTGACAGCGACAACACATAGCCGAAAGTGATACCTAAGCCGACGGCATTGCCGTCATAGACCTTCCTCTTCCACGTGATGTCGTGTCTTGATAGTAGGCATCCCACACCCACGAAATAGCGGCTCATGGGACGACCTGAGAAATAATAGCGATACTCTGGCTGCAAGCCCAAGGCCCTGATCTTCTTGCCCCAAGGATGATAGCCGACAAAGGCGTTCATCAACAGCGTGGAACGTTCGCCCACCACCATCTCAGCACCTACAGAGGGAATCTGCAGGACATCCATCAGCACATCGGTATTGGCTGCCACCATCTGGGCGCGCGATGTCACCGCTGACAGCAACAAGCATGCAACTATGAGTATCTTTTTCATCTTTTATCTTTAATCATTCAAAAGAAATGGCAGTCGGCCATGAGCCAAAGCCCAAAGCCAACTGCCATCTATAGAGGTTAATCGAATACCAACGGCGCAACAGAGTCTTGAGTTGGATCGTTCGTGTCGTTATCAATATCCCATGGTCTCAATGTGGCTGATGCAGTAACCTGTTTAGGTCCAGCAATCTGAAGGACAACGCGATACGACTTACCTGGCTGATAGGTATTATTCATTCTCAACTCAATGGGCTTCTCATGGTTAAACATATCACCAGAGGTATTCTTCAGCCTTACAATAATTTTATACTTTATATAATTGGCAGCCGTAGCATCAGCATCAAGAACAGGCAACAGGATGGGCTGACCCACTTTGATGATGCTGTCATTCTGTATCTGCTCTTTCACAAACACGCCATCATTCTGTCCGATAACACCGAGAGGGGCCAAGTTGTTTACCCAATCATAACTAATCTTACCATTTTTCGTAGAGTCAATGTCTGCAATTATCAAAGAAGCGACAGTAGGAACTTTCTCCACAATAATGGTATCAATAATCATATCATTGGCTGCCAAGAACTTGTCCGCTTCATCTGCATTTTCATCAGGAACTCCCTGGATACAAAATTGCAAACGCATCATCTTGTGCTCGAAGGCTATTTCAGGGTTCTTGTCTGCATATCCCAACTGACGGAAGTAACGGCCACTATAACGGTACTTCTCTTTGCTGTTGTTCATATCGGCACCTGCCGACGTACCCCAGATGATATCTTTGGTACCATCAAGACCAGTGTAATTGACACAACGACGGGTGTCAGTCACTTCTATCTGGTCCATTTCCACACGGGGATAATAGCCATAGAAACGATAGCTGTACCAGTTACCCACAGGATACCAACGTGTTATATTGTCACACCATACGATATCTGTTCGAGTAGGTGCATTTTCATCATCCATTACAGCATTAGCTGCTACGTTCTCCATCCATACGGCCCACGGGTTGGTATAGTCAGAATTAGGCTCATAAGCATTTGAACCAAATTTCCACGTAATAGGATCCTCCTCGGGATTCGTAGTCTGAATATCCGTAGCAAGCATGAAGATACCTAGGCCGTCTAGTTTGAACAAGCCATCATCATTGCTTTCAATGCTTGAACGGGTCTGATGTCCACGCATAACAGACAGTCTAATCTGAACAGGACTATTGTCGAGGTTGACAGTTTCCGTCTTGGAAGCCTCATCGTCGGCAGAACAGGCTGTCAGCATAACTGCTGTAAGTATGGGAAGATAAAACTTTTTTATCCTCATAACAAGTTTGTTTTTTTATTCTACGTCTTCAACATCCTCGGGCTTAAGCACGATTGTTTCGCCTTCTTCCCATTTGCCAAGAGTGGTAGATATCTTAATGTCTGTCAGACCCCACAACTTAATCTGGACTTTATAAGAATAACCTTTCTGGAATGCTGAGCTATCAGACAGTTTGATATAGTCTTTATATACATAGGGGATGTCAGTATTATCTTGACTGTTTAAGGTCATCTGAGAGGGCTGACGCAGATAGAGAATCATCTTGTAGGAAGTCACATCAGGAGCCACCAGAAGAGCCTCACCAATTCTCACTGTATCTGGAACAAACACAGGATTCTGAGGATCGGTATTGTCCATATGTCCACAGCCTTTCAATGAATCAGGAATCAATTTGATCAAGTTATTGGCAGCAGTTGTAACACTGGCAGTATCACGCTGCATCAAAGAAAGTGTATCTGTCAACAATTTCTCTTGAGCATCTTTTGCCCACCAAATACACTGTTTTTCTCCTCTAACATCACCTACTTTTGCAATAGTCAGAGTGCCTTGATTGGGAGAAATGACTCTAATACTGTCTACGATAACAGGAGTGACAGGATCAATTGTCGATTCGCCACCAGGAATCACATCGAAAGTCAGACGCGTCAACAGATGACGGAAATCCAAATTTGGCTGAACTCCCCAACGGGCAGCAAAAGCAGAGAAAGCACGGTCTGCCTCATCATTACCACCAGCATGAAGCTTTGTTGTATCTGCCTGTGTGGGAACTGCCTTTGCCACCATTACGTCCTGTGAACCATTAATCTTAAAGTTAATCGACAAAGAGTCATCGGTAAACACAGGGGTTTCCACTTCTGCATCGTCCAAACGGTAGCCCCAGAAATCGTATCTTCCCTGAGTGGGGTAGTACTTAATAGAATCGCTAAGCGGAGTAGCAATACCTGTCTGTGCGCCATCAGGTGTGTAGAACGGAGCATTATTGTAAATAACCTCATTGAAGCCTTGGTCTTGCGAATCAAAAATAGCAAGAGCCATAGAATCTTTGTGAAGCATAAAGACATTGACCGTCTGCTTTACCCACTTGTTGTCACTGGCGTTATCGAAGCCGCCAACAGTACCAGTACCACGCGTAGTAGTACTATGTCCCATACCAATTTTAATAGGAATCAGCTCACTGCTGTCAAACTTACCCTTACCACCATCAGAGACGATGTCATCATTCGAGCAACTGCTTAGCATTCCAGCTATAGCAAGTGCAAAAAACAAATACTTTTTCATTTGCAATAATTTTAAGTTAATAATAAAATGAATAAAAAAAATTAGTCATCGTAATCGCCAGGATCATCCAAATGAATGGGTTCACCTGTCTTCCATCCTTCAACATTGGCAAACACCTGAATAGGCTGAGAACCATAAATGGCTATCATAATGGGATACTCCACGCCAGCTTCGAAGCCGCCATCGACTTTCAATGCATATTTAATAGGATTTGTATGCTCCACAAGTGCCGGCTCTTCTCCCTCCTTCCTTACAATCCATTCCGACCAATAGAGGTTAAGGGTATAGAGGGTGTCTGGAGCCACAAGCAGACTAGAACCTACCTTCACTGACGGACGTTCATACCATTTTATGTCTTTCATTGAATCATCGTAAGTAACTTCATAAGTATTCAGTTCCTCGCAAGGGTTAACACCATCGGAAGCTTCCCGCAGCGAAAGGGCCCTACGCTCATTGTCAAACTTTATGCCAATATCACTCAAATCACGCGAAGCCACTGTGAACGTTCCCTTATAACGACTTTCTACTTCCACCTTACGAAGGATTACATTTGAAGCGGTCTCATCACCTGGATAGGCAGTGAACGTCAAGCGCGCCAACTGATGCTTAAAGTTGACCATAGGATGGATACCTCGGTGGGCAGACTGCAAGCTATAGCCTCCGATATTGAGGATTTGGTTTTGTTCCTCTTCTTTAAGCGTTTTCCAGACACCCCAATAGGGACTACTGGCACCTTTCTTCAGTTCTTCAGTCAAATTGGGGGCATAGCCGCACATCAGGTCCTGGGTTCCATCTATCTCAACTTCATAGCTAATACCCTTTTCCTTACGATTCGTTCTATTTATCTTGGCATCGTCCATATAATAAGCAAAGAAATTATATGGTACATCGCCGTAATCTCCATAAGTCGGCGTGTTATCCTCATATTCTACATAATCCAATCTTCCTGAACCATTGGCATGAAGTTTCATAGAACAACCTTCATCATAATTAATTCCATCAAGAAGACAGTGTCTGTTCTCATAGTCAATAGCATATCCAGATATATTGGGGTCATTATAACGAGACCTTCTGAAGTCTGTTTGTTCTTGCAACTCTTCATGACCACTTGTACTATAGCCATCACGGAAAGCATAGACATAGAAAGTAGAATTCGCAAGACGAATGGGATTCACCGTGTCATTATTCTCAAACGCACCTAAACCACGAGTCTTTACAGTAAAGATGTTTTGCTCATTGACAAAGACCAAGATTGGGGTCTTGTCTGTCCACTCGTCTTGGTTCTCTATCCCCGTCTTGCCTTGTGTCTTGTCATAGTCTATGCCCGGATACGATTCTGAGCACGATTCCAGTACAGCCAAAGCAGCACCGGCAAACAGCATTTTGGATATGATTCTTTTACGTATCATTATATATTATTCTTTTTTTCTCACTAACTAAATATCAACAACGATGGAACTATCTGCCCTTTTCCACACATCGAGTCCGCCATTGTCATCCGAGCTCTCAAGGACTTTCTCACCATCCACCACCATCTCTGCATTGATTACCAGAACAGCTTCTTCCATATTTCGCAGAGCATGCTGGCCGTCTTCGGTAAGACGGATAAGGTTAGCCCGTTCTAACGTATGAAACAAATTGATGATACCCTGGAACTTCTTATTGCGTCTCTGGGTAGGGTCATCCGGATCAACTGCACTACAGCATATCATGACCTGCATGATGCCTGGTCCCATGTAGAGGTCATCGGATTCGCTTTTCACAATGCTTGGCACATCCATGATAGCTGAACAACTGACCTTCTTGGAAGTCTCTGTATCTTGAGCGAACTTAGCCTTGAACATCATCTTCTTCGTCTTCGTGATATCGATATAACCAGAAGCGAGATTGATGACATACGGCAAGCCTGACATCTCCACAAAAACAGAGTCAATAGTAAACGGCTGTTGTGGAGAATCCTTTAGAATATCGAATTTTAAGGTAATGCGCTGGGTAAGTCGCCTTAGATTATGGAACAGAATTCTATGTAAATATTTCTCGCGTATCGAGTATGTAAGAGTATCATAGTAAATAGGATGCGATGATGGTTGCATATAGTCACTATAACCGTTATAGTCTGTCCAATCTGGCAAAAGCAACTTCAGATGAGGATCGTTCTTCGGATACGACTTATACACCGCATTGAGTTCACTCATGGGCATGGCATCGTTACGCATGTAATGGTCAACATTCTCATAGTCGATCTCTTCATCGTTGCGATTGAATGTCACGAACTTATACTCGCCACGACGCAACTTAAACCAACTTGTATTGAAGGTGTTAATATCTGCAACAGTATCGGTGATTTCTTTCGGAGCGTTCCAAAGATATGTACCCTCAGAGGGAGAACCTGTAGAAGAAACCCTGGCAGAGCTTTTCCACAAATCAATAACACGCGTTGCCACAATCATCATCGAGTCATTAAGCTCATTTGGATTAATACCACCCCAAGAAAAGTTGTATTCCACCGAGACAGCATGAGGATGCTCATACTCCTCACACAACTCTACTTCTGTATCGCAGGCAACCATTAGCAGGGTGAGCCATCCTAGAAGAACAAATGCGAAACGTTTCTTCATTGCTCACCTCCTTTCTCGGTTTCTTCAACTGGAGTTTCCTCCTCAACCGGATCCTTTGATTCATCCTGATTTTCAGGGGTCTCATCTTCAACAGGTTCCTGTGTTTCCTCCTGCTTTTCGGAGGTATCCTCTTCAACCGGCTCCTGTGAATTTTCTGGCTTTTCGGAGACTTCCTCTTCTACCTGTTCCTGCTTTTCTGCAGCCTTTTCATCAGCCTTCTTTTGCTTTTCAGCTGCTTTTTTCTGCTTTTCAGCGGCTTTCTCATCAGCCTTTTTCTGCTTTTCTGCCTCTATTGCAGCTTTTTTCTGCTCAGATGCAAGGGCAGCATCTGCCTTTTTCTTTTCTGCAGCCTTTTCAGCAGCTGCCTTCTGCTGGGAAGCATTCTTTTCAGCTTTCTTTAACTCGTTAGGATAGTATAGTTTGAACAACTCGTCGAACTTCTTACGCAGCCCATCCATATCCATCTTCTGAGCTTTTTTCTGGGTCTTTTCCGTTAATTTCGCATCTATCTTCTCACGATAAGCAGGATCTACATCGTAGCGCCAATGATACTTATTGGTAATCGGATGACTGCCAAGACGATAGACAAAAGCTACACGCACCTCAGAGAGCATGGGATAAGGCAACACCTTCCAGCCATTTCTTGCCAAAACTGGATAGCAGTCACTCTCACGGTCGTGACGGAATTCATCGTATTTTGTGAAACACAAACCACCACTCACACCAAATTCAAGATCAAGAGAGTTGCCACTCTTAAACTGATACAGCGGTTTGATAATACCATATGTTAAGCCAGCAGACAATGCAGAGCCCTGCTTTCCTTTTTTAGCTAACAGCAAAGAGTATTTGGTATAGGCGGCATAGACACCACGATAATATGTTGTATTGGGATGTTTCAGCCGATAGCGGTTGGTAGAGAAAAGACGTTGCAGAATATTCTTGGCTGGCATGACAGATGTAACCTTAGTAACATCGGTAGTATCATTATTGATTTGTCTTGTACGCCAATACTGACGGAATTCTCCGCGTACCTCACCGATGTTGTAAACTTGTGCTGGTTTAAACGTTTGATAGGTCTTCCAGTTGCCCTTAACGCCAACTGCAACAGAATAACGACTCCAGTTATATTTACCCAAATCAAACTCCACAGAAACATTTGGCACTAACAACAGCCAATCAACTGAGTTAGTGCGAATTGATATCCGTTCTGCTATTGTCAATGAGTCTAGTTTACCCGACTTATCTACCATCTGAGCACTCACCAAGAGTGGAAATAGCATAAGATATAATAGTAAGAAACCTTTTATTTTAAACGGTCTCACGATAATATCTGATTTGTTTTTGATCCGTTAGTTATTTTTTTTGGGTGCAAAAATAATTAAAAAACATATTACCCCCCCCCCATTTTGAGTTATTTTTTGTTAAACGGATTAAACTTTTGAAATTTCTAAACAAAAAAGCGTACCTTTGACGCGATTTATGAATCAATCCAAATTGTTTAACGAAAATTGACAAGAAACGATGAAAGTATGTCCTAAATGTGGTGCAAACCTGAATGATGAGGTGATTGTCTGCACGGAGTGTGGTGCCTTGCTGTCCGGAGGAGGGCAGGAAGCTCAAGAAGTTCAAGAGACTCAAGAAGTTCAAGAGGTTCAAGAGGTTCAAGAGGTTCAAGAAACTCATGATGCCATGGAAAGTCCTGGCACCCAGGAGTTTTCTATCACTCCAGAAACTTCTGTAGCTTCAGAAGCTACCGAAGTCCTTGAGCCCACAGTTCCAGAAACTCCGGAAATCCTGGAAACTCCGGAAAGTCCGGAAATCCCTGTGGCTCCTGTCAAAGAAGAAAAGAAAAAGGAGAAGACCCCCAAGACGCCTAAGGAGAAGAAGAAAGGCGGTAAGATATGGCGGTGGATTCTTATTATCCTGTTAGTATTGTTAGTCGCAGCAGCAGGCACCGGTTTCTACCTCCACAGCACTGGAAAATTGGGCGAGGTCTTAGAACAGACAGGTCTCAATACGCTTTTGGAGAAGGTGGGAATCAACTACTCCAATGAAAGCAGCAAAAGCGAGAAGACCGAAGACGACGAGGATGAGGATGACGGTGACGAAGAGGAAAACGACGGAGATGAGGAAGAAACTGACGGCGACAACTCTGAGTCAAAGGATGATGGCGACGATGATCTGATTGACGAGAACAACCTGAACGATGGGAACGATACGCCTGCTGACGACAAAGTAGAACCCACAAAGTTTACCAATGAGCAGAAGCCGTCGGAGCCGTCGAAGGCATCGAAGGCATCGGAGCCATCGAAGCCGTCGAAGGCATCGGAGCCATCGAAGCCGTCGAAGGCATCGGAGCCATCGAAGGCATCGGAGCCATCGAGGCCATCGAGGTCTCAGATATCCCAGCCCACCTCGACCTATGTTACTGTGACTTCGAATATCCCCAAGGCGATGGTGACAGTCGATGGCGTGGATGTAGGATGGGCACCCTGGAGCGGTACGCTGAGTGCCGGCCGTCATATCTTCTCTTTGAAGGCCAAGAACAAGGCTAAATTGAAGACGCCCGACTTCAGTGTCAACGTCTCTGGCAACAATCAGACCATTCCTATCAACGTGCCAGACCCATCGGTTTTCAAGTAAAATTGAAACCGAAAAATTGAAACATGAAACCTTCAAACATGAAACCTTCAAACATGAAACTAAAAAAGGATGCCGCAGCATCCTTTTTTTGTTTGATTACAAGTGCAATGTATGTCCCATGCGTTCCTGTTTCGTCTGCAGGTAACGTAGGTTATATTTGTTGGGTGTCACCTCGATAGGCACATTCTCCACAATCTCCAGGCCGTAGGCCTCCAGACCTACACGTTTCACGGGATTGTTGGTCATCAGTCGCATCTTATGAACTCCCAGATGACGTAGCATCTGCGCCCCGCAGCCGTAGTCACGCTCATCGGCCTTAAAGCCCAGACACAGGTTGGCATCAACAGTATCGTAACCTTCTTCCTGCAATTTATACGCCGCTAACTTGTTCATCAGTCCGATGCCACGGCCTTCCTGTTGCATATAGACAACGACGCCCTTGCCTTCCTCCTCAATCTTCTGCATGGCACGGTGTAGTTGTTCACCGCAGTCACAGCGCTTGCTACCCAGAATATCTCCCGTCATACATGATGAATGGACGCGCACAAGGATAGGTTCGTCTTCTTTCCACTCACCCTTGATGAGAGCAAAATGTTCCTGTCCGTTGCTTTTCTGACGGAAGGGTATAATACGGAAATGACCGTATTGCGTGGGCATGTCCACCTCCTCGCCCACCTCGATGAGCGACTCCTGTCGCAGACGGTAGACAATGAGGTCCTTGATGGTAATAATCTTCAGACTGTGTTCTTGGGCAAAAGCCTGCAGTTCTGGCAGACGAGCCATGGTACCATCGTCGTTCATAATCTCCATCAGTGCACCGGCAGGATACAGTCCTGCCAACTTGCACAAGTCGACAGCCGCCTCGGTATGTCCGCTACGGCGCAGCACACCATTGTCCTGGGCGTACAACGGATTGATATGTCCCGGTCGGCCAAAGGTCTGGGGTGTCGATGCGGGATCGGCCAGTGCACGGATAGTAGCGGCACGGTCGTGAGCCGACACACCCGTAGTACAGCCTTCCAGCTTATCCACGGTAATGGTAAAGGGCGTACCCAGCACCGACGTATTGTCTTTCACCTGCCGCGGCAAGTCCAGCTCTTCACTGCGACTTATCGTGATGGGTGCGCACAATACGCCACGGGCATATTTTAGCATGAAGTTCACCATCTCTGGCGTGATCTTCTCTGCTGCACAGATCAGGTCACCTTCGTTTTCACGGTCTTCGTCGTCCACAACGATGACGAACTTCCCTTCGCGGAAGTCGTCGATGGCCGACTCAATGGTTGAAAGCATCTTATTGTCCATAATCATTCATTTTTTCAGTTTTCTTTTGGGGAGACTATTCACATCGCCTCGATGGTTGCCACCATCTCACGATTGGTCTTCTCAATGACCTTCAGGTCCTTATACAAACGCAACCTGAAACGGATCATACGGCAATAGAAGAAGATACCGACGGGCAGCACCAGTCCCGTAATAGCATTGAGCCAACGCTGTCGGAACGGTCGTGTATGGGCATGGGTAGCCAGCACCGGGTAGTTGTTCAACAGATGAAGCACTTTCTTATTGCGCGTATTTCCCAAATCCTCTATGACCGTCTCTAACAGGTCGCTAATCTCTTGGATGCGCTGGTCGTCGCCAGGTCGGAAGAAGACCTTGATGGGGTTGGGCCACTTCCATAGTTTATGCTCCTGATGATACAAGGTGATATCATCGGATATCTTTTTCAAAAGTTCAGTATCATGTTGATAATCAGGATCGTAGATAACCACCTCTTTACGCATGACGTTACGTTTCTGTCGCAGTCCGAAGATGCGCATGAACAGCAGTCTATAGGCATCGGCATTAAAGACCGTCGAGTCGTTGTTGGCCTTATAGGTAAAGAACACCGCCAATGGCGTGAGCACCATCGTCGAGATGCTCTTGCCGAACCACACCGTCCAGTTGTCATCACGTGCCATACGCATACCCGAGTTCTCAAAGATATAATAGACGATAAACACGATGACCGAGATAATGACCGGCACACCCAGTCCACCTTTGCGGATGATGGCACCCAAAGGAGCACCAATGAAGAAGAAGATGATACACGACAAGGCCAGTGTAAACTTTCCGATGGCCTCTATCATGTGCTGTCGCTCATTCTTACTCATCTGCTTAGCAACCTCGGCCCTGAAACTCAGGTCGGCAGTAGCATTCTGTGCTTGTCGCGCCGCCATCTTCACCACCTCACGACGGTTGTCGCTGGTGAGCTTGGCAAACATGTTGTCAACATTTGGCAGTGTTTTCTTCATTGCCTCCTTCAGACGCGCAGAATCACTGGCAGTCAACGGGTTTTCGTTGAAAACATAATGTCGGGCCTCGTTATAGAAAGCATGTCCCACACTGTCGTTATAGACACGTATAGAATCTAGGTCGTGCATGATGCGCTTCAACGACTTGGCCGCAGCTCTGTCGGCAATGGCGCCATCGTCGGCCAGGTTGAACTCGTTGTCAAAGTCCAGCACAATCTGCTTGTGTGCAAATGACTCCCGACGGTAGGGCACCTGAGCCACACCGCCCATCTCCTGCTGTCGCATGTTCTCAAACCACTCACCACTCCACAACGTCAGTAGCAGGTGTTTCTTCTCTGCCGTCGACTGTATCATGGCCGAGTCAGCCAGGATGATGGCCTGGTCTTCATAGGAGTTGGTCTGTCGATAGACCATCACCCCATAGAGCATGCCTGTCTCCTTGTTCTTTTTCTCAACAAAGATATTGGTGTTAGGTAGTCCGTCATAGAACTGTCCCTCAGGTATCTCCAGCTCGGGACTCTTCTGTTTCATCGAGTAGAGCAGGCGTGCAAACGACTGGTTGGCTTCGGGGCCTATCACATCCTGAAAATAGAACGACACGCCGGCAATCATGATAACGATGACGATGAGCGAGCGCATGCTCTGCATCAGCGAGATACCGGCCGCCTTGATGGCTGTCAGTTCGGAGCTCTCTCCCAGATTACCAAAGGTAATAAGCGATGACAGGAGAATGGCCAGTGGCAGGGCCTGCGGTATGAGCATCAGGCCCATATACCAGAAAAACTGACCCAGCACATCGAGGGTCAGTCCCTTTCCGATGAGCTGGTCCACATAGCGCCACAGAAACTGCATCATCAGCACAAACTGACAGATGAAGAATGTGCCCACAAAGAGCAGTCCAAACTGCTTCGCTACAAATATATCTATTTTTTTGACTATGCGCATCTGTTGTCAGCCATCAATAGCCGCTCGACTGGTGCAGCCGCTCGATATTGCCGTCCCACAGCTCGTGCAGGTCGTCAATATCTTCCTCTACGGCATAGTCAACCACCAAGAGACAAAGGTCTTGCGTCAGCTCACTCTGACCAATGCGCATCTCCCAGAAGGCATTCTGGTCTTCCTCGTCAACCCATTGAAAACGGATATGGCTGTTCTTTCTACGCTCCACGATGTTTGCTCGCAGCGTATGGTGGGCGCCAAAGGGACTGCCCCATGTAAGACTCATCACACCATCGTCTTCTACAACCTGATCAGCCAGCCATCGCTCAAGCCCGTGATCAGTGCTCATCAGTTGCCAAAGGAGATCGGGCTGACGTCCTTTTAGCGGATATTCTAAATTCAAACGTTTTTTTGCCATATATGTCTGTCTAGGTTCTTAGTCCTATGAAACATCTCTATTACTTGTCGGCTACAAAATTACAAAATTTATGAGAAACAAGACCATAGTCAACCCGTTTTTTTTCGTCCGACCAATAAAAAATGTTAAACCTTACACAATTCTTTCCATCTGACGCTCCGTTTTTCAGTTTATTTCGTACCTTTGCACCCGCTTAACGAAAATCATGGCGGGATAGCTCAGCTGGTTAGAGCGCATGATTCATAATCATGAGGTCGCCGGTTCAATCCCGGCTCCCGCTACAAAGACGCTACGAGGCAACCCTCGCAGCGTCTTTTCTTTTGCATGTATTCCCGCAAGCTAATGGTTGTCTCCCTACAATCTTATGGCAGTTTTCCCACAAACGTTGTGATGCTTCTGGGCGCCAACGTGGTATTACCATCGGTGGTGACCAGGGGCTTCAGTGTCTCTCCCTCCACGTCGCTGGTACGGTAGGGCTGCCAGATGATAGCCGAGGGAAAACCTCGGTCCACTGTGTGTGTTTCGGTTTTCCCGAAACATAAAGTGACGGGCTGTTCCTTGTCGCTGTAGTTGATAGCCACGACGACCCACAAGCCGTCTTTATTCTGATAAGCAGAGACCATCACGCCATAGGGATCTTCCTTTTCTTTGCTGGTAACCTCATAGCGCACGGCACCTGGTCGCACAAAACGGCTATAGTTACCCAGACACCACAGCAGACGCGAGTCACGTGCCCGTTGCTGACGGTCAAACACACGGATCAGTCCGTCCTTGTAGTTACCGCCACAGGCTCGCCACCACGACCAACTCTTAGCATGACCATATACCAAATCGTGATGGATGACGCGGGCCACGTATAGTCCTGTCTTCATCGTGAAGTCATAGCCTCCGCCACCGCCTATCTCCTTGTCATTATCCATGATGCACAGTTCTGTCTGCCAGTACTCGGCATCAAAGGTCTGGAGTGCGTCGTGCAACTGCCTGCGTATCCGCTTCATGTAGCGCACAGGCGTGTTGGTCCAATAACTATGCGCTAATATCAGTCGCGGCACGTTGGGCAGGTTGCCCAGATAGGTATCGGTGCTGTCCTTACAAAAGAAGGCGCTGATGGCGCGTCCGCGTTTCCACGAAGTCTTATAGATATCGAGCAGACAACGCAGGTCACTCGACTCGTTAACCATAATCTGGGTGCTGAGTCCTTTATCCAGGAAGGCCTTGCTGGTCTCACGTACCAATCGGGCTATCTCTCGGTTCGTAGCCGGCGAGCCCTCCTGTTTGGGACCTTGCCAGTTCCAGTGGCCGTCGGGCTCGTTCACCGGACAAATATAGTCTATATGCAGACCATGCTCGCGCTCCAAACCTGCCACCGCCTCGGCCATGAAGCGTGCAAAGTCGTCATAGCACGTATCGCGCAGGTTCAGCGTGCCGCCACGTCCCGTATTGGTGGCCAGACCGTTCTGGGTGAAATAGACTGGGGGCGAGTTGAGGAAAGCCAACAGTTTTTTCACGCCCCGCTCCTTGGCCATGCGCAGAAACTTCAACTGACCTGCCTGTGCCGTCCAGTCATAGCTGCCATCGGCCTGCAAAAAACACTCCGTTCGCGTACCTCTATTTATATAGGAGGAGTCACCCTGATAGGCACTGCCTGCCCCTAGATTAAAACGCCAAACGGACAGGCCGATACCATGTGGCTGTCCATTGGCATCGTTCTCTGTTGAGAACAGCCAGTCGGCAATCTTCTGCTGTTCGGCCTCATTATCCCACAGCCCAATCGTCGGCATCGACCAGCAATCGGAAGCGCCAAAATGCTCGATGGTCTGGCAGGGCTGACTGGTCTGGATGATAAATGTCTGGGCAACACAGGTCGTTGCCAGCATCAGAAATAGTACGGTAGCTTGTCGTTTCATCGTCATGTTGCGTAATATTTGTCGCAAAGTTACGAAAAAATCTAAGCTTTTCTCCCGTTTTTGCACTTTTTATATCTATTTGTGCAAATATTGAAAAACTTTTTGTACCTTTGCAACACAAAAACAGAAGGCTATGAAAGCATTACAGAACTTTGATGAGTTGGTCGATCACCTGAAACAGTCAGGTATGTGTCGTCGTGTGGCCGTTGTGTGCGGTCGTGATGAGAGTACTTCAAGTGCCGTTGAACGGGCAGCCCACATAGGGTTTGTAGAACCCATCTGGGTTGACGACCCCGACGTGGATGTAGCAGCAGCGCAGGCTGTTGCCTTGGTTCGCGAGGGCAAGGCTGACGTTATCATGAAAGGTCTGTTGAACACTGACAACCTGCTAAAGGCCATCCTGAACAAAGAGACCGGCATCCTGCCCAAGGGTCGTGTGCTGACACACCTTTGCTGTGCCAAGATGGCGCAATACGACAAGCTACTGTTCATGACCGATGTGGCTGTCATCCCCTACCCCACCAAGGAGCAGCGCGAGCAACAGCTCATCTATCTGCTGACGCTCTGTCGTAATATGGGTGTCGAGGTGCCGCGCATCGCCCTCATCAGTTGTTCCGAGAAGGTGAACCCCAAACATTTCCCATGCACCGTAGAATATCGCGAACTGGTGGAACAGGCCAACACCGGACAGTTTGGTCCCTGCATCGTGGACGGTCCGCTCGACCTGAAGACCTCGCTGTCGCCTGCCGCCCTGCACAAGAAAGGCCTTACTTCTCCTCTGGAAGGACGGGCCGACGGTCTCATCTTCTCCGATATCCAGGCTGGTAACGTCTTCTACAAATCCATCACGCTTTTCTGTCAGGCTCAGACGGCAGCTATCCTTCAGGGACCGCAGGTGCCCGTGGTGCTGACCTCGCGTGCCGACGCAGCCGACAACAAGTTCTACTCGCTGGCGCTCGCCTGTGTTAATGCTTAATTCTTAATGCTTAATGCATAATTGATAGATTTGAGTGATATATTTGAGTGATATATTTAAAAAGGTAGATTTAAGTGATGAAGGAAGAGAATGTCATTGTATCTAAAAGTTATGCTTTTGCAGTAAGAAGTGTCAGGCTGTATAAGTTCTTGTGTGATGAAAAGCATGATTATGTCATAGGCAAGCAACTTATGCGAAGTGGTACCAGTATCGGTGCAAACGTTAAAGAGGCTATACGCGGATATTCTAAGGCTGAGTTTACGCAAAAAATGGGAATCTCTCTTAAAGAGGCAAGTGAATCGGAATTCTGGATTGAACTGCTACGCGACACGGAATATATCACAGAACAGCAAGCGGATAGTATGTTGACAGATTGTCGTGAGCTCATAAAGATGTTGATTTCAATTATCAAAACGTCTCAAGGAAAAAACTGATAATTAAGCATTAAGCATTATGAATTAAGCATTGAAATTATGTTTATCCTTGTCATCAACCCAGGTTCTACCAGTACCAAGATGGCTGTCTTCGAAGACGAGAAGCCAATGGTGCTGCGCAGCATCACCCATACCAATGAAGAGTTGGCACAGTTTGACGATGTCACCGAACAGTTGGACTATCGCAAGCAACTGGTACTCAACGAGCTGCAGCGCATGAACGTGCCTATGGAGTTTCAGGCCGTCATCGGTCGCGGCGGACTGGTGAAACCCATCGCCGGCGGTGTCTATGAGATCAACCAGCGCATGCTCGACGACACGCGCTATGGCATCGCTATGCACAACCACGCCTGCAACCTGGGGTGTCTCATCGCCCACGATATTGCACAGACCATCCCTGGCTGTCGCTCGTTCATTGCCGATCCTGGCGTGGTTGACGAACTCAACGACTATGCGCGCATCAGCGGATCGCCCCTCATGAACCGCATCTGCATCTGGCACGCCCTGAACCAGCGCGCCATTGCGCGTCGCTTTGCCAACGAGATAGGCAAGCGCTACGAGGATCTGGACCTCATTATCTGTCATCTCGGTGGCGGCATCTCGGTGGCTGCCCATCAGCACGGGCGTGCCGTCGATGCCAACAACGCGCTGGACGGCGAAGGTCCCTTCTCACCCGAACGTGCCGGCAGTCTGCCTGCTGCCGACCTCATCCGCCTCAGCTTCAGCGGCAAGTATTCCGAGAAGCAACTGTTGAAGCGTATTGCAGGCAAGGCCGGTCTGAATGCCCATCTGGGGACGGCCAACGTCAAGGAGATAGAACAGCGCATAGCCGATGGCGACAAGCATGCCGAACTGATTCTCAACGCCATGATCTATCATGTGGCGAAGAACATCGTGGGACTGGGTGCCGTCTTCTGCGGCAAGGTCGATGCTATCCTGCTCACCGGTGGACTGGCACGCTCCGAGTATGTCATCAGTCGCCTGCGCCAGCGCATCGAGTTCCTGGCACCCACCTACTGCTTCCCTGGCGAGGACGAGATGGAAGCCTTAGCTCTCAATGCCCTTGCCGTTCTTCGTGGTCAGCGCGACGTGATGGAGTACGAATAGTGGTAAGCGAATAGTACATTTTTAACGCACACAGTGTTCAAAATTGTGGCATTGCTATCTTAAAACGGAATCTGTGTCCCTTCAAGACAAAAATAATCTTCATTTATACCCTATTATTGGGAAAAAAGTATGAAATTTGTAGCCAAATCATTTTTCTATGGCTACTTCTAACGACCAATTCGGGTACATTGATTTCAGCAATACCGTTGTAGATTACAAGGACGGAGATGTCATCATCTTCGAGCATGTGGATATCTTGTCAAAAGCTTATCCGCTAAAACCCAAGACCACCCTTCTTGCCCTCTGCAACGAGGGAGGCATCACTTTGACCGTCAACGGCAAGGTCTTGGAGTTTTCCGAGGGCGATGCCTTCATCTGTCCTCCCAACGCCAAGGTGGAGAAGAGTGTGCGTGGTGCCATGCTAGACTGTATGGCCATTGGCCTGTCTGACAACATCATTCAGGGTCTGCTGCGCGACAAGATGGAGACCTGGAACCACATGGTCTATATCAACCAGATGTACAAGATCACGTTGAGTGAGTCGTGCAAGATGGACATCGAGCTCTATTACAAGCTGCTGCTTTCCAAGTTGCATAACAAGCAGCATGCACCTTCCTATCACACCCTGCAGGCCCTGCTACGCGCACTCCTGCTGGATTTGTGTCAGGTGCTGGAGGAGAAAAACGGCACCTTCGAGGAGCAGCATCACTCGCAGGGCAAGAAACTGTTCAACAGGTTTCTCAGCCTCATCTCCAATAACGACGTGAAGCGCCAGCCTATTGCCACCTATGCCGACCAACTGGCCATTACACCAAAATACCTCACCATGCTCTGTCTGAAGTACAGCAACAAGACGGCTTCCGACTGGGTGGTACAATACACGACCGAGGATATCCGCTTCTATCTGAAGAACAGCAACCTCAGCATCAAGGAGATATCAGCCATACTGGGCTTCTCCAATATGTCGCACTTCGGCTCTTATGTCCGAAAACACATGGGCATGTCACCCAGTGAGTTCAGACACAAGAAGTGAATTTTTGACGAAGGGACGAGTTTTTTGACGAGAAGACGAGAGAACGAAAAAAATGCTACCGCACAGCAATTGTGGCAGTAGCAAATTTATTTTATAGTACGATTGCCTAAGCAAGATATTAAAAACTTCGTCTTCTCGTTCTCTCGTCAAAAAACTCGTCCCTTCGTCAATAATTTCGTTCTTTCGTCTTCTCGTCAAAAAAACTCGTTCTCTCGTCAAGAACTAAGCATCGATATTGGCGTAGGTAGCATTCTTCTCGATGAACTCACGGCGAGGCTCCACATCGTCACCCATCAGCATGGAGAATATCTCGTCGGCCTCGGCAGCGTTCTCGATAGTCACCTGCTTCAGCAGGCGGTTCTCGGGATTCATGGTGGTCTCCCACAGCTGCTCGGGGTTCATCTCACCAAGACCTTTGTAGCGCTGGGTGTGTACCGACTTCTCGTCGCCTGCGGCGTTGCGGTCGATAAACAGCTGGCGCTGCTGCTCGGTGTAGCAGTATTCCGACACCTTCTTGTAGGTGCACTTATAGAGCGGGGGCGTGGCAATGTAGAGGTGTCCGCCCTGGATTACCTGTGGCATGAAACGATAGAAGAGCGTCATAATCAGCGTGTCGATGTGCGAGCCATCGACGTCGGCATCGGTCATGATGATAATCTTATCGTAGCGCAGCTTGTCGATGTTAGCCTCGCGGTCGCCTTCGCCATCCACGCCGAAGCGCACGCCTATCGACTGAATGATGTTCATCACCGACTCGGCCTCGAAGACACGGTGCCACTGTACCTTCTCCACGTTCAGGATCTTTCCGCGCAGGGGCAGGATAGCCTGGAAGTGACGGTCGCGACCCTGCTTGGCTGATCCACCTGCCGAGTCACCCTCGACGAGGAAGATCTCACAGGTCTTCGGATCTTTGTTCGAGCAGTCGGCCAGCTTGCCTGGCAGACCACCACCGCTCATGGGGTTCTTACGCTGCACGCTCTCGCGAGCCTTGCGGGCGGCGATACGGGCAGTAGCAGCCAGCACCACCTTGTCGCAGATGAGCTTAGCCTCCTTCGGGTGCTCCTCCAGATAGTTCGTCAGGGCCTCGCCTACAGCCTGCTGCACGGCGCCAGCCACCTCGCTGTTGCCCAGCTTGGTCTTGGTCTGTCCCTCGAACTGGGGCTCTGCCACCTTGATAGAGATAACAGCGGTCAGACCCTCGCGGAAGTCCTCACCGGCAATCTCAATCTTTGCCTTCTCAATCTGCTTCGATATCTGCGGGTCGTCGTCGGCATATTTCTTCAGCGTACGCGTCAGCGCCATGCGGAAGCCCTGCAGGTGGGTACCACCCTCGATGGTGTTGATATTGTTCACATACGAGTGGATGTTCTCCGAGTAGTCGGTATTGTACATCACGGCCACCTCGATGGGTGTGCCCTGCTTCTCGGTCTTCAAGTAGATGACGTCGTCGAAGAGGTGGGTGCGGTGACGGTCCACGTAGCGCACAAACTCCTTTAGTCCATCCTTGGCGTGGAACACCTCTTCCTTCAGGTTGCCGTCCTCGTCAGGACGCATATCTTTCAGCGTGATGGTGATGCCGGCATTCAGGTAGGCCAGCTCGCGCATGCGCTTGGCAATGATGTCGTACTTATATTCAGTGGTGGTGAAGATAGTACCGTCGGGCCAGAACTGCTGACGGGTACCTGTGAGGTCGGTGTCGCCCACGATCTTCACGTCGTACAGGGGCTTTCCCTTTTCGTACTCCTGCTGGTAGATGTGACCGTTGCGGAACACCTGCGACATCATGTGCGTTGACAGCGCGTTCACACAACTCACGCCCACACCGTGCAGACCGCCTGACACCTTGTACGAACCCTTGTCGAACTTACCACCGGCGTGCAGCACCGTCATCACGACCTCCAGGGCGCTCTTGTGCATCTTCTCGTGCTCATCGACGGGGATACCGCGACCGTTGTCCTGAACGGTGATGCTATTGTCCTCATTGATGGTCACCTCTATATGGGTACAGAAGCCTGCCATCGCCTCGTCGATAGAGTTATCGACAGTCTCGTTTACCAGGTGGTGCAGACCCTTCTCACTAATATCACCAATATACATGGCCGGACGCTTGCGTACAGCCTCCAGACCCTCGAGCACCTGAATATTGCTCGCTGAATAATTGTCTTGTTCCTGCCCGTTCAAACCGAGCTTCTCTGTTGTTTCTTCTGCCATTTTATGTGAATGTCCTAAACGCGTGCAAAGGTACAAAAAAATTGGTAAAATACAAAACAAAATAGCAAGAAAAAACAAAGAAAAAGACATTTTTTCACGTCTTTCTCTTTGTTCTTTCCATCAGCGGTTGTCAAGGTCCCCATATTCGCTGCCTGCATCGAAACAAGGACAGTCCTTGTGGACGTTGGGGAGGTCTCGGTGTCCCACGATGCGGGCATCGGGATGCGCCTTCTTCAAACGCTTCAGCAACCGCAATAGCGACCGCTTCTGACGGGGTGTACGGGTATCGGCAGGATGACCGTTCGCATCGAGGCCTCCCTCATAGCACACACCTAGCGAATGGGCGTTGTAGCCTTTGGCATGAGCGCCCACCAGTTGCTCGTGGCGCGTCTGATAGATGCAGCCCGACTTTCTCACATAATAGTGGTAGCCCGTGAACCCGAACCTTTCCGCATGACAGCGGATAAGTGCTGTCACGGGAAAGTTCTGGTCACAGCGCGTGGCCGAGCAATGGATAACAATCAAATCAATTCTTCGCATTTCTTTTTGGTTTTTACAACAACAAGGATAATTTATAATTAACGACTTTAATACCCATCATTGTCGTCTTTCTTATGCGCCTACGCATGCCGTCGTTGTCAGTGATGTGATGATTGCGGTGATGATGGTCACAGCCATCTCCAGCACTCGCTTCCAAGGAAATTTTTTCATTATTGTTGAGTTTTTGAGTTGATAAGTTGATGAGTTTTTGAGTTGATAAGTTGATGAGTTTTTGAGTTTAAGAATTTAACGGGAGTTATCGGGAGTTAACAGGCTTTCAGCCTGTGGAGTTATCGGACAATAGTTTTTTGCAGATGGGGTGCACACAGAGTATCGTCCGTTCGCTCCAGCTCTGCTGGCTTTTACAAAGCGTAGCGACTAAAAGAACTTCTCGAGCCGCAGGCTCGTTCGCTCCAGCTCCGCTGGCTTTTACAAAGCGTAGCGACTAAAAGAACTTCGCCAACGCAGTTGGCTAACTCCCGTTAACTCCCTTTTCGATTAGGGCTCTTCGGGTTCAACCGGCGTCAGACCGCCGCTGCCGCCCGAGTTCTGCCCAGGCTCAATGTTCTGGTACTCCTTCAGCTTAGCCTTGCTGGTCATGAGCAGTGTCTTGTACTCGCTCTCCTTACCCTGGTCACCCACGAAGCGGATGCGGATCTTCTTGAAGTTGGCGGCGGTGAAGTCGCTCTCGCTTTCGGCACCCTCGGTAGAGGACGACAGGTAGAAGGTGCCCAGACCCTCCAGTTTCAGCTTGTAGCCCTCCATGAGCAGCTCCTCGAAGCAGCTGATGAACTTCTCCACCACGCCCTTCACCACGTCGCTGGTGTAGATCGATCCGTGCTTCTGGATGTGCTTGCACAGGTCGTTGGTGGTGAGGGTCTCACGTGTCACCAGACGGCCGTACCACTTCTGGTACGCCTTCTCATTCTTACTGTTGTTGTTCTGATACTAAATAAAATTAATTGATCCCATAGAAACTAAATTAAAAATTAAACATTAAAGATTAAAACTGTGAGTTGATAAGTTGATAAGTTGATGAGTTTTTGAGTTTAGGAGTTTCTGATTTTCTGATTTGGA
>Ga0247610_10001836_pt1 | contig 25513 bp, 49 predicted proteins | sample 174DNAGHGhighgp2_FD_193483 | JGI IMG/M metagenome (GOLD analysis project Ga0247610, IMG submission 193483) | Sheep rumen microbial communities from Palmerston North, Manawatu-Wanganui, New Zealand - 1742 DNA GHGhigh gp2 | ecosystem: Host-associated > Mammals > Digestive system > Stomach > Rumen...
AGGTTTTATAAATAATATGCAAGAGAAAGGAGCCAATAAGACGTGATTACTGTGGTAACTTTATGGAACTTGTGCTAGCAATAGAGATGTAATCTTGAGTTTGTAGATATTATTTATTTTTTTTTTGCCTCTTTAGTATAATGGATATTATTCATGTTTCGTAATCATGCGATATTGGTTCGATTCCGATAAGAGGCTCACAATATATACCCGCTTAGTTTAATTGGTGTTTAGAACATCATCCTCCAAAGTTGAAAGGTGTGGGTTCGAGTCCTGCAGCGGGTGCAAAAATAACTAAAGAGAGGCAGATAATGGAACAGGCTGGGAGAGCGGTTATCTGAATTGACAGACTTTGATCTGAAGGGTTCACACTAAGTATCTCTCTAATGGTGTGAGAAGCAGTATATGGACGTGACAAGTTGTTGGATTGGTATCCATAAGTTCGGTATATGTTAGCAAGATTCCTGATAAAGTTCCTATTTAGTTATTTTTTATATTGGGGTGTGGTGTAATGGCAGCATTACAGATTCTGGCTCTGTCGGTGAGGATTCGAATTCTTCCACCCCAACTTGTGACTTGGTGAAATATGAGTCTGTAAAATTCTAATCAGTGTAGTTCATGAGGCTAGTGAATGATGGTTTAGATGGGTCCTTCTGATGAAAGTACTTTCAATTCTAGATGAGAGAAGAACAGTAAGAAGAAGGTTTGAAGTTATCATACCGGCATCAGAAGCCGGAGTTTACGTGGAAGTCGTAAGTCGCTACCAATATTTATACATTTACACAGACATATTTTAAAAGAGATTCATTTTTTATGAGTCTCTTTTTTTTATTTTTATATATGAGAGATATTAATAATTATATATTAGAGAAACTACATTTAAATAGAAATGTAGGTAAACATTTTGGTAATGAGGTAGATAATAAAGATAGGATTAAATCTGAATTTACCAAAAAAGATTATTTAGAACATTCTAAAGAAGATTTTATAGATCCTAAAAATCATTTAAATGTACAATTTCCAGATACAATGAATTTTAACTGGAGTCTTGATTCATTATTTTATTGTGATTTTGATGAAGAAATAAATATTGAAGAAATAAAAAAATTATTAAATTCTGTTTCAAATAAAGAAATAAATGGTAAATTATTACCTATATATTCTAGTAGAAGAAGTTGGACATTTAAATATTTGAAAGGTGTAAAAAAATTATTTAAAGATAATTGGGATATTTGTTATTCTAATGGTATAACTACTAGACAAGAAAATCCAGAAATTTTTTATTGTGAACCTTTATTAGGTATGGTATATATTACGAATTTAAATAAATATGGTGCTGAAAAGAATTATAATTCTGATGGAGTAAAAAATCTTATAGAGTTTGTAGATAATAATTTTAAATATGAAGATAAAGTAGGCGATATCAATATGAAGATAGCATTTTGGAATGATAGATTTAGTATATTTAAATTTGAATTAGAAGATTCTGATAAATTTATTTTAGCATTTTCTAAATATTTTAGTAGAATGAATGATACAAGTAATAAAAACAATAAATTTTATTATGATAATTAATATTTAAAAATTATTTTTTATATAATATGAAAGAAATCAATACATATATAATAGAAAAACTTCATCTTAATAAAGATATAAATATAAATAAAGAATATCAATCAATAATATATAGTTCTTCTTCTTTCAAAAAACCAGAAGATTTAGAAAAAGATATAAAAAATAAAACATATATTAAAAAAATAATTATATCACAAGAAGAATCAAGTGGAGTAATGAATAATTTTAATATTAGTATTTATAATAAAGAAGATTTTTTAGAATTAATAATTTATATTTATAATAGAATATCTCCTCAATATGCAAATATAGATACTGAGTTAGATGATTGGTTAAAGAGATGTATTAAAGGATATACTAGAAAAATTAAACAGATTGTACATGATACTTTTACTGATAAAGAAATTAAAGATGCACAAATAAGATTTTTAAATAGAGGAAATTATTAATATTAAAAAATTATTTTTATATATAAATAAATAATATATAGAGTATGAATGAATCTAATAAGAAAACTCTTGTAGAGTTTGGTAAAGTATTTGCTCTTTTCATTCTTGGAATGATTGCTATTATAACAAGTGCAGGTGTATGGAATGGTGTACATGCTGGTGCAATTGGATCATTTTATGGTTGGGTAGCTGGTCTTAATCTTATTGCTGAAGGTTTTGGTGTTTGGAGTCTTTGGAAATTCTTTTTTAAGAAACAAGAACCTGTTAAAGTTGAAGAACCAGTAAAGAAGAAAACAACAAAGAAAACTAATATTTAATTTATAGAGAGTAACATAAGTTACTCTCTTTTTTTGAATTTTTATTTAAAAGTACTATATTAATTGTGTAAAACAATAGACATTATGTCAAAGTATAGCAAAAACATCGAGACTCTAGTTGAACTTCTTACTAAGAAAAACATCACCATTAATACTAAGTCTGAAAAGGCAGCTAAGGCAGCTTTTCATAAGATGTATGATTGCATTCATGAGCTTACATTTGCTATGATGATGTTTGCTGATAATTGCTCTGGTTATTGCTTCTGTGGTGCTAATTATGGTCCTGAAACTTTTGGTGATTATAATGAAATTAAGCCTATAGTTAAAAAACTTAATGAAGGTGGTATTTTTAGTGGTCTTAGGAAAAATACACTCAGTGTTGATAAATATAATGAAAATCTTAATTGGATGAAAAATAATGCTTCTGAAGAAGAGCTTAAAGATTATTATCCTCATTATATGATTAAGATTGGTGCTGATCGCTTTGGAAATGACCCTAAATATACTATTGAATGGGTTCCTAAGTCTGTAACAAGAACTTCTAAAAGAAATACTTCTGAGCTTCATCTTCAGAAAGTTAGAGAGGTTTGTCAGAAGATTGGAGTTCTTTATAATTGTCCTAATAACTGTTGGGAGTTTAAGAGATATAAGAAGGTTACTGAGTATGATTATCAAGCTGCAATTTCTAATTGCGATGCTATTCTTAATGGAACAGAAGAAATTCCTCTTTGCTCACAGAAACAAGCTACTTGGGTTGCTAAGATAATGGAAACTTCAATTGAAAAAGCAAGTAAGCTTAATAAATATCAGGCTTGTGAAATTCTTGATTATGGATTTAATTCTGATGGATTTTATTCTGATGAAGCAGTTAATAAAGTAAAGAATTTCTATAGTGAAATTCTTAATAAGATTTAACTATATTATTATATAAATAGTTCTTTAAAATATTGGGCCTGTTTTGGTTTTGACGCATTATGACGGATAGGTAAGCATGCAGTGGATTGGAAGGAAACCACTTTAATCTGAACTTTCAAAAGTCGAAATGACGAAATTGAATTTAGAATGGCTGCTTAATCTTACTAGGTAAGATATAACTAATCTCTCACAAGGTGAGAGAGGTCATCATCTTCGGAAAGATTTTCTTTGTTATTCTTTTCAATGAAGGTGTAAATCCAAACAAAGTGGTGGAGGTGACGTGGAGTCAAGAAGTTAAGAGGTTTGTTTGATTATACTCTTAATGGATTCCTAAAATCAAACTAAGCATGTAGAAAGCTTTGAAGAAGTTTTGTCGGACAGCGGTCCGAGTCCGCTCAGGTCCACAGAGTTTTTTAAAAGAGAAGCTGATTTTATTGGCTTCTCTTTTTTATTTTTATATATAATTAAATAATTTTATTTATATGATAAATTTAAATATATATATAACAGAGAAACTTCATCTAAATAAAGATATTAAAGATTCTTCATGGGATAATATAATTGACTTTTTTGTAAAAGTAATAGATGAAGGTGAAATGGGTGGATCTATGGAAGGATATTGGTTTATGTCTACTGAAAATGCAGAATATGAATATGATATGCTTAAAGATGGTTCTACTGAAGATTATTGTAAAATGTTAGAAACTAGTAGTGATTTTAAAGGTTTTCTTAAAGATGAACATATGGATAATTTAAGTAAAGAAGAAATAGAATTTTTAAGAGAGCATCATAAAACAGAAGAAGCTAAACAAGCTATGAGAAAAGCATATATAAAGAAAGCTATTGAAGAACAAGTATTTAATAATGAAAAAGCTGCTGAGAAATGGCTTGATTCTGAATTACGTTCAGTATAATAAATATTTAAAATTATATGAAACAGATATATAATTATATAATAGAGAAACTTCATCTTAATAAAGATATAAAGGTTGTAGTAGATACTAATGAATTAATTAGATTAGAAAATTATGTAACTAAGTTTATAAATAACTTTGAAAATAGTGATTATATAAATGATATAAAATTTTCTGCTACTAGATCTCTTACAGAAACAAATGAAATTAGATTAAGTATAAATATTGGTTCATCAAAACCATCTTTTATGAATATTGATATAAAAGATAAATTTTTAAATCAATTATATGAATATTTAGATAAATATGCTTCTGATAATAATTATAAGTTTAAAGATCCAATTATGCGTATTAGTACAACAATATATACATTTAAAGAAATATAATGAAAGAAATTAATTCATATATAATAGAGAAACTTCATCTTAATAAAAATACAGTTGTTAAAAAAAATGATGGAATAGATTATGATGAATTAATCGATTTCATTAGTAAATATATTTTTAATGCTATACAAACTTATAATAGAGGTAATGTTAATTCTATAAAAGAAATGTTAAATACAGATAGAAAATATATTATTTTAGCTACTGATATACATAAGAAAATTTGGGGAGCTGATGAAAATAGATTCCCTTTTATAGAATATATATCAAGAGATGAAATTGAAAAATTAATGCTTCAACATACTAATAATTATTATTTAGGCGGAGGCATATATTTTTGGTATGATAAAAAAGATGGAGAACATTATTCAATAACAATTAATGATAGTGAGTTCAATGATTTTGATAGTGGATTTGGTGATCCTATAATAATTAAAAAGATATGAAAAAGATTAATACATATATATTAGAAAAACTTCATCTTAATAAAGATAATAAAAGTATAAACTTACATAATTATCATCCAGAAACTAGAGATGAACTTGAATCTTTAATTAAGAATTTAATTAAAGAAAGAGGTAATAATGCAGATTTGAATGATATTGATGTAAGTAATATTACTGATATGAGTAAAATATTTGATTCTTTGCAATTTAATGGAGATATATCTAAATGGGATGTAAGTAATGTTACAAATATGTATTGTATGTTTCAATTTACTAACTTTAATGGAGATATATCTAAATGGAATGTAAGTAATGTTACTAATATGAGTTTTATGTTTAATCATTCAGAATTTAATAGCGATATATCTAAATGGAATGTTAGTAAAGTTACTGATATGCAATATATGTTTAATACTTCACAATTTAATGGTGATATATCTAAATGGAATGTAAGTAATGTTACTGATATGAGTTTTATGTTTTATAAATCAAACTTTAATAGAAATATATCTAAATGGGATGTAAATAATGTTACTGATATGAGTAATATGTTTAAAAAATCTCCTTTACAAAATAATCCACCTAAATGGTATAATGAATAATTTAAGTACATATATATTAGAAAAATTACATTTAAATAAGAATATAAAAACAACATATAATTATCATCCTAAAGATAGAAATGAACTTAAATCTTTAATTAATAAATTAATTGAAGAAAGAGGTAATGATGCAGATTTAAATGATATTGATGTATCTAATATTGATGATATGTCATCTTTATTTAAAGAATCTGAATTCAATGGAGATATATCAAAATGGGATGTAAGTAATGTTACTGATATGAGTTTTATGTTTTCTAGTTCTAAATTTAATTCAGATATATCATCTTGGGATGTAAGTAATGTTACTGATATGAGGATAATGTTTTATAATTCTAAATTTAATCAAGATATATCAAAATGGAATGTAAGTAAGGTTAAAAAAATGAATTATATGTTTAATAATGCAAAATTCAATAGTGATATATCTTCTTGGAATGTAAGTAATGTTATTGATATGAGTTATATGTTTTATGAATCAGAATTTAATAAAGATATATCTTCTTGGGATGTAAGTAATGTTACTAATATGAAATTTATGTTTAGGGAATCTAAATTTAATCAAGATATAAGTAAATGGGATGTAAGTAAAGTTGCTGATATGGAAGATATATTTTTAAAATCTCCTTTACAAAATAATCCACCTAAATGGTATAATGAATAATTTAAGTACATATATAATAGAAAAACTTCATCTTAATAAAGATATTGAAAACTTAATAGTAGATGATGAACTTAAACAATGGATTAAACCAATTGAAGATTTTGTAAAAGATAATATTACTTTAGATGAAAAATATTATACTATTAATTGTGTTAAAGAAGATTTTCCAAATGGTCCATTAAATAAGATTCAGTTCTCTACAGGAGTAATATCAACACATAAAGAAGAACTTAAAGAATTACCAGAAAAAATTAGAAAATTTTTAGATGATAAACATATCAAGAATAAAACAACTGGTAATATGATAGGTGCTCCTTCAAATATTTTTTTAATAAATATTAAACTTTATAAATGAAACAATTAAATAATTATATAATAGAGAAGCTTCATCTCAATAAAGATATAGAAAAGATAGATCATACCTCTTTTAAACAAGGAGATATAATATTTCATTTTTTTATTTATTTAACTAAGTCAACTATTGAAATAAATAAAAAATATAGTTTACAACTTTTTAAATTCCATCATTATGATGAAAATGATAGAATATGTTTTATAGATAATAGAGAGCAAATAACAGATAAATATAGTTGGGAAAATAATAAATTTATAAACAGTAATGGTTATATAGAATATAAAGATAATGAAACATATTATTCTATTTATTTAAATAAAGATGATTCATTAGAACTATTACAAAATATAATTGATGAAAAGGAATCATTAAGTAAAATTGTAAGTGATTATTTTGATGAAAATGATAAAATACCATCAAAATTAAAATTAGTAAATGATAAAAGTCAAATTAATACATTTATAAAAAATATAAAATAATATAATGAAGCAAATTAATAATTATATATTGGAAAAACTTCATCTTAATAAAAATTTAAAAGTTAATGATATAGATATAGAAAATTTTGTATTTGTTGTTGCATATGGAAATGTATATGACGAATTATTATCTGATTTTGCTGATGTAAAAGTTGTTTCTAATTATGGTGATCCAGATGGATTTATTATACCTATTGATGATGCTAAAGAAATTTATAAAAAACATTATAAACAAAATATAATTATATATAAATTACCAGAAGAATATGAAATAATTGATTTTAGAGATGCTTATCATAATGGAGAAATAACTCTTGAAGATCTTGAAAAAATAAAAGTTAAATAAATGAATAATTTAAGTACATATATATTAGAAAAACTTCATCTTAATAAGAATTTAAAAGATGATTTATATATGGTTGTATATCAATGGAATAGAAATTATTCTGGATATATAGTATATGATAGTTTTGAAGATGCTATATCTGGTATAAGAAATGAGGATGGATATGAAAAATTACATTTAAAGCGTAAAACATTTAATACTGTTTATTGCATAAATAAAGAAGAAGATGCTAAAAAAGTAGTAGACATAATATATTCAAAAGATAATCATGAAGAAAAACTTAAAGAGATAAATGCAAGAAATGTATCTGATGAGATTCTCAATGAATTAAAAAAATTTGTTTTTAAAAAATGATAAATATTAATAAATATATAATAGAGAAACTTCATCTTAACAAAGATATTAAAACTAAACCATTTGATAAAGACTATTTATGTGGTGAAATTTATTATCGTGTAAAACATGTTCTTGAAGATGATTATAAAATATCTAAGTTAAATTATAATATGTGTTCATATGATGAAAGAAAATGTAAAACAAATAGTAATGATAAAACTTGGTTTGTTGGAGTATTAATATCTAAAAAGAGTGAATTATCTGAAAATATTATAGAATCTCTAAGTTATAGCTTAGATTATTTATCAATATATAAAAAAGATATAAAATGTGATATATATAATGGTAATGAATTTTTCATAAAAATATTTCTTTATGATCCAGAATGATAAATATTAATAAATATATAATAGAAAAACTTCATCTTAATAAAAATATTAAGGTAAAAGATGAAACAACAGATTGGGATGCTAGAACCTTTGAAAAAGGAGATATATTATTTACAAATCCAAATATAGTTAGAAGTCTAAAGAAACCTGGTAAACCAGGACCAGTATCTTGGTATAAAGTATTAGATAATGATGGTAAAATTTTAAAACTTTTATCTTTAGGAAGTCATATAACTAAAATTAAAGATAAACAATATGAAAGTGTCCCTGATTTTAGAGATACATTTGAAACAACAAATAATCCTATAGATAAAGAAGGATTTTGTATTTATGATGACAAAGTATTATATCGTTGGGATTCTAAAGAACCTGAAAAATTTTATGATAAAGATTAATGAATAATTTAAGTACATATATAATAGAGAAATTACATTTAAATAAGAATATAGAAACTTCTTTAAATGATAAAGAATATAATACACATATTGATATGTGGTTTGCTTCTGATAATATTTATAGAGTTAGAGATTATGTACATGACAATACTAATGCTATAAGATTTGGTATATCAAAAATTAAAGCAGATGGAGATAATACTTTATATAAAATAGAAGTAGAAAATAGACATGATTTTTTACATATAATTATTCTTGTTCTTAAATTTATATATAATTTTAATAATTATAAAGATAATATAAAAGATATAGAAAAAGAAAGATGGGAATGCTATCTAGATAATTTTAAAGAAATAAAAGAATTAATATATACTTTTTCAAACAAAGAAATAAAAGATGCATATGATGAAGAAATTAAATAATTATATATTAGAGAAACTTCATTTAAATAAAGATATTAAAGTTAAATATGTAAGACCTCTTGGAGATAGAGCTTATACTGAAAGTTATAATTTTTTAAAAAAATATCTTCCAGATATAGATGAATGGAAATATTATATAAAAATAGTAGATGATGATCCTAATAATTCTTATATACAATATCATTTTGTATATAGTATGCCAGATTTATATAATAAACGTGCAGAAATGGAAAATCAAATTAAAACTATTGAAATTGATGGAGATAAAATTTTCAGTGGAATAATTGGTCTTTGGAAAGATAAATAATGTGTTGTTTTTTATCTAAATAAAAAAATTGTAAAAGATTTATATTAATCATAAAAATTATGAATTTTTATTCAGAACTTTGAATTGTTTAAATTCAAAGTTCTATGTTTATAATTAATAATTATACATATAATTTTTTCTTATAGTATATTATCATATTTTATATAAAATAATTATAAATCAATTAGTTAAACAAAAAAGTATTAAATATTAATATAAAAAATTTATTATTAAAAATGAAAAGGTTAATATTAATAATATTTATTATGCTTTCTTGTATAATTGGTTATTCACAAGAAAAAACTCATGAGGACTTGACTGTTTCAATTGAGTTTGTTGTAAATACTAATACAATTATACAAAATCAAGGATATGAATATTATATAAATACAATAATACCTGATTTAAAAAGAAATATAAACGATTTAGATAGAATACTTCTTGTTGGATCTGCTTCACCTGAAGGTAATAAAGAAGGAAATATACGTCTTGCTAATATAAGAGCTGATAAGATTTATTCTTATATTAAAAATTTTGTACCAAGGAATAAAATTGAAATAAATAATGATTATGATTTATTTCTTTCTAAAACAGGTCTTGATGAAAGTGATTGGTCAAAACTTAGAGCTACATATGTTGAGATAATTTATAAAGAAAAACCTAAAGAAGTAAAACCAAAAGTTGATACAATATATGAAAAAGAAGTAATTAGAGATACAGTATATATAAACAATGTTATTGAAAAAACAGATACTATATATGTATCTAAAAAGAATGAAGATAAACTTATCTTTAGTATATATAATTCTTTAACTGAAGATTTATTAATAAGACCTAATATTGGCGTTGAATTTTATTTTCATCAGATGTCTTGGTTTATAGATGGATCTTTTTCAAGTGGTACTTTCATAGGAAAGAAATACGATATAGATTTTTGGCATACTGGATTTAGAAAATATTTTAATGATAGATATGATAAACTATATATTGAATTATATGGAAGAACTGGTTGGTATGATACAGATTTACTTTCTAAAGATGATAACGGAGTATTTGGAGTATTCTTTGGAGGAGGTATAGGTCTTGGATATAAATTCAGTATATGTAAACATTGGAAAATAACACCAAATATTAGATTTGGATTTGATAATTTTAAATTTAATGATTATTATTACTTTGATGAAAATGGAGGTATAGATGTATCATTTGGTAAATATACTGATGGTAGAAATCCATCTAAAGAAATAAATAATGATATTCAAACAGTTAATAAAAATGGTAATACTGTTTATTTAAATGATAAGACTATAAACAGAGATTTTTTCAATAATGCTTATAATATGTATTGGTTTGGTCCAACATATATAGGTGTAACTATTCAAAGAGATTTTTATATACATAAATAATATTAACAAATTTTAAAAAACAAAAATTATGAAAACATTTAAAAAAATTTTCTTAGCAATCCTTTCAGTATTAATGATTGCTGTTTCATGTGCTAAGATTGATGGCACATATCGTAGCACTACTATACCTACTAATGACAAGGGTGAGTATGCTATCCTTTTTAACAATTTATCTATCACAACAAAGGCTGTAGCTAATTCTACTTCAAAATGGCATTATGATGACTTTAGTCTTTACGCTTGGAATTCAAGTAATGATACTATTATGAATCCTTTCAAGGTTGTTGCAACTGGTACTGATTCATATGATTATGAAGGTGTAGATGGTCAGGAACTACAGTATTTTAAGAATAATGCTGATTCTTATTCATTTATTGGAGTTATTCCTACTACTGATGTTAAGGTAAAGAATGGAGCTGTTAAAGTTGGTGTTGAATCATTTGTAGTTGATGATAACAGAGTTTCTGGTACACTTACTGCTGATTCACCTAAGGAGTTCCTTTGGGCAAGAGCAGATGTTACAAAGGGTAATTATAATAAACCAGTAAATCTTCCATTCAAACATGGTAATGCGCTTCTTTATCTTGGTTTCATCAGTGATGATGCTAATACACAGATTATAGATTACACTCCTCATGTTGATGCACAGCCAGCAACAACAGGTACAGAATCAGAAATATCAAGTAGAGTATTTGATGAACTTGTTGCTGGTAATTCAGTTGGTTGGCCTTATGCAACAGACCAATCTATGTATGCTGGTTCAACTGGCACTTATTTGAATTATGAAGGTACTGGAGCATCAACAGCTAGAATTACAAATGCAAGGCTTGCTGAGCTGATGCCACTTGTGAATGCACAGTTTATTTATACAGATAAAGATGGTAATGATGTAGGTAATACAGATTGGGTGAAAAATGCTAACAGAAAGAATACTGTATATTTAAAATTTGCTGATGGTGTAAATACTTCAGATTTTCTTGCTGGTAATGATGCTTTCTGGACAAATCTTACTGCTGATGAAAAAACTGCAATGCAAAATTGGTATGATTCAGGTGTGCGTGTTGCAAGAATTAATCAAATATCCGGCGGTAGTTATTTTGTATGGGGAATAATGAACACTCAAATGACTATTAAAGTTATTACTGGTGGTTCTCCTGCTATTCCTGAAAGTGGTTTCAAGGGTATTCGTGTATTCTCTGCAAAGGAAGATGCAACCGATGGTTATGCACATCTTGCACACACCAAGACTGCTGATGCAACTGTAGCAACTGCACTTACATTTGACAATCGCGTTACTGTTACTGATTCTATTCAGTTCTCACTCCCTGCAAACACAATAATTCCTGTATACACAGGTGATAATGAAGATACAGCAGCTCAGAAAGCAGTTTACTCACCTACTACATTCTATGCAATTCCAGGTGATGATGGTCTTACACACTTTGTTGTAAAACTCAGTTATATTTATAAGAATACTACAGTATATGATGTAAGAGTTCCTATTACTCTTCCAGCAGCTGGTCTTGAGGCAGGTAATTATTACAAATATATCATCAATATTACTTCTATTGCTAATGGTACAAACAATCCTGATGAAGCAAATAATAAAAAGGATGATATTGATATTGTAAATAATCCTATTCAGGTAACTGTTGATGTTACTCCTTATGGAAAAGGTGATACACAGATTATTACAATTTAATAATCAAAATATTTAAAATTAAAGAGAGGTTTTTAACCTCTCTTTTTTTATTTTTATATATGAAAGACTTAAATAATTACATATTAGAAAAATTACATTTAAATAAAGATTTAGTAAATTATAATTTTACTGATGGAGATACTATTATGTGTATATCTATAACTGTAAATGATACTTTTAAAGAATCTCAATTAAAGATTTATGCACCTTTTACATTTAAAAAGATAGATATAGATAATGATGAAAATAAATTTACATACATAACTGATTCAGGTTCACCAGTAACTCAAGAAGTATTTCTTAATAGTAATAAATATTATGAAAGTACATTTAGAACTAAAGATAATAAATTAAAAGGTATATTTATTCCATTAGCTGAAGCAATATATATTTTAGAAGGATTAATAAATAATACTTTTAAAAGAAAATCATTAAAAGATTATTTTGACAGAAATGATGAAGATTTATTTAAATATCCTTTAAATGATCTTTTCAGTATTGATGTAGATATTCCTAGATTATTAAAATATTATAAAAATAGAAAAAAATGAATAATTTAAGTAAATATATATTAGAGAAATTACATCTTAATAAAGAGACCAGTAAGAATGATGATGAATCTGGTTCAGATATTAAGAAGGAAGTTCGTGAGCAATTTAAAAATGAAGAGTCTATAGAAACTCTTAAATTTGTTTTAAATTTTATTCATAGAAGTAAACCAGGACCATATTCAACATCAATATTTAATTATTGGAACATGTTTATAAATAAAAATGTTTTTAGTTGTATGCATCCTGGTTGGTCACGTGGTGGTTGGGATAAAGTAAAATATGTTGAAAAGGTTGTTGATAATTATAATAAAGATCATGGAACAAATATAAAATCATCTATTTCTGGTTGGCATTCTGATGCTGGTGTATCAATAATGAATATTAAAGAGGTAGTGGATGCTCTTAAAGAAAAATTTACAGATGTAAAAATTGATAATGATAAAGAATTAATTGAAGTTTGTTTATGAATAATTTAAGTACATATATAATAGAGAAATTACATCTTAATAAAGATATTAATACTGAAAATATAGATGTTGTATCTGAATTATTAAATATACTTAAACCTAAATATCCTGATGTTGTTAAAAATTATATTGATAAATGGGTTAAAGAAAATAATATTTATGATTTATTAATATATGTTGAACTATCTGATTATAAAAATATTTCTAAAAAAGTAAATAATAAATTTGAAGTAAAATATTTTTATGATATTGATTCTGAACCAACAAAATTTTTAAGAAAAATATATAAAAAGGTTATTTCTAATTGGCGTCCAATAGGAAATACTGCAGGATTAGGATTTAAAGATAATTATTTTTCATATGCTGATGATAAATTTACTAATAATCAAAGAATATATATAATAGGTAACCCAAATGAAGATGAGAACATTAAATGAATATATAGTAGAAGGATTATTTGATAATAAGCTTCTTAAACCACTTAGAGATTTCATTCAAAGAAATTTTAAAAAAAGAGTTGGATTTAAGGAGATGGTAACTATAGGTATTAAAGGTGATAAATATGAATTTACTGCTACTATAGATACAGGTAATGGTGGAGTTGTTCCTACTCTTGGTGTAGATAAGATGAATATTGATGGTGATAAAGTAACTATCACTATTGGTGATAAAGAATATACATTTGATAAGAAAGGAGAAGCAAGTCCTACTGTTGGTAATGTTGTTCATCATAGACCAATAATTATTATAGATTATATAAAAATTGGAGGTAGAAAACTTGATGAGCCATTTATAGCAGTAACTGATGAAAGAAAGAAATCTACAAAGACTCTTATAAATAGAGATACTATGACTAAATTAAATCTTGTTGTAGATCCATCAAAAAATAATTTGATTAAAGAATCATTATCAGATAGTGATATAGATAAAGTAAAGAAATTTTTAATTAATCGATATCATGTATCTACATGGGAAGAATGTATTGATGCACAAAAGTTTGGTCAATGTACAAAATTGGTTAAATCAATTTGGGAAAAATTCTATACAATGTTTGATTGTCCTGTAGAAATAAAAGTTGATTTTTCTAAACAAGCGCAAGAACTTATTAATGATGATGACGAAATGTGTGGTAATCATTATGTTCTAAAGAAAGATGGTAAATATTATGATTTTGCAAGAGGAGCTAATTGTATTAATGGAATTTATACTCTTACGCAAAATAATAACAAAGATAAATATGATATTATATTAACTAAAGAAGAAGAGAAGTGTATAAATTATAAATGGAAACCAAATTGGGTTCCAAATGAAGTATTTAAAAAATATCAAACAGAAAAACATTCATCAATAGAATGGAGTAATTTAGAAAAAGACCCTTGGTATCGAAAATTCAAAAAAGTACAAGCATAAATATGAATGATTTAAATACATATATAATAGAAAAGCTTCATCTTAATAAAAACATTAAAACTAAATTAGATAAGACAGAATTAATTAATAGTATGACTGATATTATTGAAAAAATCATATCTAAAGAATTTAATGTTACTTTAAATTGTATACATAACTATATGAATATATTAAATACAACAGATGATGGTAATGTAGCTTCAGATGATAATGATACTACATGCTTGACATTATATCTTAGAGGAGAAAATAGAAAAAATAAGAGATTATATGATAAAATATGTAATATTTTACTTATAGAATTAAAAGATTATTATAAAGATATTTGTGTTAAAGAGAATAACGTTATTGGCGGTACATATAAAATTAAGATATATTTAATTAATGAAAACGATAAATAATTATATAATAGAGAAACTTCATCTTAATAAATATACTAAGGTTTCTGATATTGATAATAAATATATTCCAAATGAGAAAACATTTGACAAAGTACATAATATTTGTTTTTTTACACCTAAAAGTTGTTCATTATCAGCAATTAAACAGGCTGTTAAAACACTTTCTAATCCAATAAGTTTAATTAAATTATGGTTAGCTATACAAATTGAAAGTAATTCTATTATAACACAAATAAACAATGAAGTTTTTTCATATCCTGGTAATTTTGGAAAACAACTTATAGATAAAGCTTTTGAAACAGATAAAACACTTTCATATGATGATATAGAAGAAGCTTATAAATTATGTATAGATAAAAAACTTAATGATAAATATTTTAATAAAAATTTATTAAAGTATATAAAAGATTGCGTTGAAGGATTATTAGAAAATTGTATAAAGGGATTAAGTTCTCATTATAATTTAAAAGAATTTACACAAGAAAATTATTCAAAATTTATTAAAGATAATTATAAATCTTTTTATAAAGAAAATAATCCAACAATTATAATACCTTTTGAAATAACTTATGATACTAGTAATATAATAAATTGTGAAATTGTAGTATCTTATGAGTATACACATTATTATGGTTATTTTATAGAAGGAAAGGCATATTCATCAGCAAATGCTTTTGCAGAAGAATTAAATAAAAGATTAAATTTATGATAGATATAAATAATTATATAATAGAGAAACTTCATCTTAATAAAAATATTAAAAAACAATATAGATATTGTCCTGAAAATAAAGAACAATTAAGAGAGTTACTTCATCAATTATTTAGAGAAAGAGGAAATGAAGCAGATTTAAATGATATTGATGTAAGTAAAATTACAGATATGTCTTCTTTATTTGAAAGTTCTGAATATATTTTTATGAATTTTGATATATCAGAATGGGATGTAAGTAATGTTACTAATATGACTGAAATGTTTAGTGATTGCGGTAAATTTAATTGTGATATATCATCTTGGGATGTTAGTAATGTTAAATATATGAATTATATGTTTTATGGATGTGAATTATTTGAACAAGATTTAAGTAAATGGGATGTTAGTAATGTAAAAAGATGGAATGGTTTTTGTGAACTATCTAAGTTATCATTAGTTAAAAATCAACATCTTAAACCAAAATTTAACTGGGATAATGTAAAATGATAAATATAAATAAATATATAATAGAGAAACTTCATCTTAATAAAGATCTTAAAGTCAATAAAGAGAATTATGTTATAGCTAATTCATTAGATGAACTTAAAGATTGGGTACATAATGAATGGGATGGAAAATCATCATTTTTTGTAAGTAAAAAATTTTCATTTGAAGATATTAAAGAATTGATTGATTATATGTATGAATTAGATCGTAATGCAGAAGTATTTGGGGCTGATTATTGGGAAGATGCTGATGAAGATAATAAATTATGGAAAATAAATGTTGATTTAGATGGATAATGAATAATATAAACACATACTTAAGTGAAAAACTTCATCTTAATAAGAAAATAAAAATACAACCAAAAAATCCTAAAACAAAAGAGGATATTAAAAGAATGGTTGAGGAATATTTTGATGAATGGATAGAAAATGATCCAATATTCAAATTACCTAACTCAGAAAGTAAAGAAGATATGAAAAGAGTTTATGATTATATTATAGAGCAATGTGATAAAAGTACATATAGAATAGATAAATTTATAAGATGTATTTTGCCAGCAGCATTTAGAAAATATATGAATAAAACATATAATTTGACAATCGATGAAAGATATTAATAATTACATAATAGAAAAACTTCATCTGAATAAAGATATTAAAACAGAGAAAATTGATATAAAACAAAAATTATATTCAATTATTAAAGATGTTCTTGAAAAAGAATTTGATTTTTCACCATATCAATATATAATATCTTATGATTCAGTTATAGAAAATGATGAACATAAAGATTATTTTATAATCAGATCAAGTCCAAATGTAAGAAGACAACTTACTACAAATATTAAAAGAGATATATATAATAGTGTATATAATAAAGCTAAAAAAGAAGGTATTGCAGATTTTATTATAGATAATAAAATTGATGTAAATAAATTTTATATATATTATAAAAATAATGAATAATTTAAGTAAATATATAATAGAGAAGCTTCATCTTAATAAAGATATAAAGGTTAATGATGTATTAAAACCAACCGTTGATAATTTTGCAGTTGGTGATTTATGTTTATATTTAACACATGTAAGTCCTGGAAAAACAAAAAATCCAGCTTTTGTAACAATAGATGTAGTACAAGTAAAAAGAATTTTATCAACATCAATTATTTGTAATTATAAAACAACATTTTCATTTGGTGAAGCATATAAAGCAACTCAATTAAATTTTAAATATACATATCCTCAAGATGATGAACATGTATTTATAGAAACATATGTTGACAGATTAAGAAGAGGAACACTTATTCCAACAAAATGTTGTAAAGATGTTATTGAATATATAAGTGCAAATAGAAAAATATCATTTTATGATTTAGTAAGAAATAAATATAAAAATTCACAATATCCAACTTTAGTTGTTGAAGCATATCTAGCAACTAAATCATTAATATGGAAAAATGTAACAGGTATTAAACAATCATCAATTGATAAAATAAAAGAAAAATTGGGCTTATGATAAATATTAATAATTATATAATAGAGAAACTTCATTTAAATAAAAACATAGATACTTCATCAAGTGATGAAATTTATGTTGTATTATATTCACATGATGGAAAGGGTGTAGTAAAAGAATATGAGACATATGATGATGTAAAAAATGATATAGAAAATAATAAAGATTTTTACTACTATATAGGTTATAAAATAAAAAGAAGTTTATCAAAAGAATTAAACAGTCTTTTACTTGATGTATATGATAAAAAGAAAGATATAAAAGAATTAGACTTATATGTAAGTAAACATAAATTAGAAAAATTATGGAATTCAATATATAGTAATTTATAAGAAGAAGTTTTACTTCTTCTTTTTTTATATATTTTATTTTTTATTTCTATATTAAATTATAAAAGTGTAAATATATGAAAAGAAAAAGAATGAAAACAGGTATAGAGCAAATTGCTGAAGAAAGAAATAAGCAGATTAATAAACATGGTTATACAATTAAGCAAGATTCTGGATATACAAATAAAGAACTACTTAAAGCTGCACAAGCATATCTTAATACATGTTTATTTGATAGTTTTGTTGGTAGAAATAATTGGCCATGGGATATTTCAACTTTTCATGATGATGGTTATGTAGAAAATCTTAAAAAGGTTGGAGCATTCATTGCTGCAGAACTTGATAGGATTAATTTAAATTAGTTTTAGGACGTTTAAAATATACAAACGATTGGTAACTTATTTTCTATTTAAAGTTATTCCAAAACTAAAAAGAGAGCGGTAGAAATTAAAATTTTAGATACATTTGAAGTATAATTTTAAACAAATTTTATTATGAAGATTTTTGAAGATATTATTGCCGTTATTGGTGTTATTATTTTGGCTTTTTTGCTTGATTTACTTCTTGCTTGGCCATTTATGCTTCTTTGGAATTGGCTTATGCCAATGATTTTTGGTTTAACTACATTGACATTTTGGCAGTCATTTGGTTTAATGTTGTTATGTAGTTTCTTATTCAAAGGAAATTCATCAAATACATCTAGTAAATAATTATGAAGACAAGTATTAGACAAAAAGTTTTTGAAACAAATTCAAGTAGTGTTCACTCATGTAGTATCTGTACTGAAGATACTTATAAAAAATTTAATGACGGAGAACTTTGGATTCGTCAGAAATGGAATGATGAAGATGAATATCTTCCAGTAGATGAAGCTATTGAGAAAAATATTGAATACTTTAAAAAAGAATTAGATGATATATCTGAAAAAGATTGGTCTAAGTTTAAAGAAGTATATAAAGAAACTAAAAGTAATTGGGAAGCTTTTAATGCAATTGGTGGAGATTGGGATGAATTAAAATATGATTTGGATTATGATGAATATTTTATGTCAGCTAATGATTATTGGGGTATTCATGAATATGAAGATTGGTCAAAGAAATTTAAAGATTCAAATGGAACACCAATGATTGCATGGGGATATGTAGGTCATGATTAATTTAAAATATAATTAATTAAAATGAGGAGATTCTTTGAATTTCCTCTTTTTTGTTCTATATTAATTTGTAATTAAAACAAACAACATTATGGTTAAGCTTGAAAATATTAACAAGGAAGTTACCTCTTCACTTGCAACAGCTATTAAGTCATTCATGGATAAGAATAATCTTACTGAAAATGACATTCAAGTTACAGTAATTGATCCTATGTCTAAAGTTATTATAAGAGTTTTCAACTTTGACATGGAACGTGCAAAATATGCCTCAAGTACTATATATCATGGAGATTTGTTTGATGTATTCACTTATACAATTGTTACTAGAACTTCAGGTATTTTTGAATATGATGATGTATTAACTGATGAATATAAGTTTAAATGTGGTGAATAATTATGGGACGAGATTGTTGGATTGATCCTTATGGACAAATATATTATGTTCCGGAATTTAGGCATGATGATGCTGCTGAATTTCTTCTAAGAGATGAGTTTCCTATGGATGGAAATACTCCTATTGGATTTGAAACTTGGGATGAGCGAGGTTTTTATGATTCTTTTACTGAAACTCTTGAACGTCGTGGTTGGGTAAGGTTTACAACTACTATTGATAGATGGAGTTGTGAACATTCTATTGGTTATGAAGATCGTTGTCCACGTCCTACATCTGCTCAGATTGATAAGATGTATGAGCTGACTGGATTTTATTATGATGATGAAGAATCTTGGAGTCGTTTTGATAGATTTGATCATGATGCTAAAACTATTATTCCAGAAGAAGAGGATTAAATTATGAAAAAAATTACATTTAAAAACAATATCCAAGTATCTATTGATATAGATAATCTTATAAAAGAAATTACTTCTTTTAATAATGAAGATAAAGTATATCTAATTTCAGAAATACTTGATAGATTTGATGCCAATAAAGAATCTCCACTTCAGGCTTTGGCAAAATATAGGTATGATAAGTGTATTAAAGAAGGTGATAATTTCAAAAGATTGTCTGAAGATAAATTTTGGGAGAAAATCGGTGTTGCTGATAGTTATGGTGAAGTATCTAAAAAATATTATAAAGAAGCTGAGATTTGGAAGCAGTTCATTGATGAAAAAATTAATTAAGTTATGAAAGAGTGTTGGTTATCTCCTTATGGTGAAGTGATATATACAAATGGACAATGGGACCATGCAAGTAAAGCTGCTGAGATTATTCTTGAGAGATATAATAATGGTTCTTGGAAAAATACAACAGATGTGTGGTGTGCTGTTGCTAGTGGTTGGGGAAGTGATTCTCCATCTGATTATCTTCAGAATGAAGGTTGGATAAGATATTCTATGATATCTAATAAATGGATAGTTGGAGCAGATTATCATATTTATCCAACACAAGATCAAAAGGATAAAATGTATGAATTAACTGGTTTTATTTATAAGGAAAATTGAATTTCCTCATTTTTATCCTATATTATTATTGTAAATTAAAAGAAATTATGAATAAGGATTGGATTTATTACGGTGTATTTTTTAGTGATAACACTAAGAGAGCTATTTATGATTATGTAAGTAAGTTTCTTAATGAGAATGGTTATTCTATTTCTGAAGATTGGAAGAAATATTGTGATCATATGACTCTTGTATTTAATTATCATAATGATCATACAGAGACTCTTGCTCAGTTTTATGAGATGTTTCTTGGACAGACTGAAAGTCTTCGTTCAACTTGTATAGGAATTTCTGAAAGAGCTATTGCTCTTGGTATTGATTACATTACTGACAATAAGCATTCTCATGTCACTGTTGCTATTCATCCTGATGCAAAGCCTGTTGAAAGTAATAACATTACAAATTGGATTCCTACTAATGGAGATTTCTATATTACTGGAACTTTTAAAAAGATTACAAAATAATGAGAAAAATTACAAAACAAAGAACTGTTGTTCAGGATTACAATGTTTACATTGCTAAGGATGGTAAAGAATTTACAAATGAGGATGAATGTATCAATCATGAAAAAATTCTTGATGGAACAAGAGTGGTTTGTCCGGAATGTAAAGGAGAAAGGTATGTGAATGGCCATTATGAAAAGTATTTTGATGGAGGCAGTATGGGAGACCATCAGTATCATACACGGTGGACAAGTAATACATGTCCAAAATGTAAAGGTAAAGGTTATTTAGAAAAGAAAGTAACTTGGGAGTAATATTATGACTAAAGAACAAGCAATACAACAACTTGAAAAATCTTTGGATTTATGGTTGGAATTTTGGGGTGAAGCATCTCATTATATTTCTGATGAAGATTTAGATGCAATAACACTTTTAGTAAAACTAGCAAAGCAAAACAAAATATAAATTATTATGAAAATTCTTGGAGTTTATAAAAATGGTAATTATAATGTAACTATCCTTAGCGATGGTACTAAGATTCGTAGGACTGAAGAAGATGAGTTCATTCCTGAATTTCCTGAAAATGCTGATGTAAAAATTACAGATAAATGTAGTCAGGGTTGTCCTTTCTGTTATGAAGGTTGCACTAAGAATGGTGAACATTCTTATCTGATGCGTGAGGATGGAACATTTGGTCAGTATTGGATGTATACTCTTAAACCTTATACTGAACTTGCTATCAATGGTAATGACCTTGATCACCCTGACCTTGACAAGTTCCTTCTTAAGATGCAGGAGATGAAGATTATTGTCAATGTAACTGTCAATCAAAATCAGTTTATGAAGCATCTTGATTATCTTAAGTATCTTACTGATAAGAAGATGATTTATGGTCTTGGTGTAAGTCTTTCTAACTCTAAGGATGAAAATTTCTTTAATGAGATTAAGAATTTTCCTAATGCTGTAATTCATACAATTGCAGGTATTCTTACTTCTGAAGATATTATAATTCTTATGAAGAATCATGTTAAAGTTCTTATTCTTGGATATAAGAATCTTGGACGTGGTATCAATTATAAGAATAATGTTTATAATCATGTTGATGATTATATCAAACAGCTTCAGTTCTGGCTTCCTAAGATGGTGAATGAATGCAAAGTTGTTTCATTTGACAATCTTGCTATTGAACAACTTGGTGTTAAGGAACTTCTTTTTAAGGATAAGGAAGATGAATGGAATGAATTCTATATGGGGGATGATGGTAATTTCACTCTTTATATTGATGCGGTAAATCAGACTTTCGCTAAGAATTCTTGTATGCCTAAGGAGGAAAGGTTTCCTATTGCAGGTAGAAGTATGACAGCTATGTTTAACTTTATTCGTGATAGATATAATATTAAACATTAAAAAAATTTGTCGAAGAATTATATGAATATTATTGTAAGGAATAGTAGTATAAATCCTAAGCATATTAAGAATGTAAAATATCTTACTATCAGTTCAGATGTACCTGGTATCTGTATTGAAGTAGATAATTATACAGAATTATTTATTGAACTTGATAAGGAAGGATTTAAACCAAAACTTGAAGGTAAGTTAATTGTTTTAGAAGCAACAGCATTAAGTGTATTTGATTAATTATGGAAAAGCCCACTAAGAAGCCAAAGATGAGTAAAGAAAGATATATCTTTCTTGAAAATATAAGAACAAATGATAAAAGACATAATGAAGCTATAATTAAAGATTATCCTGATGAATGGAAAGATTTTAATATAGCTTATAAATGGTATAATTATAGAGTTCCTATTATAATAGGAGGATCAATTTGTGGACAATAAATATGGAAAAAGTAAATACTAAATATCCAAGAACATATCATTTACCTTGGTCTCCTGGTACAACTTCTGATGATAGGAAGCTGTCTAAAGATTGGTTTAAATATTATAAAGGTAAAGAGATTGTTATAACAGAAAAATTAGACGGTGAAAACAATATGGTTAATCACTATGATGTTTTTGCTCGTTCACATGGTGCTCCGACACGTTCTCCTTGGACAAGAAATATGTGGGATAAAGATGGAATTTTCTGGCAGATTTATAACAAGATTTCTACCAATGAAGAAGTTTATGGAGAAAATCTTTTTGGAGAACATTCAATCCATTATGACAGACTTACTTCTTATTATCATATCTTTGCTGTAAGAAATGATGATAAATATATTTGGTATTCTTGGGATGATGTATGTACATATGCAGATATTCTTCGTCTTCCTCATGTACCTGAACTTTGGAGAGGAGTTATTGAGTCTGAAGATCAATTAAGAGTACTTGTTGATAAGTTTGTCCATGAACCTTCTAAGTATGGCCAACAAAGAGAAGGTGTTGTAATACGTATTACTGATGAATTTCCTATAGATGAATTCAGTCATTATGTATGTAAATGGGTTAGACCGGGTCATGTACAGACAAATGAACACTGGACTAAGAATTGGAAAAGAGCAAAGTTAATTTGGGAATATAATGAAAACAAAACGAATCTGCAATAAACTTAATAAACTTATTTCTGAAAAGAAAGAAGGTTTTATTGATGAAGTAAATAAGATTATTTATGAACTTTATCAAAAGGGTGGAGAGATGTTTTGGGATAGGGAACTTTGGATTGATAATAATTGTGATGATAAAAGATGCAAAGATTTAGTACGTTATACTGATAAGGTAATGTTTTTTCCATCTGATGATCCACAAGAACATCCAGGAGTAGTAATTAGATATAAAATATCAAGTAAAGATTAATTATGAAAGTACAAGCAGCACCATCATTTTTTGAAAGTCTTAAAAGAATTGGTTCTTTTAAAGAAAAATTGTTGACATTTAAATGTTGGATAAAGTATCATTTATTCAATAAGAATTTTTATGCCATTCTTAAAGAAGTATATAGGACTTATCCTTGGGATGAAAGTTTTCTTTATGATCTTGAAAAAGCAAAAATTCAAGAAATGAGAAAATATCATATTAAAAATGATAGATTTGTTGGTGTTGAATATGTCATTAGAGATATGAAGATTTGTGAAAATCTTATTGATATATTCAATGGTAAGAAAAAATTATTTCATTATGATGGTAATATAACTTTCAATGAACTTGAAGATGGTAATTATGAAGTTGGTCATACTCCTGATTTCAAGTATAATTGTGATGTTAAAGTAAATACTAAGAATTGGAAACGATTTGTAGGTAATGATAAACTAGAAAAATTTTATACTGAACATCCTGATGAGCTTTATATGTTGAAAGCAAAATATCTTTATCATAAAATTCGTTATGAGAATGATAATAATTGGTGGGATTAATAAAATAAGAAATTTAGTAATTAAACCAATAAAATAATATGATAACAGAAATTGAAAAGGAAGAAATTGTAAATATGTATATTTATAAGCCATGTTATTATAGTGAAATAGTTGAAGATATTAATAAAATCAGAGAATTAAATGGTATTAAAGAAATGATTACTATTGAAGATATTTGTAATGTATTAGAAGAAAAAGGTATATATTAATAAGAATAATATTATGTTAGCATTTCCTCCAAAAGAAGATTTAGAAAAACTTAAAGCAATTCATGATAGAATTAAGAATCATGAATTTCGCCATAATCCTCAACAGTATCTTATAAAAGAGTATGCTAAGCTTTTTGAAGATGCTGTAGATATTATTAGTAGATATACTAAAGATGGTGAGAAATATGATTGGGATAAGAAATGTATGGTATATTTCTGGAGATACCATTATTCAGTACAAGAAAAAGAAGAAAGAGAAGATAAGTTAGGTAAATATCATGCTACAATAGATATATGGAGTAATCCTACTATTGCAATTATTAATGAAGCAATGCATGATTTTAGAGGTATTGAAATGAGTCTTACTTCTAATTGGAATGATTCATATTCAGTAAAACATTCTTTACCTGATTTTATTGAATATTCTGAAACTTTACTTCAGCTTATTCATAAACTGATTGATGGAGAAATTATAACTAAAACAAGTTTTCCTAATGAATGTTGGTGGAAACCAAGACAGAATTTTGAATATGTTCAAAATAATAGATATGATAATAATTGGACAGAAGTTTGGGCTTATCAAGATTAATGAATATGAAAAATATAAAGAATTTTAAAAAGATACATTACTATTCTGG